>Ga0207650_10000246_pt1 | contig 59234 bp, 45 predicted proteins | sample KBSS63metaG_FD_184325 | JGI IMG/M metagenome (GOLD analysis project Ga0207650, IMG submission 184325) | Switchgrass rhizosphere microbial communities from Kellogg Biological Station, Michigan, USA - KBS S6-3 metaG (SPAdes) (version 2) | ecosystem: Host-associated > Plants > Roots > Rhizosphere...
GCCGTAGATCGTCTGATGAACGCCAGCCACCTGGCCGGCAGCGCAGGTCAGATACTGCGTCTTTACCTCGCGCTGCGCGATGATCGGTTCGATCTTCTCGTCGCTGACCGAATCAAACTCCACGCCGAGTCCGTTGCCGACCATCATCAGCGACTCGCGCAGGCCCATGTGCTTGATCTTGCCGGCATCGACGGCGGCGCGAAACTCATCCGGCGTCATCCCCGCGCCGACCTTGCGCTGCAGCGGCTCGCGTCGCGTCGATGCGTTCTGGATGCGGATGATCTCCACCGCGTCGATCTGCTGGCACACCGAGGTCACCGTGAGCGGCAGCTTGTCCATGACGAAGCCGGGATTCACGCCGGTGCCGAGCAGGGTCACGTTTTTCGCGCGCGCAACCTGCTGCAACTCTTCGCGAATCAGATGGTCGAGCGGAAAGGAGAGCTCCTCGCAGGTCGAAACGACGTGACAGCCGCGATCGAGGAGCTCCTTGAGCTGCCCCGAAACGTCGCGAAGGCGAGATCCGGTCGAGTGGCAGACCACGTTCGGATGTCCGGTGATCTCGCGCGTTACTTTGACGCCGACTTCGCGATCGAGCCCGATCACTTCGCCGAGATCCTTACCGACCTTGTTCGGATCGACGTCGACCGCAGCCACGATTTTGAGCCACGGCTTCGTCAGCAGCAGCCGCGCGATCTCCGCCCCAATCGGCCCAATTCCGTACTGCGCGACTGTGATGGGTTGAACAGGATTCATGAACGCCCCTTCGCGAAAAGTGGCGCGCATTGTAGTGGATGGTGACGTCTTCATTTCGTGCGAAGCACTTTGGAGTGCGGTGGGCAGAGCCACCGCACTCCAAAGCTTCGCGAAATATGCGGTGAGTCGCGCTTCCTGATCGACCGATCACTGATCTACTGATCCAGTGCCTCAAACAGCTCCGGCTGTTCCTTCGGCGGCTCTTCATCATCTTCGTCGATGAAGTTCGAAACGCCGATGCCCGCAAGGCGGTAGCGGCTGGCGGGGGCGAAATCGAATCGCGTCAGGAGCTCCGCGCCGATGCGTGCCAGGTCGTCGCCGCTCGAGGGGATTGACTCGGGCGTCAACCGCCGCGTGGCGGTTTTGAAATCGCCGGTGCGCAGTTTCACCGTGACGGTCCGGCCGACGAGTTGCTTGTCGCTGAGCGCAGTCCAGAGCTTTTGCGCTTCGCCCCGGATGTATTCGGTGACTTCGTCGAGCGTGATGTCGGTCGCGAACGTGTTCTCGCTCGACCACGACTTCCGCTTTTGCGACGGCACCACCGGCGACTCGTCGATGCCGCGCGCCAGTTCCCAGAGCCGCGTGCCCCATTTGCCGAAGCGCGCCACGAGTTGCTCGGCGGTGAACGAGTGCAGGTCGCCGACCGTGGCGATGCCCATCTCCGTCAGGATTTTCTCCGTCGCCTTGCCGACGCCGGGGATCTTGCGCACGTTCAGCGGCATCAGGAAGCGCTCCACCTGATGCGGGCGGATCACGAAACAGCCGTCCGGCTTTCTCCAATCGCTGGCGATCTTCGCCAGGAACTTGTTCGGCGCCACGCCGGCCGATGCAGTCAGTTGCGTCTCCAATTTGATCTCGCGCCGGATGGTCTCCGCCGTCTCCGTTGCCGTCGGGATGCCGGTCAGCTCCTCGGTCACATCGAGGTACGCCTCATCGAGCGACAGCGGCTCGACGAGCGGCGTGTGGCGCTCGAAGATGTTGCGAATCTGCCGCGATACTTCGCGGTACTTGTCGAAATTCGGATGGATGAAGGTCCCGTCGGGACACAACCGCTTCGCGCGCGTGGCCGGCATCGCCGAGTGCACGCCGAATTTGCGCGCCTCGTACGACGCCGCGCAGACCACGCTCCGCTCGCCCGGCCAGCCGACGATGACCGGCTTGCCGCGCAACTCCGGCGCGTCGCGCTGCTCCACGGACGCATAGAATGCATCCATATCGATATGAATGATTTTTCGCATGTGACGACGCCCGCGTTCCTCGTCGACCGCAACATTGTCGAGCAAAACTGCGCCCGGATGCGCAACAAGGCCCTCGCCTCGGGGGTCGCATTCCGTCCGCATGTGAAGACGCACAAGACCATCGAGATCGCCCGGATGCAGCACGGCGGCGCGACCGGTCCGATCACCGTTTCGACCATGGCCGAGGCGGAGTTTTATGGGCACGCTGGGTTCGAGGACATTACGTACGCGGTGCCGATCGCGCCGGAAAAACTGCCTCGCGCGGCGGCGTTGGCAGCCCGAATCGAGCGGCTGAACATTCTCATCGACAGCGAGCTCGCTCTACGCGCCGTAGAGGAGTTTCATGCCGCGAACGGAGCCGTTTTCGACGTCTTCCTCAAAGTCGACTGCGGCTATCACCGCGCCGGCGTCGATCCGAACGACCCCGACAGCGTGCGGTTGGCCATGGCCATCGCGAATTCGCCCGCCATTCACTTTCAGGGCTTGCTGACGCACGCCGGCCATTCGTACAACGCGTCCGGCGTCGAGGAGATCCGGAGGATTGCGGCCGAGGAGATCGAGTCGCTGACGAGATTCCGGGCGCTCCTCGGTATGGACGATCTCACCCGCAGCATTGGTTCGACCCCGACGCTCGCAACCGCCGCCACCTTCGCCGACACCGACGAAATCCGCCCCGGCAACTACGTCTTCTTCGACGCTTTCCAGTCCACCCTCGGCTCCTGCACACGCGACGACGTGGCGGTGTCCGTACTCGCAACGGTGGTCGGCTCCTACCCCGAACGAGGCCAAGCCATCATCGACGCCGGCGCGCTCGCGCTTTCAAAAGACACCAGCCCCGACCACCTCGACCCCAACTTCGGCTTCGGCCTCGTCTGCGACGTTGACCTGCACCCGCTACCCGCGCGCTTAATCGCCCTCTCGCAGGAACACGGCAAACTGGAGACGAACGTCCCGCTCCCGGTCGGCACGCGCGTGCGCGTGATTCCGAATCACTCCTGCCTCACCGCGGCGATGTACGACCGCTATCACGTCCTCGACGGCGGCGCGATCGTCGACGAGTGGCGGCCCGTGCGGGGATGGTGATCCGCAGATGACGCAGATAGTCCCAGATGAAGACGTTTTTTATCGGCGTCCATCTGCGTCATCTGCGGATCAACGTCCCTGCAACTGCCGCAGCGCAGCAGTCTTCAGCGCCATGTTGGTTCCGCCCCGTGCGATGGAACGCACCTCGGACTCGGGAAGTGTCGGCAGGATGCGGAGGGCGAAGGCGGGAGGGGTTTTGGCGTTGTGGATCAGGCCGAGGCGGACGTCGAGGCTGGCCATCCACTGGCCGGTTTTCATGATCACGTCGGCGATCTGGTAGGTGAGGAAGGACGATTTCGCCAGGCGCGCTACTTCGTCGACCGTGAGGCGCGGATTGCGGAGGAGCGAGAGGAGCACGCGCGGATCGTTGTCCTGAAGCAGCAGCGCGCGTTCGGTGCGATCGGCTTTGACTGCCAAGAGGAGTTTCTCCATCTGCGAGAGCGCGCGGATGCGGTCCCAGATGTTTTGTTTCTTCTCCGGCGATTCCTCCGATGAATCGTCGGCCGGTTTGGCCAACAAGCGCGCGAGATGTTCGTCGGGGTTTCCGTCGATGGCGAGCGCGATCGCGTCCGGAAGATTCGCGACGACCGTAGCGCGCGCGAACGACTCGCCGCCCCACGGACCGCGCAGCGTCACGAGCAGCGTCGCATTGAGTGCGGCGCGTTCAGTCGTCGCGAGACGCAGGCCTGCCATCGACAGGTTCGCACGGTGCTCGTCGCGAAGCTCGTCCTCCGTCTCGAACTCCGCGGTGAATGCCGCCGAGGCAGTGCGCGTGACTCTCATGATGTGTAGAGCAGCGACAAATTCTATCGTTGCTGCGGTCAGTAGAACTGACGTGGGAGATTTCTAGGCGATGGGTAGGGTTTTCGGCTCCCTCGGCACTCCTAGTACAGGTCCATTTTCAAAACTATGGAGGAAGCCATGCGTCTCTTCATCCGAGCGGCATTACTCGCTCTCACCGCGATGTCGACTGCGTTCGCTGCTGATCGTCCATGCAACCTGAACGATGAGGCAAACGGCATTTCTGTCGGTCGGCCGAAAGTCTTCGACAACCGGACGCTGACGATCATGCTTGAGAGTCTAAGTCAGACCCTGCAGGGCATGCAGACACAATCACTCGACCAGAAAGCGCTGTCGGCCGCGTTGTCGAATATTCAGGGCACTCGGTCAAGCGACGCCACGTCTGCGCTCTCGATCGGAGGGGTGCCCCAGACCAGTACACATCTCGAAACGATCCAGCAGACCAACCAAGTCTCTCCCACAGGCGTCGCGTTGCCCGATGGATCGAAAACAACCGCTACTACAGACCGAGCGGCATTCACGCCGTCGGCACCAACACTCGATGCGGTCCCTGCTTTCTCCGGATTCACGCCGACATTCGGTTCCTCCGCTGGTGACCTGCTTAATGACCAAGTCAACCTCAGCTATCAGATCTTCAATTTGCGAATGATCCTCGAGCGCTCGCTGTCTGACCGGCTCCTGGAATCTAAGCCCCGCATGCAGGCAGTGCTCGGATTCAACGTCTCACTCGATCCGCCGCAGACCGCGGTCGATTCCGTCGCCGAAGTGGAGATCACCCTTCATTCGGACAAACAGAGTCTTTCGCTCATCGCACTCATGCCGCAGGAGAAGACGTACAACTCAGCCACGTTAAGCAGCAAGTCGAATGCCTTCGGCGGGACTGCCGTCGTCAACATGATCCCGATCGGGGCGGCGACGCGGAGAAAGTCGCAGATTTTCTACCTCTATCGAGATAACGACACAATCGCGTACGAGCGTACAAATGTGGACAACCCTAGCGAGGTCGTATTCGGATGGATCTTCCGTCCTGTCCTTGGGAGGCGTTCGGTCTCACCTGGGTTCCGACAGATGTTCGCCGTCGTAGGACTGCCCATCATCGATGTCTGCGACAATCTGGAGCACTGCCCTACCGGGACACTCAAGGCTACAGTCAAGACACAATGGAAAAAATATGATGTCGGTACCCTCACGTCCTTTGCTGAGCGTGACGCCAACCGTAAGACTAAGTTTTTCTATAATCTGACTTTTGGCCTCACGAAGCCTAAGATTTTTGAGGACCGCTACTGTAACACGAGAAAATACGACGATGTGATCGTCAGGACGACAGCGGATTACGAAAACAGCCTCCGTCCGCGGATGACGAAGGTCACGTGGACAGCGATAGGAGCTAAGAATGCCCTTGTGTCTATCTCCGGGTCGAACTTCTTCACAGGGACACAAATCGTTCTCGGCGACAAGGTGTATGGCGTAGCCGACGGTCTGGTGCTGAAATCCAACAATGCTATGGAATTGATCACTCCTATCGACGCCCTTGCGTCGGGGAGCGCGTTCATCAGCGGACGATATGGGCCCGCCGCCTCGCTTGTATCGGAGGAGCCGTCGTTCCCTGGAATGTTCATTAGGAGATCGGACATAGGCGCGTCACGCGCCGGCACGCGCACTTTGGACGTTAGGTTAGAAACCCATTTTGGATCTGAGCTTACTCAAAGGATGCTCCCACGCGACGACGCCGGATATGGTATCCCGCCGTTCGTGACGATCAACGGGAACCTGGTGGTGCCCCCCTATAGGTTGTATGACGACAGTGGCGGTGTCATGATAAGCGGATCTATACCGGATTCTTTTCTGAGCGGTGGCGTTAACGTCGTTAAGGTGACCTGGCCTCTGTTCAACCCAAGGCTGTGGTCGTCCACTCAACGAGTTGAGGAAGGTGCATCGGCTTATCAGATCGTCCGCCTGGCGGACAAGAGTTTTCTGCTTCAATCAAAAGATGACGCTGGCTTTGTCAACCGCACCGATCAGAAGAAAACGCCACTGAGCTCGACGCAGTGTTGGCTGATTTTGATGGGAGACGCGCCCATCAAATTGAAGACAGCGAATTGCGGCAGCGGCGACGAGAAACAATCTACGAGTATCAACTCCAACACGATTGCAATCACATCGGCCGGCGTGGTTCCCGACAAGCTCGCGCTCGCTGATCCTGTTGGCTTCACCTTCGTACTCGATGTCCCCAAAGCCTCCAAGTCTGACACTCCTGCCGCCGACAAGACTCTTTCGGTCACGCAGTTCGACGCCGTAGTCCTTGAAGTGCCGGTCGATGACGCACTGGATGTAGGTTCGGTGAAAGCGAACCAGTTGGGGCTCGACTTCAAACCGAAGTCGTTGAACAAAGGCGAAAAGGTTATCAACGTACAACTCATCCGGCGTCTCACGTCAAGACCGGGGAAAGTTGACCTCATCATAATCAATAAAGCCGGTAAGCTTTTGAAGCCGGTAAGACTTGTGATCGAACCCTGCCCGACATGCAAAGCGAACGAGGATTAAATCAATGGCAAAAAAACAACCTGCCCACAAGATGACTACCGAGCTGATTGCTCTTTTCAAGAAGCACAACGTATCGGGCGCAGTCACGATTCAGCCGCTGGATGACGCGGCCGGGGGGGAGTGCCCCGACGGCAAGACGCCGCATACGTTCTCACACACCACTCCCAGCGGAGCGACGGTGACAGAAACCATTTGCATCTGATAGTTCGCACGCCGTCGAGTCGCATTCGTCGCCTGGTGACAGCCGTCCGCCGGACAACCGTCCGCGGACAACTGTCCGTTCGGACAGTTTCCGGACAGTGCAAAAATCGGTGAAGTCGCGGCAATTGAACGACTTAACGAATGGCACCTCGGTTGCGCTATAGCGCTTCTGAATGATCGAAAATACATCCTCGATGGACCGGGCGGTGGCGCCCGGGTCGGGATTCACGCGGCCGCGGATGATTGCGGCGGGAGTAGTTGTCGCAGTCCTGATCGGCGTCGCTATCGCGTTTCCGGCGATTCGGCGCTGGTCGCGGGCGGATCGCGTCGTTGACGGCAGCACCTTGTCGATCGGCACCGTCACGCGCGGCGATCTCGTTCGCGACGTTTCCGTGCAGGGGCGCGTCGTCGCGGCGCTGCATCCGACGCTCACTACGCCGGCGCAAGGCATCGTGTCGCTGCGTACGAAGGCGGGGAGCGTCGTGCGCAACGGCGACGTCCTGGCCGTCATCGAAAGCCCGGAGCTGCGCAGTTCTCTCGAGCAGTCGCGCGCGCAGCTCCTTTCGCTGCGCACCGATTTCGAGCGGGGAAAAATTTCCGGTTCGCAGTCGGACGCGCGTCTGCGGCAGCAGGCCTCGCTGGCGCAGGTGCGGCTGGAGGCGGCGAAGCGCGGGCTGCATCGCGCGGATCTGCTGCGGAAAGACGGCCTGATGAACGGCGCCGACTACGAGCGGGCGCAGGACGACGTGCATGTCGCGGAGATCGAGTTGGCGCAAGCACAGCGCGAGGTCGGCCTGAATCACGAGACCGTCGACTTCGACGTGCGCAGCCGCAAGCTGCAGGTCGATCGTCAGCAATCAGCGACCGACGAAATGCAGAAACGGTTCGACGGTCTCACGATCCGCGCGCCGTTCGACGGCATGGTGGCCGCGATCACCGTCAACGAACACGACTCCGTCGCCGCCAACCAGGGCGTCCTCACCGTCATCAACCTCTCGTCGCTCGAGCTCGAAATCTCGATCCCCGAGGAGTATGCGGCGGATGTGAAGATCGGGACGCCGCTGATGATCGGCTACGGAAGCGGCGAGCGTCCGGCGCACATCACCGCGGTCTCGCCGGAGATCGTCGGCAACCAGATCACCGCGCGTGCAGTGCCGGACGAGCAGTGGCCGGCCGGGCTGAGGCAGAACCAGCGCGTCAGCGCGCGGCTCGTCTTCGAATCGAAGAAGAACGTGCTCAAGCTGCCGCGCGGCGCGTTCGTCGAAGCGAGCGGCGGACGGAGCGCCTACGTCGTCGACGGCGGCATGGCCACGCGGCGGCCGATCGCACTCGGATCGGTCGGCGCATCAGAAGTCGAAATCGTCAGCGGATTGCGCGAAGGCGATCGCGTGATCCTCTCGGATACCTCGCCGTTCAACAACGTCAACTCACTCATTCTGCGGTGACAGGAGACAGAGCGATGCTGCGCATGAAGAACATCAAGAAGATTTACCGGACCGAGCTCGTGGAGACGCATGCTCTCGAAGACTTTTCGCTCAACGTCGAGGCGGGGGAGTTCGTCGCGCTCATGGGTCCCTCGGGATCGGGCAAGACCACCTTCCTCAACGTGGCCGGGCTGCTCGACACGTTCGAGGGCGGCGTTTACGAGCTCGATGACAAAGACGTCAGCCGGCTCTCCGACCGCGAGATGTCGCACATCCGCAATCAGAAGATCGGCTTCATCTTTCAGAGCTTCAACCTCATCCCCGATCTCGATCTCTTCGACAACGTCGACGTTCCGCTGCGGTATCGCGGGATGCCTGCCGATGAGCGCAAAACGCGCATCGAGAAAGCTGCGGAGATGGTCGGGCTGTCGTCGCGGCTTCATCACCTGCCGTCGCAACTATCCGGCGGTCAGCAGCAGCGTGTGGCCATCGCCCGGGTGCTTGCGGCCGATCCGAAACTGATCCTGGCCGACGAGCCGACCGGCAACCTCGACTCGCTGATGGCGCGCGAGATCATGGATCTGCTCGAAGAGATCAACCGCCGAGGAACGACGATTGTCATGGTCACGCACAGTCCGGAATGCGCAGCGCGCGCCTCGCGCGAGATCCATCTGTTCGACGGCCGCGTCATCGACGTCGACAGTCCGCCCGCGCTTTTCGGCGGCGCGCTGAAGTCGGCGAAGTGAGGACGCCATGCTGCTCTACAACCTTCGCATCGCCGTCAAAAGCCTCCGCCGCAATCCCGTCCTGACCGCGGTCATCATCGGCGGTATCGCCCTCGGCATCTGCGCGTCGACGACCTTCACCACCGTCCGGCACATGTTCGCGCGCGATCCGTTGCCGGGAAAGAGCGACAAACTGTTCTACGTGCGGATGGACAACTGGGATCCGCATACGCCGTATCCGACCAACGCCGACAATCCGGGCGAGGCCATTCCGCCGCAGATCAGCTATCGCGACGCGATGGCGCTGATGCGGTCGACGCAGCCCGTTCATCAGACCGCGACATTCCCGGCCATGATGACTGTCTATCCCGATCCGCGCGTGGCGCGTCCGTCCACCGAATCGGTCCGGCTCTGCTTCACCGACTTCTTCACCATGTTCGACGTCCCCTTCGCGTACGGCGGCCCGTGGGACCACCGCGCGGACGCGAAAGCGGAACAGGTGGTGGTCCTCAGCGACACCATCAATCAGAAACTCTTCGGCGGCGCGAACTCCGTCGGCAAACGGATCCGCCTCGACGACCGCGACTTCACCGTCGTCGGTGTGCTCAAGCCGTGGCGGCCGTTCATCCGCATGTACGACCTGAACGGCAACTTCGTCGGCGAGCCGGAGCGGATCTTCATCCCGTTCTCAATGACTCCCGGCATGCAGATCCGCACCAGCGGCAACAGCGACGGCTACAAATCGGCCGGGACGACGTTCGAAGAGTTTCTCAATTCCGACATCGACTGGGTGCAGTTATGGGTCGAGCTGCGCTCGCCGGCGGACGCGGCGCAGTACCACCGCTTCGTCGACGGCTACGTGCTCGAGGAAAAAAAGCACGGCCGCTTCGAGCGCCCGCTGGCGAACCGCGTGACCTCGCTGCACGATCTGCTGCGCGTCTTCGGCGTCATCCGTCCGCAGGTCACGGCCATGGCGGCAATCTCCATCCTCTTCCTGGCGATCTGCGCGCTGAATCTCACCGGGCTGCTGCTCGGCAAGTTCCTCGCGCGCGCGCCGGAAGTTTCGGTGAGGCGTGCGCTCGGTGCCACGCGCATCGACGTCTTCCTGCAGCACATCACCGAATGTGAGCTGGTCGGTCTCGCCGGCGGGGCGATCGGCATGCTGCTGTCGATCGGTGCGCTGCGGCTGATCGGCAAGTTCATCACCTCGACCTCGATCATCTCGCTGGACATCGAGATGATCCTGGCCGCGCTTTTCCTCTCCCTCGGTGCCGGTTTTCTGGCCGGCCTTTACCCGGCCTGGCGGATCTGTTCCGTGCAGCCTGCAGTGCAACTCAAGATCTGACGAGGAGGAATGCCATGGAATTCGGACCGATCATCCGCGCCCTGAAACGCAACAAAATTCGCTTCGCGCTCATCGTCCTGCAGATCGCCATCACGCTGGCGGTGGTGACAAATGCCATCACGATGATCAACGACGTGAACGAGAAGATGAACAAGAAATCGGGCTTCGACGACGAGAACATCGTCTGGGTTCGCACCAAGCCCTTCTCGCCGGCGTTCAAGGATCTCAACTACCGAATCTCCGCCGTCAACGCCGACCTTCGCACGCTTCGCGGCATCCCGGGCGTCGTCGCGGCGGCGAATACGAACTTCCTGCCGTGGCAGGGTGGCGGCAGCTCCGGAGAGGTCTCGGTCGGCACCGGCGACCGCAGCAAGTTCCGCACGCAGATGTACTACAACACGCCCGGCATCCTGCAGACGCTCGGCGTTCACCTCGTCTCCGGCCGCGATTTGCGCGAGGCCGACATCGACGACGATCCGAATTCGAAAGCGCCGAGCACTGCCGTCATTTCGAAGGATCTCGAGAAACTGCTCTTCAAAGGAGAGAGCGCAGTCGGCAAACAGCTTGCCGACAGCGACACCAGCGTCGTCAACGTCGTCGGCACCTTCGATCCCTTCTACAACCCGTACGGCTGGCCGATCCACGAATATGCGGTGATGTATGCCGGCCACGTCTCGCGGCGTGGCGCGCTGTATCTCGTCCGCATCGAACCGGGAAAGATGAAGCAGGTCGTTCCGATGATCGAGCAGCGCATGATCCAGACGAACAATGGCCGCAACATCGAAATGAAGACGGTCAGCGAGATCAAGGACAACTACTTCTCCGAGGGACGGATCGTGAGGGGAGGGATGACCATGGTGATCGTGCTGATCGTCCTCGTCACCGGACTCGGAATCGTCGGCGTCACCTCGTTCTCCGTCACCGAGCGACGCAAGCAGATCGGCACGCGCCGCGCCCTCGGTGCAACCAAAGCCGCCGTTCTGCGTTACTTCCTCCTGGAAAACTGGATCGTGACCAATGCGGGACTCATCATCGGCATCGCGGCGACGTACGGGTTGAACATTCTTCTCGTAACGAAGACCGGCGCCGCGAAACTCGACTGGCGATTTCTCCTCGCCGCGGTCGTGCTGCTGTGGGTGCAGGGCATCATCGCCACGCTGATTCCGGCGATGCGGGCCACGCGCTTCTCGCCGGTCCTGGCCACACGCGGAGCATGATTTGAATGGAACGCAGCAGGTAACGTCTGTTTTCGTGCGACGCACTTTGGAGTGCGGTGGCAAAGCCACCGCTTTGGGAGGGCGGTGGAAGTGTGACGGCTCGCAGCGTGTGATGCTTGCTCGATCATCGCGAAGCTGCCCGTCCCCCTCCCTCCCAAAGCGGTTGCTAGATCGCCACCGCACTCCAAAGCTTCGCGAAATATGCCGGGAGCCGCGCCCAGCATGAACCAACCACTGAGCATGGCCGCTTCGACGCGCGGACGCGAGCGGATCAGCGGCACGGTCCTGATCGTCGAAGATCAGCCGGCCGTCGCGAAAGCCCTGCTGCTGCTGTTCGACATCCACGCCATCGACGCCATCGCCGTCTCGACGCAAGCGGATGCCGAAGATGTCGTGCGCCGCGGCGACGCAGACGTGGTCGTGCAGGACATGAACTTCACGCCCGGCGCCACGAGCGGGGAGCAGGGGCTGGCGCTCTTTCGTTCGGTGCGGAGAATCGATCCGGGGATGCCGGTGATCCTGCTCACCGCCTGGACCTCGCTCGAAACGGCAGTTCAGATGGTGAAAGAGGGTGCGGTCGACTACCTCGCCAAACCGTGGAGCGACGCCAAACTCCTGACGATCGTCGAAAACGCGCTGCTGGAGAGGCACGGCGAGCGCGAAGTGAGGCGCTCGCGCGCTGCGTTGTCGTCGACCTTCGACCTGCGCGGCCTCGTCTACGAAAGCGTAGCCATGCACCGCGTGGTCACTCTGGCGCTGCAGGTCGCGGCCGCGGACGTGCCGGTATTGATCACCGGCGCCAACGGATCGGGCAAAGAGAAAGTCGCCGAACTGATTCAGGCGAATTCGCTGCGAAAGAAGATGCCGTTCGTGAAGGTCAACGCCGGCGGTTTACCCGACGAGCTGCTGGAGAGCGAACTGTTTGGCGCCGAGGCCGGAGCGTTCACGGGATCGAAACGATTGCGCATCGGGCGATTCGAAACGGCCAACGGCGGAACGCTTTTCCTCGACGAGATCGGCAATCTGTCTGCAGCGGGACAGACGAAACTTCTGCGGGTCCTGCAAAACGGCGAATTCGAACGCCTCGGCAGCAGCGACACCCGCCGCGTCGACGTCCGCCTCCTCTGCGCCACCAACGCCGACCTCGGACAAGCCGTTCGCGCCGGCACATTCCGGCAGGATCTCTTCTTCCGTCTGAACGTGATCGAGATCCACGTGCCGCCGCTGCGCGACCGCCGCGACGACATCCTGCCGATCGCTGAATCGTTTCTCGCAGCCGCGCGCAAGCGTTCCGGCAGACCATGGCGCCTCGGCGACGACGCCCGCGACGCGCTGCTCGCGCACGAGTGGCCGGGAAACATCCGCGAGCTGCAGAACCGCATCCAGCGCGCCACGGTGACCGCCTCGAGCGACATCATCTCCGCCGCCGACCTCGCGCTATCCGTCGACGCTGTCCGCGCCGCCGCCCCAGTGCACGGCGAAAAAGAGCAGATCGAAACGCTCCTCCGCGGAGGAGGAGGCAACGTCTCCGACGCCGCCAAATCCCTCGGCATCTCCCGCCAGGCGCTCTACCGCAAGATGCAACGCTTAGGCATCGTTCTCGAGCGGCGCCCGCGGTAGAGCTCTTCGATCATTACGGATACACCCTCGACGGCCCGTCGGGCGACAAGTCGTGCCACCGTCCGCCTTCAGCCGTGAGCTTCACCATCCATCGGTCCTTCTCTTGAAGCAGAACGATCGGCTGCCAGTAACCCCAATACGCGTATCGGACGACAAAGACGACGTACGCGTGTGTGCAGTCGGGACCGAACACCGGATTGGTGAAGTAATTCAAGGTCTTCGGTTCGCGGGCAAAATGCGCCGCGGCAAACGCTCGCAACGCTTCATCGGGAGAAGCGCCGCTGGCTTGATTATCGAGGCGAACACCCTTGAACCCATCTTCCTTCGCCCACTCCCGGATCAGCGGTTCATCCTCGGGATCGAACCAGTAGATCAACAGGTTCTTCGCGCGCTGCGCCGGCGACTGGCCGTACTCATCATCGACGACGGCAAAAAACTTCGACCGCGCGATGGCAAGGAGGGCGTCCCGCACCGATCCGAGATGCGAGTAATACCGCTCGATGCGTTCATCGAAATGGTTCGAGTTGAACGCGCGCCGGCCCGTGAGATCCAGCAGTAGGGACATTCGCCGGAAGGCATCTTTCTCATGCTCGACGTCGGCAAAATACGCATCGTCGATCGTGCGGTTCAGAATGATCGACTCACCCTCCACCGTGCCGCCCTCCCACCTCCGCCACGTCATGAAGCCGGGCGCGTGAACCTCGAGACCGATTTCGTCTTTCGCGCGCGTCTTTGCGGCGATCGCAAATCGCCCGGAGTCGTCGGTCACTCCTCTGGCAAGGTCATCGAATTTCGTCTTCCCATCGACCGTCCGAACCCGGATGACCGTCACCGTTGCGCCCGCGACCGGCTCGTCGAGACTGTTCCGTACGATGCCGCCGGCAATTGAAGAATCGCGGCCAGGCGTCTGCTCCGCCACGCGATGTTGAACGGCCCTCGCATAGTAGAGCGACGCGGCGTCCCGCTCGCCGGCGGCCGCCGACAACGTGCAGATGATGAACGGCAGCACGATGAGCCGGAGGCGATGAATCACAAGAAGAATTAACGACTATCGCCGCGGTGAATTTCACGGTCGTGACACCCCCCGTCCTCGAAGGCGGGGTATTCGACTCCACCGCAACATCTGCGAACTGCAGCCGGCGTGCGAAGGGTCAAGTCCGAAGTTGGAATTGAATAATCGGTCGCGCTGGCTCCTCGACCGCGGCACTTACAATTTCGGACCTGACTCTTCGGACGATCTGGAGGGGTCCTCGACCGCATAGAGTGACGGCGCCGTTCAGGGAGGGTAGGGATTTCCGGTTGGTATGTCCCTCTTCAAAGAGAGAAGGAGGCGTGCGATGTGGAAAAACGTTCTTCTGGTGGCGGGTGCCGCGGGATTTATTGCCGTAACATTGATGCCTACGCCAAAGCCGGGCAGCATGACGTCAGTGTGCTGGGTCTTTGCCCTCCTTCCCGGACTTGTCGCACTTGCGAATCATGTAGGTACCCTGCGCCAGCGGATGGGTGAAAACGGCGAGGAGTCGAAACATCGGCCGACGATGCTCGAGGAGCTCGCCGCGGCTCTGCTGCTCACCGCCGTGTTTCTAATGGTGGCGAGAGCCGGCAATTCGCCGGCGGGCAAACCTGAGGGCTGGGCCTACGCGGGATACGGCGCTTACATCAGCACGCTCTGGTTCATGCTCGTGCGCCTCAATGCCAGCGCCCTCTCTCCTCGTTTCCTCATCAACAGCGCCCTGAAAGTATCGATTGCCGTGTTCATCGGCTATATCGCCTCGCGCAGTGACTTTTTCAAAGCAGGAGGCGATCCGGTTGTCACGGTCTATTTCGCCATTGGACTGTTCCACTCTTGGGCCATGCGCGCATTGAAGAAGACTGCCATGGCCACGTTCGGGATAACGTCCGCATGGCCAACGGACGTCTCGCTTGCGTTCATCGACGGGCTGGACGACGACGCGGCGGATGTGCTGCAGGAGATCGGGATCACGTCGGCGCAACACCTGGCGACGATGCGTGCGCCAGAGGTATGCGGGCGAACGTTGTATCCGCGCGGACGGGTTCTCGACTGGATCGATCAGGCAATTCTTGCGACGCACACGAATGGCCGCATCCAGGAGTTGCGCACGATCGGGATTCACTCTGCGCACGCCCTCGTCACGATCGCAGGGCATCGCAAGGAAGAATGCGAACTGCAGAAGGCTGCAACTGAGCGCCTCGAAGAAGCCGCAAAACGCCTCGGCATGACAGGCGGCGGCCTGCTGCTCGTCGTGGAGTGTATCGAACAGGATCCGGCGTACAAGGATCTGGAACGGGAGCGGTGCCAGAACGAGCAGCCATATCCGCCAGTCGCGGAAGCCTACAGGCTGCCGGTAGCGGCCCACGCGATTATCGACGCCGAGGAAAAGTCCAGACTCGTTGGATGATCACGAACTTCTCCGCGGCGTGTTCTTCTCTGCCGCAGTCTTCCGAGGCGCCGCAAGATGCAGACCTCGGCATCGTGTCTAAAGTGGCGGCGGAAGTAGGGGGATGTGAAGAATGACGAAACATGCGCAGAGTCTCGACAGCGAGCGCATCGGATCGTTGGGAGAGCTTCGATCACTTCGGATACACCCTCGGTAACTGCCGAAGAACTCCGCCGTCATCAAACTTCATAGGCGTGCCGATTACAGATTGAAACCTCCGCCTCCCTTTTGCGTTCTATCGGCAAATTACCCAGGAGGCTAGATCTCTGTGACACGAAACCATATCGCCGTACTCGCACTCATTTCCTTCATCGCATTGCCGCTTCTTGCCGCGCCGCCCTTGCGCCTTGGGCGCGACGTCGTCCCCATGAGCGAGTCGATCGCTCTCAAGATGGATCCTGCCGCGGACAACTACAGCGGCACCGTCGTCGTCGAGCTCGACGTGAAAAAGCCGGTGCCGACGTTCTCGCTGCACGCCGAGGAGATGAAGATCGAGAAGGTCAGCATCGACGGCGTCGAGGCCACGTCCGCCTCGGGACCGGAACAGATGCTCGTGGTCACGCCCGGTAAGCCGCTGGCGGCCGGCCACGCCACCATGACCATCGCCTTTTCCAACGACTACGACCGCCGCGCGGTCGGCCTCTACAAAATGGTGCGTAAGGACGGGCCGTACCTCTTCACGCAATTCGAAGCGGTCGACGGGCGGAAGGCGTTCCCGATGTGGGATGAGCCGGGATTCAAGATCCCGTACCAGATCACCGCAACGATTCCGTCGCAATATGAGGTGATCTCCAACACTGCCGTCGAAAAAGAGAGCGCCGCCGACGGCTGGAAAACTGTCGCCTTCGTCCGCACCAAGCCGCTGCCGTCGTACCTGCTCGCCCTCGCTGTCGGAACGTTCGAGTTCACGCCGGTGCCTGGCACCAGCATCCCGACTCGCATCGTCACGGTGAAGGGGCAGAGCGGTCTGACCGGCGTCTCCGTCGAACAGACACCGAAAGTCCTGGCCGGCCTCGAAAAATACTTCGACAGCAAGTACCCCTTCGAGAAGCTCGACCTCATCGCCGTCCCCGAGTACTGGTATGGCGCGATGGAGAATCCGGGCCTCATTACCTACGCCGAGAACCTCCTCCTCATCGATCCGAAGGGGGCCACGCCGGCGCAGCGGCGCTCGAACGCGCGCGTCACCACGCACGAGCTGGCGCACATGTGGTTTGGCGATCTGGTGACGATGGCGTGGTGGGATGACCTCTGGCTCAACGAGTCGTTTGCCGACTGGATGGGCGACAAGGTCGCCGACCAGGTCTATCCCGAGTACGGCCTGGCCATGAGCGAGCTGCAGAACGTGAACGGCATCATGAACGTCGACGCCAGCCCTCTCACGTATCCCATCCACATCAAGGATGCCACTCCCGAGGACGCCATGCGCTCCGTCGGCGTCGCCTACAACAAGGGCAAGGCCGTCATCTCGATGTTTGAGCACTGGCTCGGGCCCGACGAGTTCCGCAAAGGCGTGATCCGCCACCTCAAGGCACATGCGTGGGGCAACGCCACCGCCGCCGACTTCTGGGCCTCGCTCGGCAAGCAGACCGCCGCGCCGATGAACACGTTCATCGATCAGGCCGGCGTGCCGCTGATCACGGCCGAGTTGGTGGCGCCGAATCAGGTCAAGCTCTCGCAGGTCCGCTACCTGCGCGCGGGGATCAAGGCCGATCCGCAGACGTGGATCGTGCCCGTGGCGCTGCGGTACTCCGACGGCAGCTCAACGAAGGTCAAGACCCTGCTGCTCGATGCTCCGTCCAAGACCTTCACGCTCGACGCGCCGAAGGTGGCGTGGGTTTTCCCGCATGCGAACGCCTCGGGCTATTACCGCTGGAACGAGCCGCAGGCGCAGTTCGTGACGCTCGCGTCGAACGCCACGCAGGCGCTGACGCCCGGCGAGCGTATCGCCTTCCTCGGCAACCTCGGTGCGCTGCTCGATGCCGGCGCGCTGCACGGCAACGGCTATCTGGAAGTGCTCAACCGCTTCTCCAGCGAGACCGATCCGGACGTCCTCGGCTCGCTGCTGACGGCGATGGGCCGCGTCGACGCGGCGCTGAGCGAGAGCGACCGCCCGCTGTTCGCGGCGTATGTCCGCCGCACGCTCGGGCCGGTCCTCGACCGCATCGGCTACGCGAAGAAGCCGGGCGAGCCGCAGCCGCTGACGATCCTCCGTCCGCGTCTGATCGGCTGGGTGGCGAACATCGGCCAGGACCCGAAGGCGATCGCGTGGGCAAAGGATCAGACCGCGAAGTATCTTGCCGATACGCAGTCGGTCGACCCGTCGTTGGCCGGCACCATCCTCAACATTGCTGCGTACAACGGCGGCGACGAGGCGATGTTCGAAGAGTTCCGCAAGCGTTTCGAGGCTGCGACCGTTCCTGTGGAGCGCAACCGCTACCTCGGCGTCCTCGGCGCGTTCCGCGATCCGAAGCTGCGCGACAAGGCCTTCGCCTACGCGCTCACCGACAAGATCCGCCCGAACGAGATCTTCACCATTCCGTTCAGCTCGGGGGACACCGAGGAGGGGCGCGCGTACATCTTCAACTGGGTGATCGCGAACTACGACGCCATCGCCTCGCGCGTTCCGCCGCAATTCCGCGGCGGCCTTCCCGGCACCGCCGGCGGCTGCGATCCGTCCCGCCTGGCAAAAGCGCGCGAATTCTTCTTCACGCCGGAACACAAGGTGGAGGGGATGGAGCGATCGATGAAACGGACCGAAGAGCAGGTAGGGGAGTGCGTAGCATTCCGCGCCCGCGAGGCGGATACGATCCGCCAATACCTCTCGGCGGCGAAGTAGCCAATACAGTTTTGGAGGGCGGCGGCGACGCCGCCCTCTTTTTGCGGCCGTCGATCAGTGAGGTTTTACGAGGTTCGAATAGTGGTTGGAAACCAGGCGCCATCGGCCTCTCTCTTTGATCCACACCCGCATGAAGCGATTCTCCTCATTTCCCCGCGCTGTCCCGGCGACATCGCCAGCACGGAACAGCGGTCGCTCATGGCCTAGATCGTTGCGTCGCTGTATTCGTCTCAGAGGCAAACGGCGGAGATAGAACCACGCGGAGCAACAGCGTGAACCGGCGCAGAGAGACGGGGCAATGGCAATCGCGCGGCGCACGGTAGGGAAATTCCGGCTGGCGACCGTCTAATCAATAAATTCGCAAAATCACAAGGAGCGCCGAGATGGCAACGAGCAAGAGAAAGAGCGCGAAAAAGAGTCCCAAACAGCCGAAGGCCGCCGGCTCTCAACCCGACGCACTGCAGGCGCGGAACGCTGCAACCAAGGACCCGGAGGTCCATGTCTTCGGCCCCCGCGGCGACTTTGTCTGCGACACCGAGCCGACCGGGCACGACACTCCCAAGGGCCGCTCGATCCTCGAGATCGTAGTCGACGCCTCGGAAGGATTCATCCCGCTCTGGGCAAACGGAACGACGCTGCGGTGGCGGTTCCGGGACACTTCAATGAACATCTTCGCCAAGCCGGCGGCAGCAAAGAACTACATCCGCAAGCTGTTTGGCGAGACGCTGTTGGCGTGGGGCGACGCGGTTCCGATCAAGTTCGCCGAGAAGGACGACAACTGGGACTTCGAGATCGTGATGAAGAAATCCGACGACTGCAGCGCCAACGGCTGTGTCCTCGCCAGCGCGTTCTTCCCGGACGCCGGCCGTCACCAGCTGACGTTCTATCCGCGGATGTTCCAGCAGAGCCGGGACGAGCAGGTCGAAACCCTCGCGCACGAGATCGGCCATGCCTTCGGACTCCGTCACTTCTTCGCCAAGGACCTCGAGAAGGGGTTTCCGGCCGAGATCTTCGGCATCCACAGCAAGTTCTCGATCATGAATTACGGGGAAGAGAGCCGGCTGACGGACGACGACAAGAAAGACCTGAAACGGTTGTACCAGGCGGCGTGGAGCGGGGAGCTGAAGAACATCAACGGCACGCCGATCAAGTTCGTGAAGCCGTTCCATACGATGGCCGGGGTCCCGGACAACGTAGTGGCCTTCGGGGCTCCGGGGGTCCTGCCGCCGGAACTGCAACCGGCCATCGCAGCGTACAGAGCCTAAGGCTATTGGCACGGGAGCGCGCTGCGGCACATGCGGCTCTGCCGCTCAGAGGCGCGCGAGGGGTCAGGAAGATCTTCTTCCTGGGTGGAGAGACACGCACTGGCTGGATTTTGTTGGATTGGCGTCGGCATCACCGGGCGGTAAATCTCCGCGCGGCGTCACTCCTCTGTAGGTCCCAACTCCGAGAGGAGACGCTATGCGCATCGAGAATCCGGTCACACGTCCGCTCAAGGCCTATGCATTCGACCCAAGCGCGGGGAAGCTCCTCGGCAATGAGATGTCGATGCGAGTCCGCTATCAAAGGCTCGATCCCGGCCCCGTCGTCCGCAACTGGACGCGGGACGCGATCGCCGTCGTCGACTACGACGCGACGAACGGCGTCTATTACGAGCCGGTCGATCTCGACGACGAGCGCATCCTCCTCCGCGGCGGTCTCGATCCGTCTGAGGGGGATCCGCGCTTTCATCAGCAAATGGTCTACGCGGTGGTCAGCGAGACCATCCAGCACTTCGAGACCGCGCTCGGGCGCCGCATCCACTGGCGGCGCGGCGTCTTCAAAGACCACAGGGATGAAGAGGCGCGCCGCGACAGCATTTATACTCTGAACCTTTACCCTCACGCCTTCGTCGGCAAGAACGCGTTCTACAGTCCTGCGGCGAAGGGGATTCTATTCGGTTACTTCCGCGCCGCCGGTCCCGACGTCGGCCGCAATCTTCCGGGACAGACAGTCTTCACCTGCTTGTCGCACGACGTCGTCGTACACGAGACCACTCACGCCATCGTCGACGGCATCCGCCGTTTCTTCACTGAGCAGACCAATCCCGACGTTCCGGCGTTCCACGAGGCGTTCGCCGACCTGGTGGCGCTCTTTCGCCACTTCACGCACAAGGAGGTACTGCTCGACACGCTGGAGCGCACGGGCGGCCGGCTGTACCAGTACCAGCTCACCGCGGACGCGGAGCGAAGCGGCTACGACAACTACGCTGACGCCACGGCGGCGGAGAAGAAAGGGGGGCGGATCAGCGCGCAGCTCACCGCGCGCAATCCCCTGATCGAGCTCGCCCAGCAATTCGGCGAGGCCACCGGGCGTCATCGTGCACTGCGCTCCGCGCTCGGTACGAAGCCGAATTCCAACGACATCAGAACGAAATGGGAGCCGCACGCGCGCGGGTCGATCCTCGTCGCCGCGGTATTCGACGCGTACTTCACGATGTACTTGAAGCGGACGGCCGACCTCTGGAGGATTTTCCGCGCCGGTGGCGGAAGCAGCGACCCGGTCGACATCCCCCGCCCGCTCGCTGACCGCCTCTGCGACGAAGCGGTGCGGCTCGCGGAGCTGTTCTTCACCATCTGCGTCCGTGCGCTCGACTACACGCCTCCCGTCGACATCACCTTCGGTACCTACCTGCGGTCCGTGCTCACGGCCGACTTCGATCTGCATCCGGTCGACGAGAGCGGTCTCCGCGACGCTCTCCTGCAGTCCTTCCGCCTGAGGGGCATCTATCCGGAGGGGGCCGACTTCTTCAGCGAGGGTGCGGCGTGCTGGCCGCGCGCACCGGAGAGACTGAAACCGGTGATCGGCCTCGACTTCGGCGATCCCAATGGACTGATCACGAACAAACAGCGCGATGCCGTCGGCGATCGACTGCGCAAATACGTAGCCAACAATGCGACGGCGCTCGGATTGCTCCCTCCCGCGGTCGCGCCGATCTTCGTCCCGTCATTCCACCCCGTCTTTCGCATCAACCCCGACGGCAGCCTTCGCACCGACATGGTGGTGGAGGTGGTTCAGACGGTTCAGAAGAACTTCGTCGAGGGCGCTGACCGGTTCGGAACGTTCCCGCTGCGCGGCGGCGTGGCATTGATCATCCGCAAGCCGGTGTTCGGCGAGCGCGACGCCAGGGAAAACAAAGCTCGGATCCGTTATCTGATCAGCAAGCCGGCGACCGAGCAGCGCGCCGATCGTCAGCGTCGCTTCATCGAGCACCTCGGCCTCGCCGGACGGGAGAACTGCTTCCGCATCGACTTCGCCATGGTGCATGGAGGGCTTTGAGATGGCTGCGAAAAAGCAGGCGGGAAAAGAGCCCGGCGAACTGCGCATCCGCATGTACCGTGTCGGCTTCGGCGACTTCTTTCTGATGACCGTGCCGACCGCAAAGGAGCCGAAGCACATCCTCATCGACTGTGGGGTCACCACCGGCAAGACCGGAAAAGGCGACATCGGCACGATCAAGGCTGCGGTCGCGCACATGGCCAAGGAGACGAAAGGTCAGTTGGAACTGATCATCGTCACGCATCGGCACAAGGATCACATCATCGGCTTCAGCCGGTCCTCCGACGTCTTCAAGAACATGAAGGTCGGCGCGGTGTGGATGTCGGCCTGGGAGAAACAGTACGACCCGAACGAGAAGAAAGGGAAGAAGAAGCCAAAAGCGGCCGCTCTGCAGGATGAGATGGCTTCGTTCGCCCTGGCTATGCAGCAGCATCTGGCCGCCTCCGGCGCCGACGATCCGGACATGGACGAGATCATGGCCATACTCGAGAACGCGACCGGCTTCGAGCCCGCGCAGCTCGCTGCGGCAGGAGGCGCCGCCAAGCGGAGCGGCAAGGGAAAGGGTGGCGGCAGCAACCCTGCTTCGCTCGCGTATCTGAAGAGCTTTGGCCCGCAGTACTACGCGAAGGGCGACAAACCGAAGATGCCGGAGGTGCTTCAGAAGGCCGGCCTTACGGCGGAGATCCTCGGGCCGCCGCCGCTCGATCACGTCGATTTCATGCGCCTCATGGACCTAGCGAAAAAAGGGAAGGGACAGTACCTAGGCGACGAAAGCAGCGGCACGCCAGGGAAGTTCTCGCCCTTCGACAAGCGATGGAGGGTCAAGGCCGATGCGTATCCAAAACGTGCCTTCGACGCGTTCGAGCGCGTTACCAAAGACCCCGAGGCCGCTCTTCGCGATGCCGTCAAATCCGCGGAGCCGAGCGCATTCTTCACCGCCGCCAAGATCCTCGATGACTTCCTCAACAACCAGAGTCTCGTCATCCTCTTCACGTTCAAAGGAAAGAAGCTCCTGTTCGCCGGCGACGCACAGGGCGGCAATTGGGAGTATTGGATGTACGGCGGCACGCCGACCAAAGCTCCCGTGCTCGACGACATTCTGAAAGCGAGTGCAGGCATCCTCGGTCACCTCGACGTCTACAAGATGGGTCACCACGGCAGCACCAACGCGACGCCGGTCACGGCGGTGCAGGCCATCGGAGGCGACCCGTTGACGCTCTGTTCGACGCAGCAGGACAGCTTTGGAAGCAAGAAGAACGAGAGCGAGGTACCGAGGGAACCGTTGCTCGCAGCCCTCGGCGGTAAGAGCAAGATCGTTCGCAGCGATCAGCTCCGAGTCAAGGGCATCAAAGATCCGGCGACCGGAAAAGCCCTCGACATCGCTGCCGTCAAGGGGGCGCCGAAGCGCCTACCGAAGCCCACGCGAGGCCGGCTCGTGTCGGGTGAGATCTACATCGACTACTTTCTATGAGCGTGTGCGCGCTGCCGCGCACCCGCTCAAGAAGGGCCTGCGTAACCGGCCGACGGTCTCGCCGCTTGAACTACGCCCGCGTCGGTTCTGCTGGTAATCTCGGGGAGGGAGGACCGGACATGGCCAGGCGCGGATCGGACATCGATGCGAAGATCGACGCCCTCTTCCAACGGTCCCTCGGCGAGTTCACTGGGGCTCGGAATGCACTCGCGAAAGAACTGAGAAACGAAGGGCGGACGGTCGACGCGGAGCGCGTGAAAGCGCTCGCGAAGCCGGCGGCGTCGGTGTGGGCGGTGAATCAGCTTTACTGGCGGGATCCGAAGGCGATCGAGCGGTTGGTCGCTCTGGGGGAGCGCATTCGCAGGGTACAGACTGGCCAGCTCAGGAATGCCGATCTGCGCGCGCTCATCGAGGAAAAAAAGCAGATGACGATGGCACTGCTGGCGAAAGCGTCAGCCATTCTCGAGGAGGGCGGGCATGCTGCGTCGCGCGAGACGGTGCTTCGTATGTCGGCTACGCTCGAAGCGCTGGCGGCGTGGGGCGACATGGAAGGCGTCCCCAGGGCCGGCCGCCTGACGGCCGATCTCGATCCGCCGGGGTTCGACACGCTTGCTGCGCTGATGGGCGGAAAGAACTTCAGGGCAGAGAAGGTGCTCCTCTTCCGTGCGCCGAAAGCGGTCGAGGATCCGGCTGCGGCTCGCGCTCGTATGCGTGAGGCGGTTCGGGAGGCGGAGAAGGCGCTGCGCGAGCCGCATCGCGATGCGGCGCGCGCGGAATCGGCGCTCGGAAAAGCGAACGCGCGCACCGCGGCGGTGGAGAAGCAGAAACAGGAGATCGAGGCGCAGTACGCCGAGGCGAAAGAAGCGTTGCGATCGGCCTCGAGCGAAGCGCAGAAGAGCGCGCAAGCGGTGGCCGACGCCGAACGGTCTCTGGCGAAAGTGAAGCGGGCGCTCGAAACGTGACCGGTACCCTCGACATCGCACCGCCCAATGCCCAAAACGTTTCGGTCGCAGGGCTCCGCCCGTCAACGTTCTGCGAGGCATCGGCGCGCACCGCGATCTCGTCGCCCGGCTATCAGCCGGCATATCGCGGTCTCTAGCCGACTATTGACGGATGTTAGCCGAGACTGTTCGCCACTGAACCGACGGCAGTCACCGCTTATTCGGCATTGTCCGGCCCTTAACCAACATTACTCGGCTTTAAGCCGGGATAGCCCTGCAATGGATCGTTACTATGCGGTACTAGATCGGAGATAACCGATATCGAGCCGGAACTCCCCGGCGTCTAGTCGGTAAAGGTCGTTTCAATTCCGGAGACACCCGCCAGACGACCGGCTCAGCGCGTTCAACTGTTTGACACCACCCGCACCGTCTGGTATCAAAGATTGGGCCGGCTCGCTTGAATTGCGGTCCAGGGAGATCGACATGAGCACGGATGACACGACCGCGAACGTTTTGTAGGCGGAAGTCGCGACCCTAACTCCTGAAGAGATTATCGAGCAGTTGCGGGCCATCAGCACGCGGATGGGGGAGGTGGCACCGATGACGGCTGCGGAGCGAAAAGCATTGCGGGGACGGTTACGCACGCCCGATCCGATCCTGCGGGCGTCGATCAACGTCATCGATGCGCTCGACAACGTCAGGCAGGCTGTCGGCCATCCAGCCGAGGACGTGCGTTTGTTGCAGGAGGAGGCGATCCGCTGGGGGGCGGTGGAGCAGGAACTGCGGGTGATGCTGAACGGCGTCTCCGGCGCGAACCTCGTCCGGCGGCTGCGCATCGACCTCATCGCCGCGCAGGCCTACACGATCGGTTCGCAGTTGGCCCGCGATCCGGCCAACGCCATCCTCTTGCCGCACGTGGAGGAGATCAAGCGTTTGAAGAGAGGCAGCCGCCGCAAGAAGCCGGCGCAGGCTACCGATACGACGGAGTCTCCGGCGCCGAGGTGATCCGCGGATCGCAGATGTAGCAGATGAGAATGACATCTGCGGATCCTTCCTCCAAAGATTGCGAAGCGTCGCGCGGAGGTGTATTTAGACCTCATGCGACAACTGATTCTGGCAATGCTCCTCCTCGGCAGCGCTCTGTCCGCGTCCGCCGTCTGTCCGTCCAACATCCCGGAGGTGGTGATCTCGCCACAACAGATCGCGGGATTCAGTTGGGGGCGGTGATCCGGCCGATGAATGACGCGTGCGTAAGCCGTATCCAGGTGGAGAACGGGAATGCGCTGGCGTGGTACGCCGGCGGAGTCAAGGGCGTGTACGTGACGAAGGACAACGGCGTAACGTGGAAGCATCCGCTGAACGGAAAGGTGGGCGCGCTGTTGTGGGAGCCGGTGCATCAGTTCGCGTACGCAGGTGTCGGCAACATCCTCTATTTTTCGCGCGATCACGGCGCCAACTGGGTGCCGGTCCACACCTTCCTGAAGCCGGTGTCGTCGCTGCTCGCCTTCTCCGCGCAGAACACGCTCTACATCGGCCTCGGTTGGGACAACCATGTCGATGACGGCGGGATCTTCACTTCGAATCTCGGCGGCGGCGGGATGACGTTTCATCCCTTCGCTCCCAATCAGCCGATCGGAAAAGGCCTCATCGTCTGGACGATCTCGCGCGATCCGATGAGCGGCAATCTCTACGCCGGCACGGAGATCTTCGATCACCAGCCGCAGCCCTACAAGCCGCCGTTCTGGCGTTCGGTCAACAACGGCAATACATGGACGAACGTGCAGAACAACCTGCCGTGGCACGTCATCGACTCGGCGGTGCGGCCGAACGGCTACGTCTACGCGCTTACCGAAGGGAGCGGCCTCTGGGGCTCGTCGACGATGGGCAATTTGTGGATTCCACCGAACCCCGCCACGCCGAGCCTCGGCGTTTCGCTGCTGATGGATCCAGCCACGCCGACGCGCCTCTACGCCGGACGCCTCAACGGCGGCACGCAGACCGGCGGCATCTTCCGATCGATCAACGCGGGCAACACATTCCAACTCGTGGGATTGAAGGGCGCAACAGTGAGCGACATCACGCTCAATGGAACGCTAACCCGGATCTACGTCGCCGCGTACTCCTCGGGGATCTACACCTCGCCGGTCCCATAGCGACGCCTCCCCGAGGAGGGTATTGATTGAATGTGGTGGACGGTAGGGAAAATACGCAACGTGTCAGTCTATCGATAGACATCTAAGCAAGGAGACCTTGTTATGAAGAGCCGACGTGGGATGTTCCTGGTGCAGATGGGATGGCTGATTTTCCTGGGAACTCTGGCCCTCGTGCGGATCATCGCGCCGCCGAGCAAAATCGGATTGCCGGAGATGATCGGATCGCTTCCGGTCGGCGTGGTGTGGTTTGGAGCGATGGGGGCGGTGCTGATCTCGCTCACCGGCATTGTCGAGCATGCGAAGGATTGGGACGAGTCGTTCGTCCTCTGGCATCTCTCGCGACCGCTGATGGGTGGCAGTCTCGCGATCGTGGCAGTACTAATCATGCAGGCTGGCATCCTGGCGGTCGGGACAACGTTGGCGGGGGCGCCCCCAAACACGCCGAAGTACATCCTGTATTACCTCGTTGCGTTTCTCGTCGGGTACCGCGAAGAAACGTTCCGAGAGATGATCAAGCGGCTTGTCGATCTGATCTTCGCGCCCGCGACACCCAAACCGAAGACGGATGAGAAACAGCCGGCCGCAGGCGGCGGTATCGGCCCCAACACAATTCCCATCGCCGCGAAGGATAAATCGAAGGACGACAAGGAAGGGCCGGTCGTGCCTCCTCCGTCGAAACCTGCGGACCCGAAAGTTACCTAACCGCTATGCGAATAGAGTCTCCGCTTCCGCCAGCAGCGGCGCGCTCTCTGGCGCGTTCCTGCGCGTGCGACCGCAATCAGCAGCGGCACGAGCGCGCCGAGCGCCAGCCACGAAACGATGAGGCCGCGCGAACGCGAACGAGAGTGCGTACAGCACGTCGACATGCGGCGTAGAGTTACTGGATGCAGGAAAGTAGTGACGAAGGCTGCGGCTGGGCGCTCCTGTTTGTGCTCAGTCTCGGGCTCGCCATCTTCTTCGGCTATTACACGTTTCCAGCGTTTCTGTGGCTCCTCGCGTCCGCCGCGCTCTTATTCATTACGTACCGGTCGTCGTCATGGCTGCACGGCCTGGTGCCATTTTTCGGTGCGTCGACGATCGCACTCGGATTCGTTTGGCTCGTGTCCTTCTATCTCGCTTTCTATCGCGACGGCGCGAGCGACGATCGCGTTAGCGCCGCCGAGGCGCGGTTAATTCACGCTCATGAGTGGATAGAGGCGCATTCATCCCTCAGCTCACCTCTCCTGATCGCGATCATCGCCAGCCTCGGCGTGATCTCGTATTACCTGCCGAAGACGAAGCTGCTCTCGCGCGCGATGACAGTAAAGAAATGGATCGAGTCGGTGAACCTCGCGCTGCTCATTGTCACGTCGTTCACGTTCATGACCGGCGAGGCCGTCGTCGGACACACGGGCGCGGTTCGCATCCGCCAGTCGCGCGAGCGCGAGGCAGAGTCGGAAAAGCGTCACCTGATTGCGGACGCGGCCAAGGAGGCGATTCAAAACATGGCGGAGGCCGACCGGGCCGATCTCGCGCATCTCGCCATTGCGCTCGCGAAGGATGAGCATGGTGTGGATCTGAAGGCTGAGACGCTCGCGCTGCGCGTTTCTCGGGAGGACTTCTCGTACCGTCCTGAAGCGCCATGGCCGCCCGGAGAACCTCCACTGATAACAGTCGGCAAACAGTTGGAACGCGAACAGAAAGCAGAAGCGTCTGCGAACCAGGCCGAGGAAGCGTTGCGAAAGGTGATCGAGCAGGAGGTCGGCAGCGCGCGCGGCAAAGCGGTTGACGTGTTGTGGGACATCGTGATGAACGCCGCCAACGAACAAGGCTCGGCGTTCGGCGCGTTGGCGAAAGCGTTTGCGGACAACTTAGTCGATGCCGCCGCGGAATCGCGCGTGAAGAAGCTCGTCGATGACGTTGCCCGCGCGATCATCGCGCGTTTACCACCTCAATCGGCAAGTACGCCCGATTCGCGTGCACACGAGATTCGAGCACAACTCGCGGCCGACATGATCAGCAATTACGCGGAACTCACGCGCGAGCGAGCGGAAGCGGCAAAGCACTGGCACGGTCGGCAAGAAGATGAAAAGTACGCGCACAAGTATGACGAACTGAATGATCGACTTCAGGCGCTGCACAAAGAGATGTCCGATGCCGGAATGATCGGCTTTGCAGGCTTGAAATCGGAAGCCACGATCCTCGCTGAAGTGGCCGTTCCGGCCGACCGCATTGAAGAGTTTCGCCAAACCGAATTGCACTTCAGCGACTTCGTTTCCGCAGCAGAGCGGGCGCCCATTCCTCCGCCGGCTGAGCGCGACAAGATCTACGCTAAAAAAATGGCCGACGAAGAAAAAAAAGAGTAGCGCTACATGGTGCGCGCCGCAGTGCGGAGCACCGGCCGTTCACCGCTTACCTCCCATTTCCCGACCCGAACAGGATGCCGGTCTCGATTTCTACCGGCTTCCCGTTTCTCCGGTAGGGCTTGAATCGCCACTTCATCAATGCCGCGACCACGGCCGCGCTCTGTTCGGGAAAGGCACTGATTACGTGCACGTGCTTCACGCGTCCCTGTCTGTCGATGATGATTCGTGTGGGAACGGGGTTGAACCGATGCGTGGGAAAGACGGGATCGACCCGTTCGATGACGTTTTCCGGCGCGGCGTAGCCGGCCACGCAGAGCGGAGCCCGGCCGCCGCCGGGCAGGTCGAGGCTTGAGAGATTTGCAATCATGCCGTCGAGAATCTCCGGGTCGGGGCCGCTGAAGATGAACTGTACGGTGTGGCAGCGGATGTCGGTGGCCGCGATGTGCCAGTGCAGACCGATATCGGGGGCGGCGTAGTCGAGGCGCGCGAAGGTGCGGTCGCCGAGCTTCACCTCGGCCGGCGCCCGCAGGACTTGCTGCCCCGGCGGCAGATGGTCGCGGACGTAGCTCACCAGTTGCAAGGCGTTGGCGGCGGGAGCGGCGGTGAAGAAAAGGTCTTGCGCCTGGATCAGGATCGAGCCTCGCACCGACTTGCTCATCGTGTCCGACGGAACGAGCAGTGCCAGCACGTAGTTGCCGCTGTCTGACGGAGGCGGTCCCTTTACTTGTTCCGTCCATCCGGCCGGGATGCGATAGGCGATGCCGAAGTAACGGCTTTCGATGCGGCCGGCGGTGATCGCCGTGGCTTCCGGGACGGGCGTCGTGGCGTCGCTGGCGCTCGGCGTCGCGCCTTTGACCAGGATGACGCCGCGCGGAAGCGCCTTTGATCCCGCCCGCTGCGCGAGCGCCGACGTCGCCCCGAAGAGAAACGTATAGAGAAACGCGAGGAGCAGGAGACTGCCATTGCGACCCATGATCTTCCCTGCGCGAGCGGTCCGCCGGCAACGCGCCGGCGGACCGAGCGGAATCGGACTACAGACTTCGGAGGAAGTTGAGGACGTTCTGCTGGGTAGTTGACGAAAGCGCGTTGAAGTTGGCCACCGTGGCACTCGCCTCGGAGCCGCTGGACGAATGCGCGGCGATGGCTGACATCAGGTCGGACGTGCGGCCGTCATGCAGGAAGAACACACGCTGCCCGAGGCCCCATAGCGGCGCGGTGCGGAACTGATCGCCGCCGGCGGTGCCCTGCGACACGTTGTCCGCCAGCCCCGTCCCCATGTGATGGAGCTCGAGGTCGCTGAAGAGACTCGCCGTGGCGTTATCGAGGCTCGACGTGATGCGCGAGGCGGTGGTGGTGAGCTGGACGGTGTGACACACCGCGCAGCCGATGCTCTGGAATACGCCGGCGCCGTTTCGGATCGAGGTGAATCCGCCGGGAATGGTCGACGAGGGCGTAGGGGGCGCCAGCAGCCGCATGAACATCGCGAACTGCACGCTGTCGCTCACCGTGCCGATGGCCGTGGTGTTGAAGTTCGTGTGGTCCTCGGGCGTCGGATTGACCTTGCAGGCCGAGGGGAGGCCGCTGGCCTGCTCTTCGTCCGGGTTCGGCCGCTCCTGCGTGAACAGCTCGTTGCTCACGCCCATCTCGACGTTGTAGGCCTCACCGGCGAAGATCTCCAGCGACTTGTTCTGCGCCTTCCAGCCGAAACGGCTGATCGTGCCGTCATTCCCGTTGCGGTTGAACGTGCCGGAGATCCCGTAAGGGTTGCCGGTTTGCGCCGCGCGGTTGGTGAGCAGCGTGGTCTCGTCGATGTTCTCGATCAGACCAGCTCCGAAGACCGGCGTGGGGATGCGGAAGATGATGTTGTTCTGCGACACGGCCGTGGCGAAGTCCGGCTGGCTGAGCACCGAGCCGGTGCAGCCGGAAGGAGCGTCGGTTCGGCCGGCGATGGTGAAGAGATCGTGCACGCCGCCGTCCGGTTTACTCGAATCGGGGACGCCGGCGGTGAGGAAGAAGATGAAGCGCGCCTCCCGCACCGGTCCGTCGGAAGTAATGAAGGAGGGGAGGGTATTCGTGGCGCCATGCGCACTGGCGTCCTCGATCTGCGGGTTTTCGGAAACCGACAAGTCGGGGCCGCCCGTCGGGCCGGGCGACGAGCCGCCGGTGGCCGGCATGGAGTGGCACCTCGCGCAACCGCGGGAGTTGAAGCGTGGCCCCAGTCCGAACCCCGCCTCGCCGGGGATGCTGCCGGTGACCGAGTCGATTTCCTCGAACCGAGCTTTCCCGTCGTTGAAGAAGTCGAGGATGGTGGTTGGGACGTTGGCGGCGACCGAGGGGAGCGGATCACCGGAATCTGTGCTGTCTGTGCGAGGACCGGGATCGGTCTGCGCGAAGAGGGAAACCGCGGAAACGAGAGCGAGAGCAAGGGGGACCAACACCAGACGTTTGGTCATGAAGATCTCCTGGAAGCTCGTGAAAGCGCGGCCGGGGATGTGGGCACCGGAGCGGGCGGTGCGCGCGCTATGGATGCGGACATGACGTCGCCCGCACATGCAAGTCATCGTCCACGTAGCCGAACTCGGTTGATCGCGCTGCGGCGCTGCTGAGCGCTGGTTCGGCTAGGCGCGGGGGGTAGGGAAAGCGGTCGATTCCGACACTCCTTGGGAATGACGGTCACACAAGAGTTGCGTTCGCGCGCGAAGGTGTTTCTGAGCTATTCGCAGAGTGACCCGAACGTTGACGTTGTTCGGGCCGTTTACACCACCCTCGCAGGCCAGCATGACGTCTTTTGCGACCTCGCAATGGAACCTGGTGCCCGTTGGGAGAGAGAAATCGAAACGAAGCTCTCGGAAGCCGACTACTTCGTTGTCTTTTTGTCTGCGGAGGCTGCGAAGAGCAAATTTGTGGCGGAGGAGGTTCGACTTTCCGTCAAACGAGAGGAACAGACTGGTCAGCCACGAATTCTGACGGTGCCGGTGGCCTATGACGCCGCCAATTCCGGGTACGAGTTCGGCGCTCTGCTTCACAATTACGACATCGGGATTTTTTGGCAGACGCCTGAGGATACCCGCGGTCTCATAGACGAACTCGACAGAGTCTTCTCCGGTGGTTGGACGGCACCGGCCGCAGACATCGCGCCAGCGCTCTCTCGGTACCTTGTCTCTGCCACGCGCAACAAACGAATTCGAGAGGCGTTCGTAGCGCCACCGGATGCCGAGAACGCTAGAAGCCTGCTTCGGTCCTCACAAATCCTCTGGATTACTGGAGCTACTGGCGCCGGGAAACGTTACCTGGCCAATGCTCTGGCAAGCGAGATCGAAAAACAGACGTTCGAGCTCCGCCGCCCACTCTCATGGCAGCACATCGTCCAGAAACGACCGGCTCACGCTGTTGTGGTGCTTCCGGATGCGCTGGCGCCGGAGCGCGCAGGAACGGATGATTATGAGGCGGCGCTCTCGAACCTTCTGAATATCTGCAAAACAGACAATGTCATTCTGCTGACGTGCACGGATGACGAGTATGCAATGAGAAAAGGTCAGCTGATCGAGGCCGGGTTTACACCGGAAATGCTCAATCGCTACCAACTCACGGGCGACGCGTACTCATTGGCCCTGCGCAAGAAGATCGTTCTCAACGTCGCGGCGCAGTGTCACAGTGACGACACCGTGAGCCTCGCACAATGCCAGTGGCTCGAAAAGGCGCTCGAAAGGCAACAGCCGCCCTGGAAGGGATGGGCGCTGGCCGAGCTCGAGTCCTTCGTAACGCTCTCTCTGGCAACGGCGAAAAGTGCCTCTGACGTTGACCAGCTTCTCGATCGGCACACCACCATCCAGGAACAGGTGCATACGTGGTTTCTCCGCCTGGGCGAACCGGCCCGAGCGCTCCTCCTCACACTTCGTCTCTTTCCCGAAGCAGCCTCGGAGCAGATCTGGTTCAGGTTCCGCGCGATTCTGTCAGAGATCGAGAATCTGCGTCTAGTTCCGCGGATGTCAATACCAACATTAGGAGTATGCCGCGACCAGTGCAAACCCTACATAACGAAAACCGACGATCTCGACATCGTCGATCCCGAGGTAGCGTTAGCAATCGCCCGCGAGCTTGCCGTCTCGTGGAGAGAGTACGTGATCGAGTTGCGAGAGTTGTTGATTCGCTGGTCTGTCCCGGCACATGAGGAGCGCGCGGCGGAAAGAAGGCCGGTCGATGCGACAGCGGCAGTCCGACAGGAGGTGGCCCGGTTCATCGGCGAGCTCCTGTCGTTCCGGGTGGAGGACGTGCTGTCCTTCCTCGAAGATTTCATGAGTTCTGAGCAACCCTCTGTCCGAAGGGCTGCTGCCGAAGCGATCGTCTACGCGTTCGGTTCTGAAGACGGGGCTCGCAATGGCCGCAAACTCCTGCATGCTTGGGAGTCCGACCGATCAGGGGAGAATGCCGCCATTCGCAGGCGGGAGATCGGCGCAAACGCCTGCTGGCGCATCGCTGCGGTCGGCAAAAGTTCCGCGGACTATGACTTCGCGCTCGAACAGTTGCAGCGCTACACGCGCGATGCGCCCCGAGTTCGAGCCGAGGTTGCTTATGGTATTGGCAGAATTGTCAGTCACCGCAATATCAACGATCTTCAGCCAATGATGACGCGCCTTGCGCTTGATCAGAACGTGTTTGTCCGGCGCAGAACAGGAGTTGCGCTGAGTAAATTGAGCGAACGCGCGGCAGGGGACGCCGAGGCCGTATTTGCGGAATGGTTTGCCTCGACGGACACAAGGCGTATGTGGACTGCCGCATATGCGTTGCTCGTCGCTGCCCGCCCCGTCCGAGGAGATCGTGAGAAATTACGTGCTCTGATGGAAATTGACGCAGCGGCTTTTGCAGAAGCTCTCGCATCGTCGCTGACTCCTGGCGATAAAGCCAAAGACACCGACAGGACAGAGCATGCCGCACGCAACCTTTTTCGGCTGGTATCAGACGCAGGATTAAGGCGCTGCTGTGCAATCGCGTTGGGTACGTATTGGGCAGCGCAGCCGGATCGGGGCGCTGCTCTCTGCACGCAACTCGGAGACCTTGCTGCAGAAAACGTCAATATCATGCTCATAGACGCGTATCGGCTGAGGATACTCAAGCCTGCTTCGCTCTCACAATTTCAGACAGCTGTGCTGGGTGATGTGAGCGCCGGCGGGTATCTTCAGACCGTCGCCACACAAGCCGTAACGGTCATCATCTCGGAACTGCCGAACGGCATCGAGATCGATCCGAAAATCGCCGAAGCGTGGAGCGACGCGCCGGATCTGTTCGAACGATTCCTGCAATGGCTCCGCCGTGATACGGGCGATGTTGGCCGGCAGGGCATCGTTATTTACCGCCGTCAGATATTGCAGAGCCTTTTTCGGAAACGGGAGTTCGTGAAATGCGCTTCGGGTTGGGTGAGGTGCCCTGAAACCAGCGGTGAAGCCAAAGAGGCGATTCGGGCGATCACGATGGCCCCCGAGCTGTGGTCACATCTGGTCGCGCCACTGGCGATCGACTACTGGAATTTGCGATCTGATGTTTGGCTGATTCTCGAGGGACTGGACCCGCGCACCACGATCGCTGTCAGGCAGTGGGCATTCGCCCGGATTTTGGATGAAGATGATCGAAAGTTCATTTCCGCCGTAATCGACGAAATGCAAAACCATCCGCAGATCAGGGGTGAAGTTCTGATGGCTTTAACAGAGGTAGCCAAGACAAAGGCGCCGGCGATTGCCGCCGCGGTACGGCGTTTTGTCCTGCCCAGCAACAGACGAAAGGTCCTGAAGCTGATCAGCGACTTCAGGGCATCAGAGCCGCCGTTGAAGAAAGTTGCCGAAAGCTTAAGGCTCCTGGGGCTGTGGCTGTCTTTCCTGCAGATGTTCTCCGGCTCTGACGCGTGAGGGATATTACGGTGCACTGCACCGCGCGTTGTTCATCGGGAACGTCTAGCTGATCTTCCATACGGTTGATGTCTACGATGCAGCTGTATTGCGCCCTCCTCTTCGAGGAGAGCAGTCATCGATCGCGGATTTGTTAAGTAAGCATCGCGCGTTGTGAATGCCGGTCAGGCGGAGGTGGGCAAGCGCGGCCGCAGATCCAGAAGATGAAAACCGTCTGAATCTGTGTTCATCTGCGACTGTTCCTTGACCCGAGAACGTCCGCTCCCGTCACTCCTTCGCCGCAGTCCCTCGCCGTCGAGATCTGAAGCTCGACGCAGTCGATCAGTGAGGTTTTACGAGGTTCGAATAGTGGTTGGAAACCAAGCGCCATCGACCTCCCTCTTTGATCCACACCCGCGTGAAGCGATTCTCCTCCGGCACGACTTTCCCGAAGTCCTGGCCCTTCATCGTTGAGAGGCCCGTCTCCACAGCCGCGTTGCCGTACACGCGGATCCGAACGTCGTCAGTCGTGATCGACTGGAACGTCAGCTTTCTCGATGTGAAGTCAGCGAGAACATCTTTTTTCGTTCGGAGTGTGCCGCTTGGGCCGATCCCGATGAAGTCATCTGCGTAGATCCGGTCGAGCGCCACCGCATCCGCATGGACCTGCGCGTGAATGCGCTCTTGATCCACTTTCCTGATCTCCTCGACAACCGCTGTTTGGCCATGGCTGCTCGGTTGCGCGTGTGCGGAGACGACGGCGAGAAGCAGGAGACTTCCCATTATGAGATTTCGTTTCATGGACCCTCCTTCCTAGGTGATCCGCAGATATCGCAGATGTAGCAGATGAGAACCATCTTAATCTGTGTTCATCTGCGACATCTGCGAATCGTTCCCATGAAAAGACGCCGGCTCACGAGCATCATCGCGCTGCACCTGACGATCACGATCGTGATCATTGCGATCGCATCCGGCGTGAGCGCTCATTTCTTTTTTCAGGCGTCGCCGCGGATGGCGATCGGATTTGGCGTGGCACTGTTCGTTCTAGGCCTCGCCACGATGAGCATCACCATGCGCCGGCCGTTTCGGCGGATTCGCCGCAACCTCGGCGCGCTCGTCGACGGCGTGCGCGGATTTGCCGATGACGATTTCAGCCTTCGTCTGCACGTCACCGGCGGCGACGAGATCACCGACCTCGTATCGGTCTATAACCAGATCGGCGACATCCTGCGCGAGCAGCGCAACGAGTCGGTGCAGCGCGAGCTGTTGTTCGAGACGGTGCTGCAGGCATCGCCGCTGGCGATGATTCTGACCAGCGATCACGGCCGGATCGTTTTCGTCAACCGCGCCGCGCGCGATCTCTTCGGCGGCCGCGCGCAGGTGGAAGGTCGCAGGTTCGATGAGATCGTGGCCGATGTTCCCGCGCTGCAGGAGGCGTTGGAGGCCGGACCGAGCGCCATCTTCACCACCGGCGGCGAGACGTTTCAACTGATGCGGCGATCGTTTTATCTCAACACGCGCGAGCACATGCTCTACCTCATCGGGCGCTTAACTCAAGACCTGCGGCGGCAGGAGCTCGACATCTGGAAGCGGGCCATCCGCGTCGTCAATCACGAGCTCAACAACTCGCTGGCGCCGATCCACTCGCTGTTCCATTCGGCGACCGTCGTTCAGTCGCGCAACGATGACGATGGCCGCCTGACCGAGATCAACTCGGCCATTGAAGAGAGACTGACGTCGCTGCAGCAATTCATCGACGGCTACGCGCATTTGGCGCGGCTGCCGAAGCCGCGCCGCGAAATCGTGGCATGGGCGGACGTGATCGAAGCGGTGCGCCGCATCACACCGTTTGTTGCGGAGACCCCTTCACACGACGCCTTCATCGATCGCGCGCAGATCGAGCAGGTGCTCATCAACCTGGTCAAGAACGCTCGCGAGGCCGGCAGCGCCGAAGAAGAGATCAACGTACGTGTCGTCCGGCGCGACGGAGGAAGCGCGCTGGTCGTCGAAGACCGCGGAGAGGGGATGAACGACGAGACGCTCGGCCACGCCCTACTTCCGTTCTATTCGACGAAGCCGGGCGGCACGGGACTAGGCCTGGCGTTGGCGGGCGAGATCGTCGACGCGCACGGCGGCAATGTCCGCATCGGCAGACGCGACGGCGGCGGGATTTCCGTCACCTGTTGGATTCCGGATGCGTGACTTGCGCGAAATAGCGCCGTTCCGCGTGTGTGTTAGAGCGCGCGTGCCGCGAACAATCCTTGCTATCTCCGTCGCTCTCGCCACCATTGTCTCCGCGGCCGCGTCCGCTGCCACAACGAACACCATGCCGTTCTCGCAGGTCCGCAAGGGCATGCATGGATACGGCGAGACCGTCTTCGACGGCTCCAAACTGGAGCGCTTCGACGTCGAGATCACTGGCGTGCTGCAAAACATCGGGCCGGGACAGGACCTGATCCTGGCCAAAGTGTCCGGACCGGTCGTCGACCGCGCCGGCGTCATCGCCGGGATGAGCGGATCGCCGATCTACATCGACGGCAAGGTCATCGGCGCGCTGGCCTACTCGTGGCAGTTCGCGAAAGAAGCGATCGCCGGCATCACGCCGATCGACGAGATGCTCAAGATCGCGCAGGTGGACGGCAAACCTTCCGGCTCGTTCGTCGCCGCAACGCCGCGCATGAGCGGCAGCGAGTTCCTGCAAGCGATCATCGACCACACGACCAGCGAAAAATTCGAGTCGATGATGTCGAGCATGACCGGCGCCACGCCGGCATCCTCCATCGCCGGCGCGCGGCCGATCGCCGTGCCGCTATCGATGTCCAGTTTCGCGCCCGACACGCTCGGCCGTTTCGGCAAGTACCTCGATCCGCTCGGCTTCATGCCCGTTCCCAGCGGCGCGTCGTCGACATCGACCAGCTCGACGACCGACGCGAAGAAACAGTTCGCGGCCGGCGACGCCATCGGCGCCGTCCTGCTGCGCGGCGACTTCAACGTCGCCGCCACCGGCACCGTCACCTACGTCGACGGCGACCGCGTCTACGCCTTCGGCCATCCCTTCCTCGACATGGGCGAAGTGGCCTTCCCGATGGCCAAGTCGGAGATCGTCGGCGTGCTGCCCAGTCTGGCCAGCTCCTTCAAATTCTCCAACACCGGCGCCGTCGTCGGCGCGTTCCGTCAGGATCGCGCGGTCGGCATCATGGGGATGATGGGGGAGAAGGCCGACATGATTCCGGTCGACCTGGAAGTGGAAGGGAGCGGGCCCGCGCAGAAGTACCACGTCGACGTCCTCCGCCATTCGCAGCTCACGCCGCTGATCCTGGCCATGGCCGCCGACACCGTCGTCGCGGGTGCGCAACGCGCCGCCGGCGAGCGGACCGTCGTGCTCGAATCGGAGATCAAGCTCAAAGGATTCAACGAGCCGATTGTTTTGCATGAAGGCTGGGCTGGTGCGCAGGCGCGCCAGGCAATTCCGTCGTACATCGCCGTCGTGGCCGGCTATGTGATGTCGAACGAGTTCCGACCCGCCGACATCGAGTCGGTGAAGATTCACTTCCGCCATACCGACGACCTGAAGATCGCCAAGATCGTCGAGGCCTCCCTGGAGGTTCCGAAGGGGCGCGTGCACGCCGGCGACGTCGTCAAAGTGCGCGCCGTGCTGAAACCGTTTCGCGGCGACGCATTCACCGACACCTTCGATGTCACCGTCCCCGAAGATCAGCCGGCCGGCACGGCCTACCTCCTGGTCGGCAGCGGGTCTGTCCTTAATCAGGTCGACTTCCTGCTCGTGCCGCCCGATCCGCGCAGCCTCGATCAGGTCATCGCCGTCCTGCGCCGGCTCCGCCCGTCCACCGAACTGACCCTCGGCCTGTACGAGCCGACCGACGGCGCCGTCACTGCGGGCGTCTACCTGCCCAACCTGCCGCCGACGATGCGCGCCATCGTCAGCAGCGACACCTCCAACGGTCCGCAGGCGCCGGTCCGCTACCATGCCTCGCAACATCTCGCCCATCCGCTCGGCTACATCGTCGACGGCGTCGTGAAGATCGACCTCGACGTAAAGCCTGCCATTTAGTAACAGCGTGCCGGGCCAGACGTCAGACATGATGTCGTGCTGACTCCAGGCCTTCGGCCGCTTCGAAAGGAACTTTTCTCCATGCGCCGTGTCGCCGCGCTCGCAGTTACGCTGTTTGTAGCATCCAGTGCATTCGCCGTCGCGCCGCAGTTCTGGCGCGTCCGGAATACGGAAGACTTTCTGGCCGGCGACATCGAAGGCTTCGCCGTCACCTCGCGCGGCGAACTGCGGCCCGGACCGTCGCTGAAAAAAGCCGGCAGTTTCACCGATCCTTTCGTTCTGGCGCAGGTGGCCGCGCCGAACGGCGATCACTTCTTCGGCACCGGCAACGAGGGGAAGGTCTACCGCCTGCGCGGAACGGAGTTGAAGGCGATCTACACCGCGCCCGAGCCGGAGATTTACGCCGTCGCCTTTCACGACGGCGCGCTCTACGCCGGCACCTCGCCGAACGGCAAGGTCTACCGCATCGATCCGAACGACGGCAAAGCGTCGGTCTTCTACGATCCGAAGCAGGCCTACATCTGGGCGCTCGCGTTTCTCCCGAATGGAGATCTGGCCATCGCCACCGGCGTCGACGGAAAGCTCTTCCGCGTCACGCCGAAAGGGGAGGGGAAAGTCCTCTTCGACTCGCCCGAGACGCATCTCCGATCCCTCGGCGTGAAGAGCGACGGAACGATTCTGGCCGGCGGCTCGGCGAAGGGACGCATCTACGAAATCCGCCCCGATGGCGCCGCGCACGCGCTCTACGACTCGCCGCTGTCCGAGATCTCCGCCATCTACGTCGACGCCAATGACGTCGGCTGGGCCGCGGCAGCAAGCAACGTCCTGCCCTCGACGGCACCGGTGAAGACAAATCCGAAACCAGCCGCGCAGTCAGCAGCCGCGACGACGACCACCGCCCCCTCGGCCAGCGAACAGAAGAAAGAAGATTCCGGCAGCGTCGAGGTCAGCGTCTCCTTCGAAGACAGCAGCAGCTCGGGCTCGTCTTCTGGCACCGGCGGCAGCGGCGAGATTTATCGCATCAATCCCGACGGCTTCGTCGAAGTGGTGCGCAAGTTCGAGCACGAGATGGCCTACGGCATCACCGGCGGCGCGAACGGATCGATCCTCCTCTCCACCGGCCCGCAAGGCCGCATCTACGAGATGAAGGACGGCGAAGTCTCCCTCCTCGGCAGCGTCCCCGAAAAACAGGTCGTCTCCATTTCGCGCACCGGCAACGAGACGCTGGTCACCACAACGAACAGCGGCGCCGTCTACCGTCTGGAATCAGCACCGTCGGAGAAGGCGGAGTTCCGCTCCGCCGCAAAGGACGTCGAGCGCTTTTCGCGCTTCGGCAACTATCGCATCGAAGGGGAGAACGTCGGCGACGGCCATCTCGCCATCGCCTTCCGCTCCGGCAACACGCGGACGCCCGATGCCACCTGGAGCCCGTGGAGCGCCGCCTCGAATACCAGCGATGGATCGATCGACGCGCCTCCCGGCCGCTACATTCAATGGAAGATGACGGCGCCCAAGCCGGCCGCGAACGTGGCCGTCGACGCCGTCACCGTCGCCTTCGTGAACCGCAACGTTGCGCCGGTCATCGACAACGTCACCGTGCAGGATCCGGCCGTCGTCTACATCACCGGCAGCTATCCGCAGTCGCCGCAGGTGGTCGAGGCTACGAATCCCGACGAATACGGCATTTTCACCAGCCTCGACACGCCGCGCGACAAAAACGAACCGGGCAAGAAGGTCTACCGCAAAGGCTTCCGCACTGTGACCTGGCGCGCGCACGACGACAACGGCGACTCGCTGCGCTACACGCTCTCCTTCCGCCGCAAGGGGAGCGCGCCGTGGCTGCGCCTGCGCGACAACGTCGACGAGACGTCGATGAACTTCGATACCTCGCAGCTTCCCGACGGCACGTATGAATTGAAACTCGCCGTCAGCGACGCGCAGGACAATCCCGACACACCGCTGGCCGATGCGAAAGAGGGAATCGACTTCCGCGTCGACAACACGCCGCCATCGATCGCGTTTGTATCCGAGGGTGATGACGTCGTCATTCGGGTCAGCGACAAACTGTCGCCGATCGGCAAAGTCGAATACTCCGCCGACGCGCAGAAGTGGATCCGCATCACCCCCATCGACGGCATCAGCGACTCGCCGAACGAGACCTACCGCATCAAGCGCAGCGCGGTAGCGGGCAAGTTCGTGATCGTGCGCGCGGTGGACGCGTTCTACAACGTGGCCACGGAGTCGATCACGCTGCCCTAGAAATCGCGCCGCCGGCATTTAGTACTTACGCCAGGCCGAGCCTTGGGCAACCAACGCTGCCGGCCGTGCCGGCCCGCTATACTTGGCGGCGTGAACCGTATCAGAGTCGCCTTCGCTCTCAGCCTGCTGCTTCTTGGGGCCTGCTCGAAGGAGCGGCCGGTCCAGCCGCAGACGGCCGTCGCCGTCGATGACACCACGCCGGTCGACGGCGGCACCGTCATCCGCCGGCTCGAGGGCGACGTCAAGACGCTCAATCCTGTCCTCATCGAGAGCAAATACGACCACTACGTCGCGTCGTACCTCTTCACTCCGCTGCTCCAGCTCGACGCCAACCTTCTTCCGACGACGGCCGGTTCTCTCACCGACAAATACGAGATTTCTGCGGACGGCAAGGAGTACACGTTTCACCTGAATCCGAAGGCCACCTTCTCCGACGGCAGTCCCGTCCTGGCCAGCGACGTCGTCTTCACCATCGCCAAAATCGTCGATCCGAAATCAGAGTCGGCGCAGTTCGCCGGCATGTTCGAACTGTTCGACCCCGCCAAAACGCGCGCCGATGACGCGAACCACACCGCCGTCATCGCCTTCAAAGACGTCCTCGCGCCGCAGCTCACGTATTTCACGACGGTCCACCCGATTCCGCAGCATGTGTACTCGCACGGCGACTTCAAGACCGCGTTCGCGAACACGGCCGTCGGCGCCGGACCGTTCAAGCTCGTCCGGCGCGTGCCGGGCAAAGAGATCCTGATCGAGCGCCGCGCCGATTTCTGGGGCGTGAAGCCGCACTTCCAGAACGTCCTGTTCAAAGTCATCACCGACGACAGCGTCGCTTGGCAGGCCGTCAAACGCGGCGACATCGACGAAACGATCATCAACTCCGACATCTGGATGAACGAGAGCCGGCGTCCGGAGCTGCAGAAGATCCTCGACTTTCGCCGTTTCTACACGCTCAACTACAACTTCATCGGCTGGAACGAGCACGACCCGATCCTCGCCGACAAGCGCGTGCGCCGCGCGCTGGCCTCATGCGTCGATCTGCAGTCGATCATCACCAACCTCTATCACGGCACCGCGCGCGCCATGACCGGGCCGTTCACGCCTGACCAGTGGTCGTACAATCCCGACGTGCCGGTGATCCAGTACGACCCGGCCGAAACGAAGCGCGTTCTCAACTCGTTGGGGTGGATCGATACCGACGGCGACGGGATTCTCGACAAGAACAAGAAGCCCTTCGCGCTGGATATGGTCGTCGTCGGCGGCAACGGACCCTCGGGGCCGTTCGCGCAACTGTTCCAATCGGAATTGAAGAACATCGGCGTCGATCTGAAGATCACCACGCTCGATGCCAGCGCCTTTATCGAGCGCGTCATGGCCGGCAACTTCCAGACATGCTATCTCTCCTTCGACCTCGATCCCGATCCCGATCCGCGGGCGCTGTTTCATTCATCGCAGTTCGCGCCGAACGGCCAGAACATCGTTTTTTACAAGAATCCCGAGGCCGATGCGCTGATGGACCAGGGCCGCCGCGAGCTCGATCACACGAAACGAATCGCCATCTACCGCCGTCTTCACGCGCTCCTCGCCGACGACCAGCCCTTCACCTGGACCGTCCAGGTCTCCCTCAAGTGGGCGGTGTCGAAGCGCATCCGCAACGTGAAGGAGAGCAAGGGTTGGGGCCTCTACCTCTGGTATCCCGGCGAGCTCGATTGGTGGATTCCAACCGCGCAGCAAAAGAAGTGAGGCTGCGAGCGAACGGTTAGCAGGTGCAGTCGCTGCACCTTGCGAAAGCACAGACAAGAGTGTCTGTGCCACACCGATCTCGCTTAATACGCAACCTGCTCGGAAGGGCAGAGCCAGTGTGGCACAGACACTCCTGTCTGTGCTGGTGAGGCTCGGCGTGTCTGAGAAAGAAACTCATACCGCCAAATCCCGCTAAACTCCCGCCAATGCTCACCTACGTCGTTCGCCGGCTTCTCTATGGCGTCCTGACGTTCTTCGGAATCACCATCGCCATCTTCGTGCTCGTGCACAGCGTGCCCGGCGATCCGATCTCGTTCTACATCGGCAGCCACGGCGCGCAATCGCTGTCGCGTCCGGTGCTCGATGAAATCCGCCATGCGCATCATCTCGACGAGCCGTTGCTTCAACAATATGGCTGGTGGCTGCGCGGCATCGTCACCTTCGATTTCGGCAGCTCGTTTATCGATCACCGCCCGGTCACGGAACGAATCGCCGAGCGCTTGCCGAACACGATCCTCCTCAACGGCATCGCCTTCCTTCTCGCGGCGGTCATCGGCGTCCCGATCGGACTCTGGAGCGCGGCGCGATCGGGCCGGCCGATCGAGCGCGCGTCGGCGGTCACATTTTTTCTTCTCTACTCGCTGCCGAGTTTCTGGGTGGCGCTGCTGCTGATGCAGCTCTTCGCCGTCCGCCTCAACATCCTCCCGCTCTTCGGCATGACCTCGGATGAGTACCTCGACCTCGGCGGCTTCATGAAGGTGGTCGATCGCGCCAAACACCTCGTCCTGCCGGTGATCACGCTTGCATACGCGCAGCTCGCGCTGTTCGCGCGCTTCTCGAAGTCGGCGCTGACCGAGGTGATCAGGCAGGACTACATCACCACGGCGAGGGCGAAGGGGGCGACGAACGGCGCCGTTCTGTGGCGCCATGGCTTCCGCAACGCGCTCATTCCGCTCATCACGCTCCTCGGCATCACGCTTCCGTATTTGATTTCGGGCAGCGTCATCACCGAACAGATTTTTCAGTGGGACGGCATCGGCCGGTTGTATTTCGAAGCCATCCTGCAGCGCGACTATCCGACCGTCCTCGGACTATCGGTAGCAACGGCCGTCGCGACGCTCGTTGCCAGTTTGCTCGCGGATCTCCTCTACGTCGCCGCCGATCCGCGCATCCGTCTGGAGGCGAAGTGAGCGACGTACACCGCGGCGGCATGTGGACGCTGACGTGGCGCCGTTTCCGGCGTAGCAGGCTGGCCGTGATCGCGCTGATCTACGTCGGATTCGTCGGCATCCTGGCGATCGCTGCTCCGATCATCGCCGGCTCGAAGTCGACGCCGATTCCGTTCGGACCGAACGACGTCGACGTCGCCAATCGCCTTCATCCGCCTGACGCACAGCATCACTTCGGAACCGACGAGCTGGGACGCGATGTGCTGGCGCGGATGATTCACGGCGCGCGCGTTTCGCTCACTGTCGGACTTCTGGCGACGATGATGGCGCTCGTCGTCGGATGCTTCTTCGGCGCGATCGCCGGCTACTACGGCGGCGTTGCGGACTGGTTCGTCTCGCGTCTGATCGAAGTCGTGCTCTGTTTCCCGCTGCTGTTTCTGGCGCTGGCGATCGTGGCCTTCTTCGGCCCGTCGATCTGGACGATCATGATCGCCCTCGGTTTGACCACGTGGACCAGCGAAGCGCGCTACGTCCGCGGCGAGTTCCTTCGCATCCGCGAGATGGAGTTCGCGTACGCGGCGCGCGCAAGCGGCGCGCGCGACTCGCGCATCATCTTCCGCCACCTCCTGCCGAACGCGCTCGCGCCGGTGCTGGTATCGGCCAGTTTCGGCGTCGCCTACGCCATCCTCACCGAATCCGCCCTCTCCTTCCTCGGCCTCGGCGTCCCGCTTCCAACCGCAACGTGGGGCAGCATCCTCTCCTCGGCCAAGCAGTTCATCGAGTACGCCTGGTGGCTGATCGTCTTCCCCGGCGTCGCGATTTTTCTAACCGTCGCCGCCTTCAACATCATCGGCGACCGATTCCGCGACGCGTTGGATCCGCGCAGCGAGTAGCCACGCAGTCTTCGGCCGCGTCCAGCGAACGTGCTAACCGTCGGCGTAGCCGGCGTAAGAACCGTAGCCCCCACGTTCACGTGGGGGTTCGGAGGTGGTTACGAAATTGGGAGCCCGTTTTAACGGGCGAAAGAAAGCTTTCTCTCGCCCGCCAAGGCGGGCTCACACCGAATGCACGGACGAAAATCCCCCGCTTGAAAGCGGGGGCTACGGTTCTTACGCCGGCTACGCCGACGAAAAAACGTTAGCCCACCGTCACCGGCAGCCGCGCCTTCAGCGACTCGAGCACAGTCGGTGGCACCAAGCGCGCGACGTCGCCGCCGAGGCGGAAGACTTCTTTGACCAGGCGCGAGGAAACGTACGTGTATTCGACGGCGGGGAGCATGAAGATCGTCTCGATCTGCGGATGCAGTTCGCGGTTCATCAGCGCCATCTGCAGCTCGTATTCGTAATCCGACACGGCGCGGATGCCGCGTACGACAACGTTGGCATCGACGCGGCGCATGAAGTCGACGAGCAGGCCGGAAAACGAATGCACTTCGACGTTCGGCATGTCCGAGGTGCAGCGCGCGATCAACTCCTTCCGCTCGCCGACGGTGAAGAGGGGAGCCTTCCCTTCGTTCTCCAGGACCGCCACGAGGAAGCGGTCGAAAAGGCGCGTACCGCGGCGGATGATGTCGAGATGACCGTTCGTCAGCGGATCGAAGGAGCCGGGGTAAATCGCGGTTCGCATCGCGCGAGATGGTAGCAGGATGCGCGTTCGGGCATGCACATCGAATGGTCAATGTCTTGACGATCGTCTCCATCGAACTTAATATGAATTCGATATTCGAGTGACAACCGTATCGGGAGGGTGTGAGTGATGCGACAACGGCTGGAGATCAAGCGCTCGGATGCCCAGAACAACAACCGGCTCCTCTCCACGATCCGCAACTACCTGCCCGGAGCCTGGATCGCGCCGAAAAACAACGAGCTGATCACGTTGTACCGGCTGCGGTACCGCATGGCGCTGGAAGAGCAGAAGTACGACGCCGCGCTGATCTTCCTCAACAAGATCCTCGAGCTCGATCCGCTCAACGCCGAGGCAAAGCTGTGCAAAGGGGAGATCTACCACCGCTGCCTGCAGGACTACGCGCGCGCCGTGGAGCAGTACAACAAAGTGCTGCGCATCACGGCTGACAAAGGCAGCGAAGCGATCCATCTGCGCGCCCGCGCCGCTATGGCCGAGATCATGGAGCTGCTCTCGTAAGTACTTTGCACCGCAAAGCTATCGGACGATCGAGCGGCGGCGCCGGCACGCGGCACCTGGCGATCCAGTCAGCGGTCTCGTTCTAAAACGAAATCGAGCGCCAGCTCCAGAGCCTCTTTCGCCGGTGAATCGGCGAACGGCTCGAGCGCGGCGCGGGCGCGGTTGGCGTAGTCGCGGGCGATGGCTCGCGTTTCGTCGAGCGTCTCGTACTTGCGCACCAGCGCCAGCATCTCGGCGGGATCGATCCCGTCGAACGACTTCCCGCCGGCGATGAGCGCGATCTTCTCGCGCTCGGCCGGCGTGGCGCGCGGCATGGCCAGGATCAGCGGCAGCGTCAGCTTCCCTTCCTTCAGGTCGGACAACGCCGGCTTGCCGAGAACTTCCGTGCTGGAGGTGAAGTCGAGGATGTCGTCGATGAGCTGGAAGCAGATGCCGAGGTTCACGCCGTAGTCGAAGAGGGACTGGCCGAGCGCGGGAGGTTGGTCTACCAGATATGCAGGAATCCGGCAGCAGGCGCCGAAGAGCAGCGCGGTCTTGCGCTCGACGATGTTGAAGTAGTCGTCGACGGAGAGATCGGCGCGTCCGTTCTGCTCCAGCGCCAGGATCTCCCCTTCGATCATCTTGATGGTCGTGGTTGACAGCAGCCGCAGCACATCGAGATTGGCCTCGGCCAGCGCCATCGACATCGAATGCATGAAGATGTAGTCGCCGACCAGGACGGTGAGGTTGTTGCCCCAGCGATAGTTGATCGACGTCCGACCGCGCCGCACCTCGGCTTCATCGATGATGTCGTCGTGGACGAGCGTGGCGTTGTGGATGAACTCGACCACCGCGCCGTAGGTGACGTCGCGATGTCCTTCGTAGCGCAGCATCTTCGAGACGAGCAGAAGGAGGGCGGGGCGGAGGCGCTTGCCGCCGCCGGCGAGGATGTGGTCGCCGACGTCCTTGATAGTCTTGATGTTCGACTCGAAATTGCGGGCCAGCTCCTTTTCAACGAGCTGGAGCTTGGGCGCGACGAGATCGAGGAGGCGCTCGGCGCGCGAGAGCTGTTCGATGGGCGCGCTGCTGGGCGAAGTCGACGTCACGGCGCACAGAATAATCGAATGATGGGGAAAGCCTCAACCGCGGTAGTTGGTGAACTGCAGCGGAATTCCGTAGTCGTGACCCTTCACGATGGCCATCGCTTTCTGCAGATCGTCCTTGGCGCGGCCGGTGACGCGCACCTGATCGCTCTGAATGGACGCCTGCACTTTCAGCTTCGCTTCCTTGATGGCCTTGACGATCGCTTTCGCTTTCTCGATCTCGATGCCCTGAACGATCTTCGCCTTCTGGCGCACCGTGCCGCCGGCAGCCTGTTCGAGGGTGGCGTAGTCGAGCGCTTTCAATGACACGCCGCGCTTGACGAGCTTCGATTCGAGGATGTCTTTGACGCTGCGAAGTTTTCCTTCGTCGTCGCTGACGAGCACGATCTCTTCGGCGGTCAGCTCGATGGAGCTCTTGCTCCCTTTGAAGTCGAAGCGCTGGGCGAGTTCCTTCTGCGCCTGCTGGATCGCGTTCGTGACTTCCTGCATCTCGGTCTTCGAGACGATGTCGAATGAGAAATCCTGAGCCATCTGCTGCCTCCGTTACTGCTGGACGACTTCGACGCCGGCGGGCGGCGTGAAGCGGAAAAGATCGGGCGTCGCGGCGCGTCGCGTGAAGCCGGAAAAGTCGAAGGTGGTCTCGTTGCCGTCGCGGTCGGAGTAGGCGACGCGCTGAATCGTGTGCGTGGCCGCAGCGATCGTGATGGTGACGTTGCGAATCATGGCCGACGCGGCACGCGGCTGCAGCGTGGCGATGACGTTTCCGCCCTTCGCCGATTCGCGGACGACGAAGTTGCGGTCGCGCGCGGCCGGATCGCCGATCAACAGGAACGGCAGCTCGCGGCGATGGACCTCGTCGAGCGTCGTGACGGTGACCTGCTTTTCGCCGGGAAGGTAGAACCACGACCGGTTGCCGTCGAAGACGAAGATCTTCTGCTCCGGTTTCGAATACGTCCAGCGCATCATCGGAAGCGTTCCGAAGACAACGCTGCCGCTGTCGACCTGGCTGTTTTTGAATCCCTTCGGCGTGAAGCGCTGCGTGAACTGCGCCTCGGATCCGACCAGCGCCGCGGCGGCGCGATCGAGCTCGGCGGCGCCGGCGGCCGAGGCAATGAGGATGAGAGAGAGTACGAGTGATGTGAATTTCATGATGTGAATGGGAGGCGAAGCGCGCGCCAACTAGAGCTTTTCGACTTCGATCGAAACGATCGCCGAGTTGACAACAAAGATGCGCTCGTTTTTGCTCCGATCCTTCGGGAAAAGGAAAAAGCCGTTGCGCTCGGGGTTGTAATGCGCCACGCCGCGGATGATTTCGCCGTCCGCAAACTCGACGGCGATCGTGCTTCCGGCCGGCGGTTCGAGCGACTCCTCGGCGGCATTGCGCGGGAAAAAGAGCGCCTTCAGCGTCGAGAACGGAACTTCATCCTTCGCGCCGTCGTCGCGCGACACGCGCACGATCTGCCGGTCGACGTCGGTCTCGATGAGCGTGGCGCGTTCGGTGCGGCCGTCGCGGTAGCGCAGCACCACTGTAGTCGTCGATTCCATCAGAAGAGTTCCAGACCCCAGAGATCGTGGAGGTGAATGATACCTTCGACGCGGCCGGACGCATCCGCGATGAAGATCGAGGTGATCTTGCGCTGCTCCATTCGCTCCAGCGCCGCCGAGGCCAGCTCGTTGCCGTCGATCGTGACGGGATTCGGCTTCATGCAATCGGCCGCGGTCTTCTGCAGGATTTCGGCATCGACCTGCAGCAGGCGGCGCAGATCGCCGTCCGAAATCGCGCCGGCGAGGATGTTTTGATCGTCGACGACGGCGGTGATCCCGAAGCCTTTCGCGGACATTTCGTAGATGACGTCGTGCATCGGCGTCGTCAGCGGGACGACAGGAATCTGCGCGCCGGAGTGCATGAGATCGCACACGCGCAGGAAGCGCTTGCCGAGTTTTCCGCCGGGATGGAGAAATGCGAAATCCTCCTCCTTGAACCCTTTGCGCATCAGCAACGCCATGGCCAGCGCGTCGCCGAGGGCGAGCGTGGCGGTGGTGGAGGCAGTCGGCGCGAGGCCGAGCGGACATGCCTCCTTCGAAATCGCAGCGGAGAGGTGAAAGTCGGCTCCCTTCGCCAGCGACGAGTTCGGGTTGCCGGTGATGGCCACGATTTCCGCGCCGATCCGCTTGATGCTCGGCAGAAGCCGCAGCAACTCCTCGGTCTCGCCGGAGTTGGAAATCGCGAGCACGATATCGCCCCGAACGATCATGCCGAGGTCGCCGTGAATGGCCTCGGCGGGATGCAGGAAAAAGGATGGGGTGCCGGTCGAAGCGAGCGTCGCACTGACTTTCTTGCAGATGATGCCCGACTTGCCGAGGCCCATCGTGACGACGCGTCCGGCCGAGGAGTTGATCAGTTCGACGACGTCGACGAAGGTGTTGTCGAGGTGATCGATGATGCCGAGAATCGCCGCCGATTCCACCTCCAGCACGCGCCGCGCCTCGGCGATTGCGGGATGGATTTTTGCGTCACGGATCGCGGCGGACTTCCGCGGTTTCGGCATCGCCGGGCATGGTAGTACGGCGGGTGGCGTCGTACAATCGGCAGCCGTGAGGGCGATTTTTCTCGCTTTCGTTCTTTCACTCAGCGCCGCTGCCGCGTACGCCATCAGCGCCTGCACGCAACCATCGTCTGCGAACACGAGCATCACGTACTTCGGTTTCAGCTCGAATTGCGCGCAGAACAACTCGCTCGCGTGTACGCCGAACGAAACGATGGTGTTCTCCGCGGTCCCGAATGGCTACTCGTTCGGCTGCGAGAGCCACACGTTCATCTGGGATTTTGGAGATGGCGTTCCCGGCAGCGGGATCAACGTGTTTCACACCTACACGGCTCCGGGGACATACAACGTGAAGCTGACGTTGACGAGCCCGTTTTCCACGCTGGTGCTGACGCAGACGGTGAATGTATTCACGCCTGTTCCAGCGATCGATCGCCGAATGCTGATCGTCCTGGCGCTGGCGATCGTCGCGACCGCATTTCTGCGCTTACGTTAGCTGGCCGCGTACTTTCCGTTCCTGCGGCAGGAGCAGCGCGAGCAGCGTTTCGCAGACCGGCGTCGGGACATTCGTTTGTTGACCCAGACGCACGACGGCGCCGAGTTGGGCGTCGAGCTCGGACGGCTTGCCGTCGATGATGTCGCGCTGGAGCGATGAAGTGGATTCGGGCGGCAGCGCGTCAAAGCGGGCCAGCGTGCGTTCGACTGCGGCGTCGCCGCCGAGGTCGACGCCGCGCGCGCGGGCGACATCGACGATCTCGCGAATGGCGCGCGTGGCCAGGTCGCGAGGTTCAGGCATGTTTCGCCAGACGCCGATTGGAACGCGCGTGGCCGCGCCGATGCCGCTCATCGGTGCGATGAAGACGAATTTCGACCAGAGCGCGTGGTGAATGTCCGTGGGGATATCGGCCTGGACGCCGGCTTTCACGCAGACATCGCGAAGCTCTTCGACGCGAGACGTGCGCTGGTTGTCGAGCTCACCGAACATGACGAAGGGATCGGCGCCGATATGGCGGATGTGTCCCGGCGCGGCGATGAAGCTGACGATGCCGCACAAACCGCCGAGGACGTGATGCGATCCGAGAATCGCCGCGAGCTGGTCAGGCGCATCGATCCCGTTCTCGAGCGGGATGACCATCGTGTCGTCGCCGAGCATCGGCTTGATCTGTTCCGCCGCTTCCGCGATCTGCCACGCTTTGACGGTGAGAAAAATCGCATCGACGTGTCCGACCGAGGCGGGATCGTCGGTGGCATTCGGATGCGCGATGACGAAGTCGCCTTTGATGCTGTCGACGCGCAGGCCGTTCGTACGCATCGCGTCGAGCGTCGCGCCGCGGACGATGAAGACGACGTCGGCGCCGCCGTCAGCGAGCTTGCCGCCGAAGTAGCCGCCTACGCCGCCGGCGCCGATGATCGCGATTCGCATTCGATCGTCAGACGATCCGGAAGATCTCGCGCCTACCGCCTTCGACGAGATCCATGTACCCCGCCATCGCTTCGCGGACGTCGTCGCGGCGCGAGTACTCGGCCATGTGGTGCTCGAAATCGGCCAGCGACTCGAATTCGCATTCGAGGACGACGGTCCAGTAGCTGGCCACCGCGTCGACCATCACGCGGCAGTTGCGGAAGCTGTCCTCCGTCTCCATCGACTTGAACGTCTTCTTGAACTTCGCGGCCAGTTCGCCGGCCTTTCCTGGTTTGCACTGAAAAATGTCGCGGACGATATACATACGACCTCCTGCTCAGCGCATTATGGATTTGCGGCAAGCTCTTCCGCCAGCTTGCGATCGGCGGTCACTTCGGGGGACGGCGCGCGGCGCTCGGCATCGCGGAGCAAGACCACTCCGGCGCCGTAGTCGCGCCGCGCCAGCGCACCGAGACCGAGCATCCACGAAACGGACGGATCGGTGATGCCACGCCTTCGTGCGGAAAAGGCGAGCTCCTCCTGGAGGGCATCGCTGTTCATCAGGAGAAGCGGGTAGACCCGGTAGGGCGTCTTGCGGAGCGCATCCGCCGCCTCCGCACGCAACGCTTTGTGCGGGTGAATGAAAAACCAACTGAGCTGGGCCTCGAGCGGAAACGTGTTCAACGTGCTGATGCGCATCGCGTCGGGCCAGACACGCCTGGCCCAGGCGCTGGCCGCGAAACGGCGCTGCGCGGCGACCCTGTCAAGCAACGGGTACAAATCAGGATCGACCCCAACCCGGAAACGGTAGGAAAGACGGAGAGGAAAATCATCGACGAGCGGCGGAGCTCCTCCAACGTATTGCTTCAACCAGGCGGCATCGGCAATGAACGTAGCGCCGAGCATCTGAGGCGACTCGACGCCGATGCGAGATAGCTCACTTGCGGTCGCGGCGTCCCGCCACTGCTTCGACAGGGCGTCCGCACTCACCGGACGCATCGGTCCTTTCGAACCCATCATGATCAGGTCCGCACCGGATCCCGCCCACAGCGTGCAGTCGTCGAAGTTCGAACAGAACGCCCCGAGCACGCTACGGGTCTCCTTCGCATCGAGGTGAAAGATGGGCAGCCAGTAGGTGACCAGCCCTCCCTCGTTGAGCCGATCGCGGATCAGGCCGAAGTACTCGCGCGAGTAGAGGTTCACGATGCCGGCATGTTTCGGCGGGGGTGGCTCGGCGGTGACCAGGTCGTATTTCTGTGGCGTGGTGAGAAGGAAGAAACGGCCGTCCTCGATGTGGACGTGCAGCCGCGGATCGTCGAGAGGGTGGCGGCCGCCGAAGTCGCGCAACCGGCTCAATTCGACGTTGTCCCGCGAGATATCGACCACGTCGATCGACTCAATCGACGGCACCTCGGTCAGCGACTGTGCAGTCGTCCCGACTCCGTAACTGATGAGGAGAGCACGCTTCGGCGCCGGTTCGAAGGCGACGGGCAAGTGAACGAAAAGCCGCATGTAGCGCTGCCCTGACAGCATGGAGCCCGACATCGAGTGGCCGTTCGTCACGAGCCGGTAGTAGTACGGCGTGCCCCAGAGATCGAGCCTCAGGTAGGTCGCGGTATCGGTCAGTCCTTCCCGTTGTGCAATGACCCGCGAGCCGTCCACCTTGAACTGTGCCGTGACCGAGGGCATGAAGTAGTTCTGAAGAAGCCCGAAGGGAAACAACGCCAGCGGGAGGACGAAAAAGACGCCCGCTCCACCGAGGAGCAGCTTCTCGCGAGGTGTCCTGTTGCGCCCGCGGTCTCCCGCGATCACCAGCAATGCCACCAGGCCGTAAGCCATGGCCAGCACAAAGATCGAACGCTCCATGCCGAGGTGCGGGAGGAGAAGAAACCCGCCGATGATGGCTCCCAATGTCGCGCCGAGCGTGTTTGCTAGCGTGAGGCGCGACGTGGCCCGTGTCGCCTCACCAAGCGCTCGTTCGACCACCCGTCCCATCAGGACGAATAGCAATCCCGACAGAACGGTCACCGGCAGCATCAGACGCAGCGAGAGACTGACGTTCAGCACCACGACCGCCGTCGGCGTCGCCACTGGCGATGTCGGTACTCCGAAGCTGCCGTAGCAGATCGTGACCGCAAACCCAGCCAGGAGCGCCACCGCCGCGGTCCAGCGTTCGGCGGCAGGATCGAGCCGGAAGAGCCACGCTCCAGCCAGTCCGCCGAGGGCGATGCCGAGAAGCACGGTGGCCAGCATCAGCGCAAAGGCGAGGCTCGTACCGTCGTTGAAGAGCAGGAGAAACCGGAACCAGACCACCTCGAGCGCCAGCACGATCGCGCCCGAGAGAAATGCGGCGGCCAGGATCGGCGCGGTGCGAACGGCCGGAACGGTGCGATCGTCTTCGCTCCGGGCTGGCGCCGCTCTGAGCTCGCGGGCGACGTAGAGCGCGCCGGCGGCTGCGGCAAAGTTCAGCAGGGCGGCGATGGCGCCTGTGCCGCGAAGCCCGAAGCGCTCGATGAGCATCGCCTCACCGGCGACCGCTCCGGCGAGGGCGCCGAGCGTGTTCCAGCCGTATAAGCGTCCGAGGAGTTGTCCGAATCCGGCCGAATCGCGCGAAAGTGCACGGACCAGCACCGGAAGCGTCGCACCCATCGCGATGGCCGGCACGACCATCAGCACGAACGCGATGCCGAGGCGCACGGCGTTCAGGAGGACCGGCTGCGGCTGCAACATGCGGAAGAGCGGCGCGAAGAGGCGGGTCAGCAGGGGGAAAAGAAGGACGAGCGCCAGACCGCTGACCCCGATCGACACCTCCAGAGCGGCGTACAAGCGGGCCGGACGCTCGCTCTTCGGTGCCCGTTTGCCGGCCAGCCAGTTGCCGAGCGCCAGCCCGGCCATGAAACTGGCCAGGACCGTGCTGCTGGCCCAAACGCTGTTCCCGAACGTCAATCCCGCCAGGCGGAACCAGAGAGTCTCGAACAGCAACGCCGACGCGCCGGAGAAGAAAAAGACGAGGTAGAGGAATTGCACGCGGGCGAAGGATAGCGTCATCCAGCCGCTCAAAAGGGTCGGAAAGGCGTCCCAAATCTTCGTGTAGAATCGGCGCTCTTTTGCCCGCGGCGGATGGTAGTCGCAGGCACAAAACCGGGGTAGCGTTCGCAGTCCCGAAAAAATCGAACCGAAAGAGAATCCGAGCCATGACTGAGACCATCGCAGAAACGAAGTCCCTTCCGGTCGATCCGAAATCGGTCGTATGGAACCCGTCTCCGGAACAGCTCCGCAGCTTCACCGAGCAGATGCCGAACTGCCGCCGGACGGAGTTCGGAAACGTGAACGTGGCTACGAAAGTGGTGTCGCGCTCGAAAGGATCGACGTTCGTTGCCACCGACACGCCGGAGAATCATTCGGATCAGACCATCAGCCGCGCCGAGTTCGAGCGGATGGCGAAACTGCAGAACGATTACATCCGCACGCGCGACATGCTCGTCGTCGACGGCTTCATCGGCAACGATCCGCAGTTCCGCGTTCCGGCGCGCCTGATCATCGAGAAGGCCAATGCGAACATCGCCGGCATGCAGCAGCACCTCTACTATCCCGCCACGCCGGCGGAGCTGGAGAACTTCGAGCCGACGGTGACGGTGATCTACACGCCGAACCTGAAAGCCGAGGGGTATCCGGATGAACGGCTGATCGCGGTCGATCTCGAGAACTTCATCACGCGCGTCTTCAACTCCGACTACTTCGGCGAGTCGAAGAAGGGCGGGCTGCGAATGTGGAACAAGATCGTCTACGAGCGCGGCGGCCTGGCGCTACACGCGGGCTGCAAAGTGATCCCGGTCGACGGCGAGAACAAGGTCGGCCTCATCGTTGGATTGTCGGGAACCGGCAAGACCACGACCACCTTCACGAAGCAGAACAACTCGCAGCCGGTGCAGGACGACTTCTGCGCGCTGATGCCGGGCGGCAAGGTCTACGCGACCGAGAACGGCTGCTTCGCCAAGACCTTCGGACTCAATCCGAAGGATGAGCCGACCATCTTCGACGCCTGCGCCTCGCCCTACGCCTATCTCGAAAACGTTTCGCAGTCAGATGACGGCAAGATCGATTACTTCGACACGTCGTACACGCCCAACGGCCGCGCAGTGATCCGCATGGACGACGTCGCCGGCGCGTTCGATGCGCGCGAGGTCGAGAACGTCGACTTCCTGCTCATCCTGAACCGCAACGAGAACATCATCCCGGCCGTGGCCAAGCTAGAAGGGCCGCTGGCCGCCGCGTACTTCATGCTCGGCGAAACGAAGGGCACGAGCGCGGGCGGCGCCGCCGAGGCGGGCAAATCGCTGCGCGTGCCGGGAACGAATCCCTTTTTCCCGCTGCTGCATGCCTTCCAAGGCAATCGCATGCTGGAGCTGATGAAACAGAGTCCGATGGACGTCTACCTGATGAACACGGGCCGCATCGGCGGCGACGACAAGGACGACCGCTCGAAGAAGGTAAAGATCCAGCACTCGTCAGCCGTCGTCAAAGCGATCGCCGAGGGGACGATCAAGTGGGAGAAGGACCCGGACTTCGGCTACCTCGTGGCGACGGAGGTTCCCGGCATCGACGACGCCGACTACCTGCAGCCGAAAAAGATGTACGAGCGGCAGGGGAGAGGCGAGGAGTACCAGCAGCTTGTCGAAAAGTACAACACCGATCGGCGCGCATACCTCCGCAAGTGGAAGGGTTTGAGCGAGGAGATCGTCAACGCGATCTGAGTAAAAGAGTGAAGGGTGAAGAGTGAAGAGTGAAAAAAGAGCAAGGACTCATCGGCTTTTCACTCTTCACCCTTCACTCTTCACTCTTTAGTCCTGCCCGCCTGCTCGACAAAACCGGCTTGTAGCCTTACCCTATCCACTGTTTCGACACAGCGGAGGACAAGGGATGCGACTCCGGGCACTCGTTCCGGCAATGATCCTGGTCAGTACCCTCGCGGCGCCCACCCGCGCCGATCGCTCCTCGGCTGTCCCCACGCCCACCGCAAATCCCGCCGCTGCGGAAACGGAACATCGTCCGCTGCTCGGCAAACTTCGCGTACGCACACCGCGTGGGCGCCGCACCGTTTCCGACTTCGACTCGCGCGTTTTGGCGTCGCTGCTGGCGATGGAAGCGCCGAGCGATTTCGATTTCGAAGTCCGCGCCGGCGACGTCAGTTGCGACGGCCGCACCTGCACCGTCGCGCTCGCGGTCAAGCTGCCCGAGTCGCTTCCGCCGATGCGTCTGGCCATCGCCGTCGCCAATTCACGGGGCGAGCTCTCCGCAGTGAAGCACGCCGATTGCCTGGCCTCGACCTGCAACGTCTCCCTCGTCCTCGAACGCGGCCGCAACACGATCTCCGTCGGCGCCGCGGACGGCCTGCTGCAAACGTCGGCCTTCGTGTTGACGAGCGTCGTGGCCACGCCGCACCTCGAAGCGAGCAACCGCGGCCGCAGCGAGTGGTTCTAGCGCTGTCATCCTGAGCCGCCGGAGCCGGGAGTCGCGAAGCGACGGAACGGCGGAGGACGGCGAGGGATCTCACGCTTCCCAAGCTGCGTTGAATCCCAGCGGTTTCAGCACGAGTTGCGCATCTTGAGATCCTTCGCCGTCCTGCGGCGTTCCGCGCTTCGCGCTCCAACGCCTCCGGCGGCTCAGGATGACAGTTGCTACGTCTCTACGTTCAAAAACAAATACACCGCCGCGATTGCGAACAAAATGTTCGCGCTCCATGCGGACAGCATCGCCGGCAGGTTGCCGACTTCGCCGAATTTCGTGAACACCGCGAAGATCATCCAGTAGAGGATGCCGAGTACGAGGCCGATGCCGACGCCGTAAAGGGCGCCGCGCTTGCCGATGCGGAAGGCGAAGGGGAGCGCGATCAGCGCCATCACCGTGCTGATGAACGGCCACGACGTCTTCGTGTACAGCTTCACCGACAGCTCCTCGGCCGCGTAGCCCGATTTGCGGATGGCCTCGATGTATCGGCGCAACTGCGCGAACGTCATCTGATCCGGCGCGCGCGCCTCGGTGGCGAAATCCTCGGGACGCTCGCTGTAGTACAACCGCAACGGTCGTGTGATCGGCGCGAACGTCGAGTTGCTGCCGTCGTCGCCGAAGGAGCGCATCCAGCCGTTCGAGAAGACCCAGCCGACGCCGTCCCATCGCGCATGCTCCGCGTAGACGCGCCGCGTCAGACGGAACTTCGTCGGATGGAACTCGAACACCTGCACCTGCGATAGCTCCTTCTCGTCGCGGTCGTAGGCCAGGAAATTGATGATGTAGCGGCCCTTGCCGAGGAACCACAGCTTCTGCTGGTGCGGCGTGGCAACGACGCGCGTCGTGTTGCGCTTCGCCTTGATGCGATTGCGCAGCTCTTCCACGCGCTGATTCGAATACGGCAGCACGTAATCGAGCTGGAGGTAGGCGAGGAAACTGATGGCCAGCGCGATGCCGACGATCGGCAGTGCCGCGCGATAGAGCGACATCCCGCCCGACTTGAACGCCGTCACCTCGTTGTTCTTCGAGAAGATGCCGAACGTGACGAGCGTCGACACCAGCACCGAAATCGGCAGCGTGTAGTTGAGGATCTGGAAAATCGTGAAGCGGTAGTACGCGCCGACGACGTGCAGCGGGATATGGTTGGCGCGGATGTCGCCGCTGATGTCGGTGTAGTCGACGATAACGAAGAGCGTGGCCGTCGATACGAGCACCAGCGTCAGGATCTTCAGAAACTCGCGCAGGATGTAGCGGTCCAGCGTGTTCGGAAAGGTGATGTCGAAGCGGCTGAGAAGCGAAGAGCCTTCCTCGGCGCCTGCCGCGACGCCGCTCCGTTTCCGCGCCTTGAACGCCTGCACGATGCGCTTGATGATGCCGCCCTCGGAACGCTGCGCGCCGGTGTCGCGGTTGGCGCGAATCAGCAGGTAGATCCCGAGAAGCAGCAGCACGACATTCGGCGTCCACATCGCCACGGCCGCGCCGATTTTTCCCGTGTCGGCGAGATGCTCGCCGTTGTTGATCATCACGTAGTAGATGAGGATGATCGCGATACTTAACGAAAAACCTGAGCTTTTGCCGCCGCGGCGATTGGTGATTCCGAGCGGCAATCCGAGGATGCCGAAGACGATGCACGCGAACGGGATCGCGAACATCTTGTTCATCTCGACCTTCGCCGCCCAATACGTTTCGCGCGCGTCGAGGTCGTGCGAGTACTGCGACCAGCGGGCCTGTTCCATCAGCTCCCGGAAGCTCATCTCGCGCAGAGACCGCTGGTAGCCGCCGTTGTTGTCGCCGTATTTGTCCGGCAAACGCATTCGCTGGGCGGCGTTGCTGTTCAGGTCGTAGCGGTCCGGTTTCTTTTGATCCCACAGATGCGTTTCGGCGTTCTTGAGATTCAGCCAGACCTGGTTATGCGGCTTGATGATCGAGAGGTTGCCGCTTTCCGCGACGATGATCTTGTTGCTCGATCGCTGCGGCAGGATCGGCGGCGCCTGCGCAGCCTCGGCCTTCGCGCCCTGAATCTGCTGGGCGATCGTGACCGGTCCGCTGCTCGTGCCGGTGCGCGTTTCGTCGGCGGTCCTGCTGTCGGCCACGAAGACGCCTTTCCACTGCAGCGTCTTCGGATCGACGTCGTTCACGTAGATCGTGAGGTTTTCGTATTCATCGTAGAAAACGCGCGGCCGGAGCTCCTTTTCGATCTGCGACGTGAAGATCTCCGACCGCAGCGCCGAGAATTCGGCGTTGCCGCGCGGCAGGACGAAATTCATCAGGTAGAGGTTGATCAGGAACACCAGGAAGCTGAAGAGAAAAACCGGCCGGTAAATCGTGCGCGTGGAGATGCCGAGGGCGCGCATGGCGATGATCTCGGAGTCGGACGAGAGGCGGCCGATGGCGATCAGGATTCCGAACAGCAGCGACATCGGCACCGTCAGGACGACGATGTGCGGCAGCGACAGAAAGAGCAACCGGCCGACGGTCGCCGCGGGCAGCGAGCGTTTGATGATCATGCCGGCGAAGTCGAAGAGGTTCTTCATCAGGATGATGAAGGTGTAGAAGGCGAAGCCGAGGGCGGTAGGCCCGAGCATCTCCTTGAAGATGTAGCGAGTGAGGATCTTCATCGGCGTCGCGATTGTAACCGTCTGACTGAATAGGAGATTCGGGAGCCTGAGAAAGGTTTCCACAGAGTCCGTTAAGATAGATTATGTTAAATGTGCTGTCATCCTGAACCGCCGGAGGCGCGGAGCCGAAGGCGAAGACGCTGAAGGACGGTGAAGGATCTCAAGTTGCGCTGCTCCGGCTGAAACCCGTGCGATTCAACGCAGCCTGCGCATCTTGAGATCCTTGTATGTTGTGGGACGAAGACGCGGGGAAGCCGAGAGATCCTAGAGCCTTGAGCTCGTGCCGAAGATAGGCTCCCCGCCCTCTTCACCAAGGCCGCAGAGTATCTGAGGCGCGAGA
>Ga0207650_10000247_pt1 | contig 59104 bp, 49 predicted proteins | sample KBSS63metaG_FD_184325 | JGI IMG/M metagenome (GOLD analysis project Ga0207650, IMG submission 184325) | Switchgrass rhizosphere microbial communities from Kellogg Biological Station, Michigan, USA - KBS S6-3 metaG (SPAdes) (version 2) | ecosystem: Host-associated > Plants > Roots > Rhizosphere...
GGACGCTAACGCGGCCGAACCGCATGCTGCCTCGGAGGAGCGATCAGAACCGAAGCAGAAGCCTCGGATAAGCCCGCGGCGTTCCACGCGCGAAGACGGACAGCCGTTCCTTGAAGTCCGGCTAACGAGAATCGGGCGCTTGCGGCGCCACCACCGGCGACTCCAATGGTGCGATAGGAGCCGTCTTCGAGTTGCAGTTCTACGGAGGTGCCGATCGCGCCGCCCGCCGGCCGCCAGCGAACATCGATCGTGTTCTGGTCGATCCTCAACGCGCCTGTGATCGACGGAGCCGACGGCACAGCCAGCCCCGACGGCGCGAATTCGCTGTTGAACAGCAAGGCACCGCGCCATCTGCTGTCGTAGACGGGATGAAGGTCGAGATATCCGATGACAGCCGGCATGCCGGGACTAGTTGCGATCGCCGTCGAAATTGCACTCTCGGCGTCGTCAAGGGGCAGCATTGCGACATCTTTCGAAGCGCCGGACGGCGAGATCCGAGCGGTGCCGACTTTGACTGGCGACGCCGAGGTATGCCACGTCACGAGAAAGTCGCTGCCATCGAATGCAACCCCTTCCATTGCCGCTTTCGAAAGAATACGAAACGGCGTTCCTGACTGCTGTGGCGCGTCGGCGGAGAGGAAGGCGCCGAACAGCGAACCCGCGCTACTCGCGGGATCATATGCAGACCAAGTCACCAGATGACGAGTTCCGTCGCTAGCGATCGCGGGTCCGGACCAGACGTGGGTCGTGATCGGAAACGGCGCGTCATCAATCGGGCTTGCGAACGAATTGAGACGTAAGCCCAAAATCGTCTGGTCCGCATTACAGATGCTCTGGATTCCGCCGCAGGTATTGACGACTTTCAGATATACCGCCAGCGTCTCGCCGCGCACGACGGCCAGCGACGGAGAGCTGTACGTGGTGTAGGTGTAGTCCAATCCCGTGTATCCATAAGTACTGCTGGCGAGGGTTCGGGCTTGCGTTACTGCGCCATCGCGGCCCACGGCGGCGCTCATCAGTGAATCGTTCGCAGCGACGACAACATAGTTCGAGCCGGTCCAGCGGACCGCGACGTCACTTCCGCCTAAGGCAATCGGAAACGGCGCTGGATCGAGGAGTGCGCCGGCGCGAGAGAGCCGCCGGCCGCGCACGGCGCCGCTTCCCCAGACCACGAGCCAATTCGTTCCATCGCTATCGATGGCAACGCTGTACGTCACGAATCGCGGCGGCGGCGGCACGATGGCCAGCACGATGCCCTCGCCGTCGAGGAAGTTTCCCTCGCGATCAATTCGGGAGGCGCGCACCGTCGTGACGGCGCCTGTCTCGAACCAGGCCGCAAGGTACTGTCCATCGCTCGCCGCGATCGTCAGTCCGCTTTGGGCACTCAGCGTTCGTCCGAGCGCTGCCGGCGCCGAGGGAACCATCGTCGCTATCGGAACGACGGCGCAGGCCGAGCCGTAACCCTGCTGATTGTCGGTGTCGTACCACGGCACGAGAAGCTGGCTGCCGTTCCATCCCAGTCCGATCGGCACTTTCCGCCGTTCTCCGCTCGTCGCGTACGAAATGACATCGACCACATCGCCGGTGCGGTTGATCCGCAGCAGGCCTGTATCGCCCTTTCCGAAGTTCGGGGGCCGATCCTTTGATACGAAAAGGGAGATCACATACTCCGATCCTGTCCAGACGACGGCGGCGGGCTGCAGTGACCGCGGGCCCATGCCGGCCATCGTATATACCGTACGAGGCGCTCGTTTGACCGTGCCGTCAGGACCGATGATCACCGTCTTCAATTGGGTATCGGTCGAGTCCTTTTCTCCGGTAAACACAACCAACGTATCTGTTCCGTCAGTCGCGACCAGAGACTGGTCGCTGCGATATCCAGCGTTGACGTCGTATGGGCCTTCGAGAATCACCGGAGAGGCGCTCAGCGGCGTGCCGTCCGGTCTGAGCCGCCACACAGACGTATTCGACGAGCCGGTAGAAACGATCGCGAAACCGTTCGCCGAGGGACCGAGCGTCGTGCTCCAAGCAGCGGCGAGATTCAACGTGGTGCCGGGGCCGGAAGGCCGCCCGGTAACATCGATCGGCTGCGCAAGGACTGTTGCGGCGTCGATCCGGGCGGCAGCGAGGATGGACTGCCCGTTCGATGCCAACGAGCCTGCATGGCTGACCACAAGACTCTTTGATCCCTCGATGAATGCTCCTTGCCGGGAAACATGCGCCGTCCACATGCCCGCCGGAGTGGACCATGAAACCAGGTAGTCGATTCCAGTCCAGACGATCCCCGCAGCCGTGCCGGCGCCAATCTCAAGACTGGGACCGGCAGGAGTACCGACGACCACGCGCTGTACGTAAACTTGGGGATTGGTGCTTGCACTGCCTACGTACACACTCGACAGGAACAGAAAGTCCTTTCCATCGCTGGCAACAAAACCATTGACGGCTTGAAGGAAGCCCTCAAAACGAAAATCCGATACGGGCCTGCCCCGAGATGCCCACAGTGCGGGGCTCAAGAGGAGGGCAAAGATCACGATGAGTAGTCTGCGCATCCCCTGTGTATGTTGGTAGCGAAGAACTCGATGACTTACGGCGTCAGCGCCTCGGTGCTCCGCGGCATCAGCAGCACCTCGGTGCCGTTCATCGTGAAGTCGATCCACTCCGGCATCGAATCCTTGTGCCGGATGAGGAACTCCGACAGCTCGTCTTCGATGTAGCGCTGAATCGCGCGACGCAACGGACGCGCGCCGGAGTTCGACTCCTCCTCCGCACGATGGAGCAGCCAGGCGATCACGGAGTCGTCGATGGCGATCTGAACGCCTTTCTGCACGAGCGCGAGATTCACGTCGTCAACGAGAAGCCGGCAGATCTGCCGCAGCTCGAGCTCCGTGAGCGGATTGAAGATGATGATGTCGTCGATGCGGTTGATGAACTCGGGGCTGAACTCTTTCTTCAGCTCCTGATGAATCATCGCCTCGGCGGACTTCTGATCGGCCTCGCTCGACTTCTCGCGGAAACCCATGTGGCCTTTCGTCGTCAGGAAGCGCGTGCCGAGGTTGCTGGTCATGATGATCAGCGTGTTGCGGAAGTCGACCTGGTTGCCGAGCGAGTCGGTCAGGATGCCGTCTTCCAGAATCTGCAGCAGGATGTTGGCGATGTCGGGATGCGCCTTCTCGATCTCGTCGAGCAGCACGACCGAGTACGGATTGCGGCGCACGCGCTCGGTGAGCTGTCCGCCTTCTTCGTGGCCGACGTAACCCGGCGGCGAGCCGATGAGCTTCGACACCGCGTGCTTCTCCATGTACTCCGACATGTCGAAGCGGATGAGATGGCGTTGCGAGCCGAAGAGAAACTCGGCGAGACGGCGCGCGACCTCGGTTTTGCCGACGCCTGATGAACCGAGAAAGATGAACGATCCCATCGGCCGGTTCGGCGAGGCCACGCCGAGGCGCGAACGGCGGATGGCGCGGGAGATGGCGCGGATCGCTTTGTCCTGCCCAACCACGCGGCGCATCAGCGACTCTTCCATGTTGATCAGCTTCGCAGCCTCGTCGGCCTCGATCGACGTGACGGGGATGTCGGTCCAGGAGCTGATGATCTCCTCGACGTCCTTCTTGGTCACTTCCATCAACTCTTCGCCGACCGCCTCGCGCTCCTGCTTGAAGCGCTCGACCTCTTCCTTCAGCTCGATCTCGCGCTCGCGCAGGAAAACGGCCTTCTCGAAATCCTTGTCCGAGATCGCCTTCTTCATCTCCTTGACGATCGAGCGGATCTCCGACTCCAGCCGCCGCAGGTTCTGCGTATCGGCCACGCGGCGGAGCTTCACCTTCGCGCCGGCCTCGTCGAGGATGTCGATCGCCTTGTCGGGAAAGAAGCGGTCGGTGATGTAGCGGTTCGATTGGTAGACCGCGCTGCGGATGGCGGTGTCGCTGTACTTGACCTTGTGGAAGCTCTCGTAGCGTTCCTTCACGCCTTCGAGGATCTGCAGCGTCTCGTCCTCGTTCGGCGGCGCGACGTTGATGGCCTGGAAGCGCCGAAGCAGCGAGCGGTCCTTCTCGATGTAGCGGCGATACTCGCGGATCGTCGTCGCGCCGATGCAGGAGATCTCGCCGCGCGACAACGCCGGCTTGAGGATGTTGGCGGCGTCGAGCGAACCTTCCGCCGATCCCGCGCCGATGAGCGAATGGATCTCATCGATGAAGATGATGATGTCGGTGTTTTCCTTCAGCTCTTTGATGATGCCCTTGAGCCGCTCTTCGAACTGGCCGCGGTACTTCGTGCCGGCAACGATGAGCGAGAGGTCGAGCGAGAGGATGCGCTTGTTGGCGATGAAGAGCGGGACGTTGCCGTCGACGATCCGCTGCGCGAGCCCTTCGACGATCGCGGTCTTGCCGACGCCCGGTTCACCGAGGAGGATCGGATTGTTCTTCGTGCGGCGGGAGAGGATCTGGATGATGCGCTCGACTTCCTTCTCCCGTCCGATGAGCGGATCGAACTGCGCGGAATGCGCCATCGCCGTGAGATCGCGCGCGTATTCGGCGAGGAACGGCAGCTCTTTCTTCTGCTTGTCCGCCTCGCGCTCTTTCAGGATCGAGATCGTCTCTTCGCGAACGCCGTAGACGTTGAGTCCCTTCGCAGTGAGGATGCGCGCGGCAGTCGAGGACTCGACGCGCAGGATCCCGATCAGCAGGTGCTCGGTGCCGACGTACTGATGCAGCATCGACTCCGCTTCATGCGCCGCGTACGCGAGGATCTTTTTCGACTCCTCGGATAACGGCAATTCCGCGGACGACGAGATGCGGTCGACGAACAAACGATCGCCTTCCACTTCGCGGCGAATCTGTTCCGGCTTCACGTTGAAGCGGGAAAAAATCTCTTTAATGATTTCCTCCCCCTCGCGCAGGACGCCGAGAAGGATGTGTTCGGACTCGATGACACGCGAGCCGAGTTTCGAAGCTTCATAGCGGGCAAAGAAGAGAGCGCGTCGTGCTTTCTCGTTGTATTTTTCGAACATGGCCAGGAAGTAGTTTAACCCCGGCTGCCAGCACTCATCTCGAACACTCGATCACAACGCGCAGCCAGATCACGATTGTGTGTGACGATCACAGAAGTCAGCCCGCGCTTCCCGTGACATTCCCGCATCAGATCGAAGACGCGCTCGCTCGTCTCGAGATCGAGATTTCCGGTCGGCTCGTCAGCCAGAAACAAGAGCGGATCCGCGAGCAGCGCGCGCGCGATGGCCACACGCTGCTGCTCGCCGCCGGAGAGCTGATTCGGGAAATGACGCGCGCGACGTTCGAGTCCCAGCTCCGCCAGCAGCGACGAGGCTTTGGTCAACGCGTCGTCCTTGTCGAACCGTCCGATCCAACCCGGCATCGCGACGTTCTCCGTCGCCGTGAACTCCGGCAGCAGATGGTGAAACTGAAAAACGAATCCGACATTGCGATTCCGGAACCGCGCCAGTTCGTCATTCGACATCGACGAAACCTCGGCATCCCCAACGCGAATCGTCCCGCTGTCCGGCCGATCGAGTCCGCCGAGAAGGTGCAGCAGAGTCGACTTGCCGATGCCCGAGGGCCCGACGATGGCCAGCATCTCGCCGCGCTCGACGGTCAGTTCCATGTCGTTGAGCACCGGCACGGGAACCTCAGCATTGCGATACGTTTTCGAAAGGGACCGCGCCTCGAGGAAGGGCATCAGGACGTCATCTTAATCTGCGTCCATCCGCGTCATCTGCGGATAGACCTAATGCCTCGTCGAAGTCGACTGCAGAGCCGCCGCGGGCGCCATTTCCACCCCGACCGTTCCCTTCACGGCGTACACCGGCATCTTCTGTTGCAGGCCTTTCAGCGCGAACTCGCCGAGGGGCTCCGTATCGAAGCTGCCCATGATGCGGTCCATCGTGTTCTGCGAGATCACCACCTGGCCCGGCTTGGCCACGCCGCTTTCCAGGCGAGAGGCGATGTTCACCGACGTTCCGAGCACCGTGTAGTCGACGCGCTTCTCCGTGCCGACGTTGCCGACGACCGCCAGTCCGCTGTTGACGCCAACGCGTACCATCACCGGCGGCAGATCGACTTTCGCGCGCTCCACGTTCCACTCGTTCACCATGCGCTGCAGCATCAGGCCGGTGAGTACCGCACGGTCGGCATGATCGTCCTGCGGCAGCGGCGCGCCGAAAAAGGCCATCACCGCATCGCCGATGAATTTGTCCAGCGTTCCGCCGTACGCGAAGATCGACTCCACCGCGAATGAAAAGAAGTGCGACAGGAACTCGGCCACTTCTTCCGGCTTCTTCGTTTCGGAAACGGTGGTGAAGCCGCTGATGTCGGCGAAGAGGATCGAGACGTCGGTGCTGCGCACTTCCGATTCCGTGGAGATGGAGATCGAGCCCTTCACGATCTCGTCGACGACCGCGGGCGAGTGGTAGCGCTCCATGCGCGCGCGGATCTTCCGCTCCTCCTCGATCTTCTCCGCGAGTTGCGCGCGCTCGATAGCCACCGCGGCGAAGTTCGCCAGCGCCGTCAGCATGTCGAGGTCTTCTTCAGTGAAGCTGCCGATGTGAATCGGCGAGTCGACCTGCACCGCGCCAATCACGCGCTGCCGGTTCCACAGCGGCACGCACATCGCCGAACGAATGCCGTGAATGGCGATCGACTTCCCGCCGAGGAGCCGCGCGTCTTCCAGCGCGTTGGAGGTCATCAGCGCTACCTGCTGCTGAGCCACCATTTTTAAAATCGTGCGCGAGATGGGGATGTCCTGCTGCTCCGCACCGTCGATGAACTTCGTCAGCTTCGGAACAGGATTTCCTTCTTCGTCGAACAAAATGATCAGCCCGCGCTCGACCGGCAGGTAGCGGAAGATGATGTCCATCACCGTCGTCAGCACGACCTGCAGTTCCTCGGACGCAAGCAGCGCCTTCGCCACCTGCACGAGGACCTGGAAGATTTTCTCGCGCGAAACCGCCGGCTCGCGAACGCCCGGCTGCGACGGCGGCCGCGTGACCGGCGCCTTGTCCATCACCTCGGCGATGTCGAGCCCGAACTCGGAATTGAAATCAGAGATGCGCCGGATGACGGTCCCCGAGGGGTTGTCGAACATCGAGTCGGCGTTGAAGTCGACCGACGGCATGGCCCGCGCGTCGAGCAGCACCGACCCCACCGACAGCTTGTCCCCCGCCGCCACCTGCGCCTCGGTGACAAGGTTCCCGTTCAACTTCACCCCATTCGTCGACTTCAGATCGACGATCCACCAGTTCTCGCCGCGCAGCTCAAACCGCGCATGCTTCCGCGACACCGAGGGATGGTTGAGGATCAGGTCGTTCCCCTCGGTGCGCCCAACCGAAAGCTCATCCTTCAGGTCCATGACCCGCGGCACACCCAGATCGACGTAGTGAAGTTGGAGCTGCTCCATCGAGGGAGAGGATTATAGCTGGGGCATGAGATCGTCCGCGGCGTCGGCCTAGGCGTCACACGATGCTACGATGAGCGACATGACCCACGAAGCAAGCAGACTGCTCCAACAGGCGCTGCAACTGAACGTCGAAGATCGCGCGAAGATGGCAGCTCAGTTACTTGCCAGTCTGGATGATCAGCAAGAGGACGTGCGTGACGCGTGGGCTTCAGAGATCAAGCGAAGATTGGCCGAAGCCGATGCCGAGCCGGAGAACGATGAAGACTGGCGCGCAGCTCTCGATGAGATTCGTCGGGAAGTACTCTCGCGTTGAAGCCGGTGCGGCTGCGGCCCACTGCCAAAGCTGACTTGCGCGAGGCTGTCGAATGGTATCGAGCCCGCGATGCAGACCTCGCGAACCGATTCCTCAATGAGGTTTACGAGGTACTTGCGCTGATCGAGCGCTTCCCGAATATCGGCGGTCCTGTGTACGGCATCAATCAGCCCGATGTTCGAGAACTTCCGGTCAACAGTTTTCCCTATGCGGTGATCTTCCGACGTGAAGAGTACCGAACGACGGTTGTGGCGATTGCCCATGCGCGGAAGCGGCCCGGCTATTGGAACGAATGACGTGACTCTGATGTGGCCGAGAAAGAATGCTTCAACGACTACTTGATAGAAGATGAGGTCGCGGAGCGCGAAGCAGCAATCCCCGAATTCTCGTTCTTATGAACGTAGTTCAGCAGTCAACGCGCGTCGCCCGAGAACTTCTACCCGATCGCCAGCCCCTCGATATCCAACTCGTGGATTGGCATGCCGAGCGATCCCAGCGGCTCGCGGATTTGCGAGGCATTGCCGACGATGACGATGATCACCTTTTCGGGGTCGATGTACTTTTCGGCTACGTGCTCCACGTCGTGCTTGGATACGGCGCCGATGTTTTCGCGGTAGCGGTCGAAGTAGTTCGTGGGGAGGTCGTAGAGCTCCATGTCGACGAGGCGGCCGGCGATGTCGGTAGAGGTCTGGACCGTCGAGGGGAAGGAGCCCATCAGGTAGTTTTTCGTGTCTTCGAGCTCCTGCGTTTCGACGTCGCCGGTGCGGATTCTCCGCAACTCGGCCAGGACCTCGGTGACCGACTCGCGGGTGACCTCGTTGCGCACGGGGGCGCTGACGACGAAGGGGCCGGCCTGGCGGCGGAAGGCGAAGAGCGATCGGGCGCCGTAGGTGTAGCCGTGTTTTTCGCGCAGATTCAAATTGATGCGGGAGTTGAAGACGCCGCCGAGGAGCGCGTTCATCACGGAAAGGGGGAAGTAGTCTTCGGTGCTGCGCGGGATGCCGAGGTGGCCGATACGGATTTCGGACTGCACGGCGGTCGGGCGATCGATCAGATAGATGCGGCTGGAGTCGAACGTCTTCGGCGTGATGCGCGGACGTTCCGGAAGTTCGGCGACGGGCCAGTCGGCGAAGAGGCGCGATGCCGCGTCGAGAGCGTGCTCGGTATCGACGTCGCCGGCGATCACGATCGTGGCGTTGTTTGGAACGTAGTGGGTGGCGTAGCAGTTGCGGACGTCGTCGATCGTGATGCGCGCGACGGACTCGGGATTGCCGATGACCGTATTGCCGTACGTTCCGGTGCCGTAGATGAGATGCGAGAAGCGTTTGCCGGCGATCGCGCCAGGCTCGTCACGCTGCTGGAGCAGTTCCATCAGCCGCTCCGCGCGAACGCGCTCGAGCGATGCCTCGGGGAGCATGGGACGGCGATTCACATCCGCGAAGAGGTTGAAGGTTTCGTCGAACGTGCGCGAGAGCGAGTCGGCGGAAATGTACGACGCATCCCAGTCGGCACCGCTGCCGAGCGACGCGCCGAGGAGGCCGAGGTCTTCGGCGAGGCGGACGGCGTCGCGGGTGCCGGCGCCTTCGTCGAGCAGTTCGCCGGTCAGCGAGGCCAGGCCGGCAAGTTCCGGCGTGTCGTAATCGGCGCCGGAGCGGATCAGCGTGCGCAGCGAAACCAGCGGCGCGTTGTGATTTTCAGCGACGAGCAGGCGCAGGCCGTTGTCGAGCGTGCGGCGGGCGACGTGCGGGAAGTGATACGGCCGCGGCGGCCCCGGCGGCGGAGCAACAGAACGGTCGATGGTCATGCGTTCTCCGGGACAAACAGGCTGGTGACGCGATTCTCCGCGACGAGGTACTGCCGCGCCACGCGCTGCAGATCGTCGCCGGTCGCGGCGCGGTATGGATCGAGCCAGGTGTGGACCATGCTCGGATCGTTGAAGTACGTCGCCATCATGCCGATCAGGTCCGCGCGCGCGTCGTAGTTTTCGATCTGATGCGCGTACTCGACCTCGGCGCGATTCTTCGCGCGCGTCAGCTCGTCGGCGGTGATGCCGTCGCTGACGACCCGCGCGATCTCCGCATCGATGGCGCGTTCAACGTCCTCGATTGGAACGCCCTCATTCGCCGTCGCCTGCATCATCAGAATGCCGGTGGCCTCGGTGGGCAGAACGTACGCGGCGACGTCGGTGGCGATCTGCTGTTCGAGCACGAGCGCTTTCTCCAGACGGCTGGCCTTGTCGCCGCTGAGCACGGAGCTGAGCAGATCGCCGGCGATCCAGTCGGCGTGGCCCATCTTCGGGAAGTGATAGAGGCGGTAGACGCGCGGAAGCTGGACGGGCGACGGGAAAACTTCGCGGCGTTCACCATTCAACGGACGGCGTTCGAGATCGAAGTGCGGGAAAGGACCGCCCGCAGGGATCGCAGAAAAATACTGATCGACCAACCGCTTCGCTTCGTCGGGTGCGAAATCGCCGATCAGCGTCAGCGTGGCGTTGTCGGGGCGATACCAGGTGGCGAAGAACTCGCGGATGTCGTCGAGCGATGCCGCGCCGAGGTCTTCCATCGAGCCGATGGTGGGCCAGTGGTAGGAGTAATCGGGATCGTAGGCAAGATGGAGCAGGCGCTCGAACGCGGTGCCGTAGGGCACGTTGTCGTAGCGCTGGCGGCGCTCTTCCTTCACCACCTCGCGCTGGATGTCGAGCTTCTCCTGCGTCAGCGCCGGAAGGAAGTAGCCCATACGATCCGATTCGAGCCAGAGGCCCAGGGCGAGATAGTTCGAGGGAAGGGTCTCGAAGTAATTCGTTCGATCGAAGAACGTCGTCCCGTTCAGAACACCGCCCACTGACTGCACGTAGCGGAAGTGCTCGTTGTTGCCGAGGTGCTCCGAGCCGGAGAAGAGCATGTGCTCGAAAAGGTGCGCGAAGCCGGTGCGGCCGGGGCGCTCATTTTTCGAACCGACGTGATACCAGAGGTTGACGGCGACGAGCGGCGCGGAATGGTCTTCGTTGAGGACGACGCGGAGGCCGTTATCGAGTGTGTAGGTTTCGAGTTGGAGCATCGGCGGCGCGTTGTATCACTTTGAAGAGTGAAGGGTGAAGAGTGAAGGGTGAAAAGAAGCCCGCTCGTCATCATCTTTCACTCTTCACCCTTCACTCTTCACTCTTCGTTTATCCTTCCCACCGTGCCGCCGCTGCCGTTCCGTCATATCGCCGTCGAAGGACCGATCGGCGTCGGGAAAACCTCGCTGGTGAACCTGCTGGCGAAGCGCTTCCGCGGGACGAAGATCCTCGAGGACGTCGACAACCCGTTCCTCGCTGAGTTCTACAAAGACAAGCGCGGCGCGGCCTTCCGCTGCCAGCTCTTCTTCCTGCTGTCGCGCTACGACCAGCAGCGCACGATCGGCCAGCGCGACCTTTTCACGGAGCTGATCCTGGCCGACTATTCGTTCCCGAAAGACAAGATCTTCGCGTACCTGACGCTGGAAGATTCGGAGCTGATGATCTACAACCGGCTCTACGAAATGCTGCGCGAGAGCGTGCCCAAGCCGGACCTGGTCATCTATCTGCAGGCCTCGCTTGATACACTGCTCAAACGCGTGAAGAAGCGCGGACGGGCGTACGAGAAGTCGATCTCGCCACAATATTTGCAAGAGCTCAGCGAGGCGTACTCGCACTACTTTTACCGGTACGACGAGACGCCATTGCTGGTGGTGAACACGAACGAGATCGATTTCGTCAACACGCCCGAGCATTTCGATCAGCTCATCGAGCAGATTCGAAACGCGAAGAAGGGAACGCAGTACTACGTACCGCTTGGATCCTGAGTAAACGGACCGAGACGGGGTAGATGAAGATTGAAGGGTGAAGAGTGAAGAGTGAAGGCCGCGCGCTTTCACTCTTCACCCTTCACTCTTCACCCTTCGTACACTCCTCCCGGCCCGCTGGAGGAGAGATGGAAAAACGAATCACCGTCCCCGCCGTCCGCGCCATGAAGGGCGTGAAGCGCATCGGGATGATTACCGCCTACGACTACCCGAGCGCGAAGGTGGCTGACGCCGCCGGCTCCGACGTCATCCTGGTCGGCGATTCCCTCGGCATGGTCGTCCTTGGCTATCCCGACACGCTCAGCGTCACCGTCGACGACATGCTCCACCACACGCGCGCCGCCGTCCGCGGTGCGTCGCACGCGCTCGTGGTCGGCGACATGCCGTATCTGTCGTACCACGTGTCCGTCGAGGAGTCGGTGCGCAACGCCGGACGCTTCATCCAGGCCGGCGCGCACGCGGTGAAAGTCGAAGGCGGCAAGCCGTCGCGCATCCGCGTGATCGAAGGGATTCTCGATGCGGAGATTCCAGTGATGGGCCACATCGGACTCACTCCCCAATCCGTCAACGCCCTCGGCGGATTCAAGCTGCAGGGAAAGAATCTCGAGGACGCGCATCGCCTCGTCGACGAGGCGCAGGCACTCGACCAAACCGGCTGTTTCGCCATCGTGCTCGAGTGCGTGCCGTCCGAACTGGCGGCGATGATCACCGAACGGGTGTCGGTGCCGACCATCGGCATCGGCGCCGGTCCGGCCTGTGACGGACAGGTCCTCGTCTTCCACGATCTCCTCGGCCTCTACGACGGCCACACTCCGAAGTTCGTCCGCCGCTACGCGAACATCGCGGATGAGATGCGCAGCGCGATCGAGCACTACCTCGCGGACGTCCGCGACGGCTCGTTCCCCGACGACGCGAAGGAATCGTTCCACGCCGCCAGCGCGGACGAACTGCGCGCGTTGTACGGCGAAGGCATCGTCATCGAGATGCCGAAGGCGCAATGAGGTCGTTCAACGTAGCGCCGGCGGCTCGCCGGCTGGACCGCCGCCGGCTCGGCGGCGCTTCTTCCCTCACACACTTGCCAGCGAGCCGCTGGCGGTCCAGCCGCCGAGACGGCGGCGCTACGAATGGGGCGAGTCGATGATCGTCGCCACGACGATCGAGGAAGTCCGTGCTGCGCGAAGCCGCGCCGCGACCATCGGCTTCATCCCCACCATGGGCTTTCTCCACGAAGGCCATCTCTCGCTGATCGACGCCGCGCGCGAGGCCGGCGCGAACTTCATCGCTGTTTCGATCTTCGTCAACCCGAAGCAATTCGGACCGAATGAAGACCTGGCCAGCTATCCGCGCGACGAGGCGCGCGACAAAGCGCTGCTGGAAGCGAAGAATGTCGATCTGCTTTTTCTACCGAGCATCGACGTCATGTATCCGCCCGGCGCGCAGACCACGGTCTCCGCCGGCGCCGTCGCCAAACCGCTGGAAGGGGAGCGCAGGCCGGGACACTTCGACGGCGTGGCTACCGTAGTCCTGAAACTCTTCAACATCATCCAGCCCGACATCGCCGTCTTCGGACGCAAGGATGCGCAGCAGTGCGCGGTCATCGATCGCATGGTCCGCGACCTCGACGTTCCGGTGAAACTCGTCTTCGCCGACACCGCGCGCGAGCACGACGGGCTGGCCATGTCGTCGCGCAACAGCTACCTCTCTGCTGATGAACGAACGATCGCGCCGGCGCTGCATCGCGCGTTGCGCGCGGGGGAGGAAGCGATCACGCACGGCGTCCACGACGTCGATGCCGTCGAAACGGTGATGCGGAAGATGATTTCCGAAACGCCGGGCATCGACATCGACTACCTCGCCGTCGTCGATCCGGAGACGTTTCTGCCGCCCGTCGATTTCCGGCGCGAGGTTCTCGTTGCAGGTGCGGTGCGCATCGGACGAACACGACTGATCGATAACGTGAGCGCCCGCCGCCGGAGACCCTGACGCCTCGCTTCGCGACGCGCAGGGTAGACTTTTGGTGCACATGCGCACCCTCCTTCACGCCGTCATCCAGAACGCCGTCATCACTAGCGCCGCCACGTTGTGGCCCGTCGCGCTGCGCGTCGATGCGTTCGTTCTCCGCGCGGCGGAAGTCTTGCCGTTCGAGGAAGTGAACGTGATCAATGTCGCCACCGGCGAGCGGTTCTGGACGTGGATCGAGCCGGCGGCGGAGGGGAGCGGCGAGGTGGCGGTGCACTCCGGCACGCGATCGCCGGTGCGCACCGGCGACACCATCAGCATCCTCGCCTTCGCCACGTTTCACGAGGGACAGACGCTGGCGCACAAGCCGCGCATCGTCACTCTCGGCGCGAACAATCAGGTGACGTCGGTCGGCGAAGGATGAGCGGGCGCTGGCTGACGCGCATCGCCGCCGCGCTGCTGTTCGTCTCGCTCGCGGCATCGACGCTGCCGCGCCTCATCGCCATCGTCAACAACGCGCGCACGCTGCTGCCGCTGCCGTACGAAGCGCGGCGCGAGCGGCAGATGGGGACGTGGTACGCGTCGATCGAGAAATTGCGCCGCGAGTTACCGAAGAAGGAGCAGATCTCCCTGATCGCGCCGCCGCGCGATCACGACTCGGCCGTTTTCGCCAACTACTACCTCTATCCGATTCGCACGCGGCTCTTCGCGGGACGGAATGCGTATCGCAACGCGGCGCCCGACCCGACGCGGCCGGCGATCGTGGTGGCCGTGAATGCCTCGCACGCGGAGCGGACCGAGTACGACGTCCTGCGCAATCGCGATCTTGCCGCCGGACGGCGCATCGTCACGGAGCCGCAACTCAGCGCGCCGATGACGGCGTTCATCCTGCCGCTGGCGGCGTCGCTCGACGGTCCGTCGCCGCACACCTTCCTCATCGAAGCGACGCTTGAGAATCCAAATGCCACGCCCGCGGAAGTTCGCGTCGCGTTCTGGCCGAAAGGCTTGATCCGAACCATCGTCATCCCGGCGCGTACGACAAAAACGTATTACGACTTCGTCTACCAGCTCTTCGGGATCATGAACGCCGGCTGGATGCGCGTCGACTCGTCGCAACCGCTGCGCGCCGCGTTTTACTTTGCCAATCGCGGACGCGGCGAAGCGACGCTGATGCCCAATGCGACCGGCGACGCCACGCGCATCGCGCCCGCTCCGCTGCATCGCGACACGAAACTGTTCGTGATCAATACGAAAGACTCGCGGGCCACCGTGATCCTGAACGGCGAATCGATTCCGCTCGATCCGCATGCGTTCATCTCGCGGCCGAGCGAAACATTGCCCAAGGTCAGCGGCGACGTCTACGCCTTCGTCACCACGCGCGAGCTGGACGGCCGCACCGATTTTCTATGGCCGCAATGATCGCAGTAGCCGTCACCCTCCTCCTCTTCCCACTCGTCGGCTTGAGCCTCGGCCGCCGCAGCCTCGCCGAAGCGTTCCTCCTCGGCGTCGGCATCACCGGATCGGTGCTGTTCATCGCCGGCGTCGTTCACGTGCCGCTGGTGGTGGCGATGGTTTTGATTGGGGCGTGGGGAGTAGGGAATGGAGTGTGGAAGTTGAGGCGTGGGATCGCGAGACCGCGCATCCACTCGCCGCTCGCAACGATCGTGATGATCATCCCGCTCGTCGCGCTCACATTCGCCGCAGCGATTACTCCGCTCAACGACTTCGACGGGCGCGCGTTCTGGGCGCTGAAAGCGAAAGGGATCGCGCACGAGCGTAGCATCGACGGGACGTTTTTCCACGGCGGTACGCACGATCCGCGCAACCAGTATCCGATCATGATCCCGCTCGACGGCGCGGTGATTCTCAGCCTTTCGCACAGCCTCGATGATCGCCATCTTCGCTGGCTCTACCTCGCCATCCTCGCCGCGCTCGCGCTGCTCGTCCGCGAGCGAATCGGCCGGCTCGTTTCGCCGGCGGCCGGCGCCTGGTGCGCGGCGCTCCTCGTCTGGATTCCGCAGTTCTCCGTCGAGCTCGAAGGCGGCGCGCTCTCCGCCTACAACGACATCGCCATCGCCGCATTCGCCGCCGGCGCGTTCTTCGAGCTCCTCGACGCCGAAACGCGAAAAAGCGAAATCCGCTTCGGCCTCTGGCTCGCCTTCCTCGTGCTCACGAAAAGTGAAGGCCTCCCGTTCGCGCTCGTCTTTCTCGCCATCGGCGCCTTCGTTTTTCGCAAACGGATCATCACGCCCGCCGTCATCACATTCGTTGCAACTGCTGCGCTGCTCGTCTGGCGATGGCGAATCCCCGTCGGTGACGAAGAAGACGTCTTCCGCCTGCTCCCGACGATCCCCGAAAAACTGGATCGCCTCGGCATGGCCATCTCCGCCTTCCCGCGGCACATGCTGCTGATGCCGCGCTGGGGCGTCTTCTGGATCGCGGTGATCATCGCGGCGATCCTCGCAGCGCGAATCGACCGCCGTGCATGGCTCGCCATCGCCATGATCGCTTCGATCCTGGCGATGTACACGGCCGTCTACGTCACGACCGCGTGGATTCCCTCGGAACTGATCGCCGTCACCGCCGACCGCCTGCTCATGCACGCCATCGCGCCATCGCTGTTTTTACTGGCGCTCGCGACGCGCCGTGCGAATGGGTCAGCGTAAACATCCGCAGCCGTCGCGAGCCTCACCAGCACAGACAAGAGTGTCTGTGCCACACCGGCTTTGCCGGTACGAGCTATTTTGGCAAGTAAAGGCAGGATTGTGTGGCACAGACACTCTTGTCTGTGCTTTGGCAAGATTCCGTGGCTGAAGTTTTTTAGGAAGTTGTCACCGCACGAAGTCGATAAATCCTCGTTCCACGTTCACGTCGACCAGCTTCACATTCACCTTGTCGCCGACGTCGACGCCGTGGCCGCCGTGGATGACTTTGCCTTCGACGGGCGGATGGAAAACGCGGACCCACGTGCCCTTCTCGGACGCGCCGGTGACGATGCCGTCGAAGCGCTGACCGACGCGCGGCTCGAGGATGCAGGCCGCGGCCGACTTGCGCACCTGGCGCTCCACCTTGTTCGCCGCATCTTCGGCCTCGGTGCAATGCGCGGCCAGCGCGCCGAGCTCGTCGCTCGAGTAGGGCGGCTTCGCGCCGGCCAGCGCGGCCTTGATCAGGCGATGCGTGATGAGATCGGGAAAGCGGCGGTTGGGCGCCGTCGAGTGCGTGTAATCCTTCACCGCCAGTCCGAAGTGTCCGATCGACTCCTGGCCCGGCTGCTCGACGACGTACTCGCCCGCGCCCATCGCCTTCACGATGGCGAGCGAGAGGTCGGGGAAGCGCATCGGATCGGCTTTGCGGCGGCGGACCAGGAACTCCTCGAGTGCCTGCGAATCGGGATCGGACGGCAGCTTCTCGCCGAACTTCGCCGCGATCGCTTCGATGCGGTCCCAGCGCTCCGGCGAGCGCACCACGCGGCGCAGGCTGGCGAAACCTTTCGAGGCCAGGAAGCGCGCGCTGACGCCGTTCGCGGCGATCATGAAGTCCTCGATCAGATTTTTGGCGTTGTTGCGCGCCTCGGCCTGCAGATCGACGACGTGTCCATCCTTCATCACCGCGCGCGCTTCGATCGTTTCGAGATCGAGCGCGCCGTGCTCGTGGCGCAGCTCGCGCATTTTGTCGGCCACACGATCCTGAAGCTTCAAGTTCTCGGCAAGGCCCGACACGCCTTTGATCTTCTCCGGCATCTCGCCCTTGCCCTCGAGCCACATGCCGACGGCGTTGTACGCAAGCTGCGCCTTGTTGTGGACGCGCGCGCGGTACACGTCGCCTTTCGTGACGGAGCCGTCGGAGGCGATGACCATGTCCATCACGACGGCAATCCGCTCCTCGTGCTCGTTGAGCGACGTCAGGCCGGTCGACAGCTTCTCCGGCAGCATCGGAAAAATCCGCGCGGCGGTGTAGACCGAGGTCGTGTTCTGGCGCGCGTGATCGTCGATCGGCGTCCCTTTTTTGACGAGCGCGTCGACGTCCGCCACCGCCACCATCGCGCGGACGTTGCCGCCGCCGAGGTCCTCGGCCACCGTGAGCTGGTCGAGATCGCGCGAGTCGTCGTTGTCGATCGAGCACCAGATCAGCTCGCGCAGATCTTTGATCGACGCGTCAGTTTCGTTCGCCGGGCCGGAGATCGACTCCGCCTGCTTTTCCGCGGCGTCCGAAAAATCGGGAGCGAGGCCGCGGTCGATCATGGCCTGATGCGCGATGTCTTTGAGGATCGAGCTGTGATTGCAGCTTGCGGTGTGCGTGTGGTCGTTCATGGTGGAGCGGCACGTTACCATCAGCCGATATGCAGCCGAAAGTGACGCGCGCGGGCGACCGCGGACTGCTGGCCGATTTCGGCACCGAGGTGGCCGCCGCCGAGTTGCACGCGCGCGCGGCGGCGTTGCGTACGCGAGAGAACGTGGTCGCGTGCATCGTCGGGCAGCAGTCGTTGTACGTCGTTTGCGACGGCGAGCCGTCGATCGATTTCGATGACATGCCGCCGTCCGCATTCGCGCCGCGGACGCATGTGATCGACGTCGACTTCTCCGGTCCCGATCTCGATGAGTTTTTCGCGCACGCTCTCATCACGCGCGAGGCGTTTCTGCGAACCGTTCCGTCGCTGCGCCTGACGGCCCGCTATCTCGGATTTCGCGCCGGTTTCGCCTATCTCGAAGGATGGCCGGGGGAGTGGCGGATGCCGCGCCGGACGCGCTCGCGCAATCTCGTTCCGCGCGGGAGCTTCGCGATCGCCGGAGTCATGGCCGGTTTTTATCCCATTGATTCGCCCGGCGGCTGGAACCTTCTCGGGCGAACGAACGCGATGTTGTGGAATCCTGATGCGGAGCCGCCGAATCGTTTTGCGCCTGGGGATGTGATCGAGATTTGTCCGACGTCAATCGCGCAGTTTGATGCGCAACCGGCGTCGCATTACGAATCGACCGGCGACGTCATCGCCGAGGTCATCACGCCGGGGCAGCTCACGACGATCGTTGGCGCGCGCGATTGGAAGCGCGCCGAATATGGCGTCTCGCCGGGCGGGCCGTTCGACGCATTCGCCGCTGCGCTCGCAAATCGCGCGGTCGGCAATGCCGACGATGCACCGCTGCTCGAATGCGTGCTCGTCGCGCCGCGGCTGCGGTTCGCGATCGCTCGCCGCGTTGCGTTTTGCGATGGCAGCGAAAACGTACAGACATTCATGCTCCTGTCCGGCGAGGAGCTCAACCTCGGGCGTTTTCACGGCGGACTGCGTGGATACCTCGCCATCGAAGGCGGCATCGACGAGATGCGATCGCGGTATGCCGAGGCGCCGACGATGGTGAAAGCGGGGATGTCGTTGCGAACGGCATCGGATATTCGCGCGTCAAGACAAGCGAAGCCCAATGAGCGCACCGACCGAAACACGATCCGCATCATCGCCGGACCTCACGATGCGCCGCCACTGCCCGAGGAGTGGGAAGTGACCGCGGAGTTGAATCGCGTCGGCATTCGCTTTCGCAGCGTTAGCGGTGGCGTCGCCGAGCCGCCGCGTGAGCTACCGTCGTGCGGAATGCAATTCGGAACGTTGCAATGGCATCCCGACGGAACACTCGTGGCGATGGGTCCAGACCATCCGGTCACCGGCGGCTACCTCCAGCCGGCGACCGTGGTGTCCGAGGATTTGTGGAAGCTCGCCCAGCTTTCGCCGGGCGAGCGTGTGCAATTCACGGCGCTACGTTAATCGCCGTATGAATATCCCGACCTTGCGCTCACCTTGAATTCCGGATTGCGCAGCGCGACGTCCACCTTCTGGAAGCCGTGTTCGCCGGGGCGTCTCTTCGTGTAGTAGCTGATCAGGTAATAGCCGGCGGTCTTCTTCTCGATCTGCTTCAGCGGCGCGATGTAGCTCGTGTGCAGGCGGAAATACTCGCCGTTCGTATCGCTGGCCATCGACGACAGATTCTGGTGCACGAACTCCGGCACGTCGATGCCGCTCTGCAGCGAGATCGGATAGAGCGTCACGTCGGCGCTGTTGAGCGACTCGATCATTGGATCGTAGTAACGGCTGCGGCTCATCACCACGCCGCTGCGCACTTCCTCGTCCGGACCGACGATGCCGTTCGAGAAAAGGATCACGTCCTTGCGCGCGCGGATCGGGCGGAGCGCATCGCCGAGGAGGTCGAGCGCCTCGTAAACGTAGCCGGTGTGATTGATCATCCGGTCGATGTCCATGTTGCGCATGAGCGACGGACCGCTGCTCGCGGCGTTCTTCGTGCGGATGCCGAGGCCGTACATCGTGGCGTCGTTCATCGCGCGGCGGATCTGCGCCTTGTCGGACGTGAAATCGGTGTAGACCTTGAGCCGCACGTCGTGACCGACGACGGCGACGCGATCTTCGGCACGAAGGTGATCGTCCAGGTAGCGCATGGCGTCGCTGCGGGCGCGGATCATCTCGCCCTGCGATCCGGCGTCCGAGGTCACCTTGTCGAAGAAGAAGATGATGTAGCGGTCGTCGTGCAAACGCTCGACTTTGAACTTCGCGGCGGCCTCGGGTTCGGTGATGAGGCGGCGATTGGTGAAGTAATCGACGGTATCGATCGTTTGTTGCTGGCCGTTTTCGCGGACGATGAAGTCGTCCTTGCCGAGGCCGAGCATTTGATTGCCGCGCGAGTCGGTCACGATCGCATCGAGTTGCACGAGGTTGACGTCGACCTTCTCGCCGAATGGCTGTGGATTCTGCTGCGGCTGCTGCGCGAGGAGCGGCGCCGCGGCAAGCATGAGTAACGTCAGGAAACGCTTGGACATTGAAGTCCCCCTTCCCGGCTGCAAACGAGCCCGCGGGCGGCGCGGATTCCGTCCGCCGGCGCGGGCGCACGCTTCTTGCTCGGTTGTCACCGCTATGTACAAGCTGACGATCGCGCTTCTCGCTCTGCTCGCCGCCGCGCCGCTGACGGCGCAACGGAGGATCGACCTGCTCATCGACGCCGAGGGCGCCCGGCGCACGGGCCACAACGAGGCGTTCACGCCGGGCCTCCGGTTCGAGCCGCAGTTCGGAACGGGCGGCGGAGCCGGGGTCGGTCTCAATTTCTTTCTGAGCGATCGCGTGTCGATCGAAGCGAAAGCGGCGGCGCTGGAATCGCAACTTCGCGTGCGCATCGTCGGGACTGATTTCATCGCCACGGCCAATCTCGGACACGCGCAGATTTTCCCGATCTCCGCGGTGCTGCAATGGCATCTCTCCGAGCACGGCACGATCCGCCCATACCTCGGCGCGGGAGTGGCGCACGTGATCCTGCACGATGTGAATCGCTCCGTGAGCCCGTCGGCTACCGGCATTCACTTCAAAGATCCGACGGGACTGGTCGTCGATGGCGGCCTCGAATTCAATCTGTCGAAACGCTTCGGCATCTACGGCGACGCGCGCTACATCCCGGTCGAAACGAAGTCGACGGCGGTCTTTGTCCCGACCACGTCGTCGGTGCAGATGAACGTGCGGCCGCTGATCGTTTCGGCCGGAATCGCATGGCGGTTCTGACGGAATGAACCCGTGGGAGTGCCGGTTTGACCCGGCTGCGCGGTTCCCCTAGAATCCGCGTCTCTTTTTGCGCCCCTCGGCGCATCCACTCCCCGGGGCATAGCTCAGCCTGGTTAGAGCGCACGGTTCGGGACCGTGAGGTCGGAGGTTCAAATCCTCTTGCCCCGACCATGGGATTTTGCGGCTCCGCGAACGCGGGGCCGTTTTCGTTTGAGGGCGTAGCGCCAGCGGCCCGCTGGCTGGACCGCCGCCGGCTCGGCGGCAAGTATCGCGAGACCTGCCAGCGAGCCGCTGGCGGTACAGCCGTCGAGCCGACGGCGCTACGTTGCTACGTGGCCTACATCGTCCCGGCCGGTTTCGACGGCAGCGGCTTCCAGCAGACGCTTTCGTCGAGCGGATCGGCCGAGTTGCCGGGCATGTGCTCGAAAGGAACGAACGCCGCCGGATGCGCGGATTGCTTGCGCACCATTGCGCCGTAATCGGCGAGCGCCTTGTTCATCGCCGACAGACGCGCGTGCGAGTCCGGCTGCTGCAGCGGCCGCGTCACCACGCCCGACTGATACACCTCGGCGCGGCTGTACGCCGTGCCCTGCACGATCGTGCCGACCAGCGTCGCCTTGAGATCGGCGGCGCTCTGACCCTGCGCGCTCTTGCCGCCGACGACGTCCGGAGGAAGCAGCTCGGGATTGGCGATCCATCCATGCGCGAGCGCGACGTTGTTGCCGAACTCGATCAACTCATCGACCGTGTTGTTGAGCGCGACGTAATCGCGCAGCGGCAGCGGCTGGTCGCCGGTGCCCGTTTCCTGAATGTGGCCGGCGAGGTGCGGACTAGTGGCGCAGGAGGTGCCGAACGACAGCCCGTAGACGCCGTTCGACAGGTACATGTACGTTCCCGGATCGCCGCCGCCGGGCGGGGTCGGCGCGTCATCGCCGCAGTAGGTCGCGTGCGACGACGTGTCCTGCAACACGTGCAGATAGATGCCGATACGCGCGAGCTGCACGGGGACCGGCGTCGGCACCGGCGACTTCCACAGCGTGCCGGTCGTGCGCGTTTTGTCGTCGAGCCACGACTTCAATTCCGTGTAGGGCGTCGAGACCTGGTTCGCGTCGATGTTGAGCACCTGCGGGCCGGTGGCGAGGTTGGTGATCTGCACCGGCGCGTTGGCCGGATTCGCACCGGCCGGAACGTTCTGAGGCAACAGCATCGGCACGATGCCGTTGATCGTCGCGCCGTGGACGCAGTGCCGTCCGCTTGGACCGGTGAGACCGACCGTGCAGAGCACACCGGGATCGTCCGACTTCAGCATCCCCCATCCGCGCAGATTGGCCAGCGTCTTTTGATACGTATCATCGATATGTACCGGATAGCCCGGCGTCGGATAGTGCAGCGGATAGAGGGCCTGCACGCCGCCGGCGCCATGCGCGTCGGTGCCCTGCCCGTTCGGCGAAAACGGCACCGTGTAGTGATAGAGCGGACCGCCGGTGGCCGTGTTCGTGCGCTGGAACCCGTTGAAGTTCGCGGTGATGTAGTCGCGTCCCGTATTCGGCGACGTCTGCAGCGTCTTCTGGGCCGCGATCGCGTTCTGATTCGCGGCCTGTTTGCCGCACTGGTCGATCGGAACGTACTGCGCGTAGTCGGTGACCTCGTTGTACGCGGCGATCCAGTAGGCCACGTCGCTGCGGTATCCGAGGGCCAGGGCGATGAAATAGGTGGAATCGGCGTGGATCATGCTGCGGCCGGGCATCACTGTCCCGAAGTCCAGGATCTGCTGCGGACAGGCCCGATTCGGCTGCGGCGGCTGCGCGCAGGTCGGATTCAGACACCACGACAGCTTCCCTTTCACGTTAGCGCGCGGCAGGCAGAGGTCTTCGTAAAACGCGCTGGCGGATTGCGTGGTCGTGAAGGCGATGAGCAGACAGACAGCGACAAAACTGGAACGGGATCGCATGCAGATTCCTCCCTCTTTGCCTAGGAGAGGAAAAAGAAACGCGAATCCCTACCTCGAAGTTTTTTCTTGACAAACGAATGCCGCGGACGTATTTAACCATCATGTTAATTAACTGGTTGGTTTAATACACATGCCGACCGACAAACTCAGCGTTACGTTCGCCGCCCTCGCCGATCCGACCCGGCGCGCCATCCTGGCCCGCCTCTCCACCGGCGCGGCCTCGGTGACGGAGCTCGCCGAGCCGTTCGACATGAGCCTTCCGGCCATCTCCAAACACCTCAAAGTCCTCGAGCGCGCCGGCCTCATCGCCCGCAGCCGCGACGCGCAGTGGCGTCCCTGCAGCCTCGAGGGCGCGCGGCTCAAAGAGGTCTCCGAGTGGCTCGATCACTACCGCCGTTTCTGGGAGCAGAGCTTCGACCGGCTGGACGAATACCTGCGCGAATTGAAAAAAACGAAGGAGAAGAAACATGAACGCCACAATCGAAAGAAATAGCACTGACACTGCCGGCCGCGAGATCGCCACGACGCGCGTTTTCGACGCGCCGCGCGACCTCGTGTTCGACGCCTGGAACTCGCCGGAACATGTCGCGCAATGGTGGGGTCCGAACGGATTCACGACCACGACGCAAACGATGGACGTCCGTCCAGGCGGCGACTGGATTTTCATCATGCACGGCCCCGACGGCACCGATTACAAGAATCACATCGTCTATCGCGAGGTGGTGCGGCCGGAGCGCCTGGTCTATGACCACGTCAGCGGTCCGCTTTTCCACGCGACGGTGATCTTCGAAGCGGAGGGAGCCAAGACCCGCATCCGCATGCAAATGCTGTTCGAGACCGCCGAGCTGAGGAATCGCGTGGCCGAGGAGTTTGGAGCGGTACAGGGGCTGGAGCAGACGCTCGATCACCTCGGCGAGCACGTTTCGAAGCTGGCCGCCGAGGAGTTTGTGATCACGCGCGAGTTCGACGCGCCGCGCGATCTGGTCTTCAAAGTATGGACGGAGCCGGAGCACCTTGCGCAGTGGTGGGGACCGAAAGGATTCACAGTGAAAGTCGCGAACGTCGATCTTCGTCCCGGCGGGATGTTCCACTACGGAATGGTCGGGCCGGACGGCAGCGAGATGTGGGGCAAGTTCGTCTACCGCGAGATCGCGCCGCCGGAGCGGATGGTGTTCACCGTCTCCTTCTCCGATGAAAACGCCGGCACGACGCGGCATCCGATGGCGCCGACATGGCCGAGGGAGATGCTCAACGTCGTCACATTCACGGCGAACGGCGAGAAGACGACGATCACGCTTCGCAGCAGCGCGTACAACGCATCGGACGAAGAGCGCGCCACGTTCAAGGCCGGTCACGCCAGCATGCAGGGCGGCTTCACCGGCACGTTCAATCAGTTGGCGGCGTATCTGGCCACGGTGAAGTCATGAACGTCATCGATCGATTTCACGCACAGGCGCCGAGGATTCTCGGCGTCTTCCGATTCCTGGCCGGAGTCCTCTTCGCCTGCCACGGCGCGCAGAAGCTCTTCAACGTCTTCGGCGGGATGCCGCCCGGCGTTCCGAAGGCGCTGATCTACACGGCCGGCCCGATCGAGTTCGTTGGCGGCATCCTCATCGCCATCGGCCTCTTCACGCGCAGCGCGGCCTTTCTCTGCAGTGGATTGATGGCGGTCGCGTACTTCACCGGACACGCGCCCAACGGCTTCTGGCCGACGATGAACGGCGGCGAGCTGGCGTTGCTGTTCTGCTGGCTCTTCCTCTACATCGCCGCGCAGGGCCCGGGCGCATGGGCCATAGACAATCTGCGGCATCTGCGTAATCTGCGGATGAGGTTATCCGCAGATTGACGCAGATGCACGCAGAGCGCGATCCACTCACAACGAATTCAAAAACGCGATCAACTTCGACTTCGGATCCGACGCCAGCGCCGCGTACTGGTCCCTCGCGTTGCGCGCCTGGCCGTCGTGCGCGAGGATGGCCTGGTCGAGCGTGCGCGCGCGGCCGTCGTGCAGGTAGTTGTTGATGAAACGCAGTCCCCACAACGGCGCGGTGCGCATCTCCCGGCCGGTCGAGTTGCCCATCTCCAGACCGTCGCCGAGCGCGCCCATGTCGTGAAGCAGGAAGTCGGAGTACGGGTGATACGTCTTGCGATCGAGCGCCGCGATCGGATTCGATCCCGTGCGCTGCGTGGCCGTATGGCAGGCCGTGCATCCGATACGCTCGAACGTCGCCTCGCCCGCAGTGACGTCGCCGGTAATCGTCCCGCGCGGCGGCGCGGCCAGGAGCGACATGTAATTCGTCAGCGCGATCGGTCCGGAACCGTCGTCATTGATTCCCGGCGCGGGATTGAACGCCAGCTCCGCGCAATTGCCTTGCGGGCAGCTCTCGTTCGGAAAATCAGCCGTGGTGATGCCCATCTCGTTGAGGTACGCATCGCCGGAGAACTGGAAGAGCGACGGCACCTGCGCTTTCCATCCGAACTTGCCCACCGTCTTCATGCCGGCGCGGATGTTGTCGACCATGTTCACGCGTCCGGCCACGCCGCCGCCACGCGCTTGTTGAGCCGCCGCGGCGATGAAGTCGGAGTCGGGAGTGGCGTCGACGAGTCCCAGCCCGAAGAGAGGAGTGGTCCGCCGTCGAACGGTGATCGTCGCGGCCGACGGGACGATCTCCGGCCGGAAGTTATGCACGACGCCGTCCTGCGGACCGATGGCGTGATCCTGCACCAGCGATCCGCCGAGCGACGCCAGCGCGTCGAAAAGGCCGTTGATGCGCGTCGCAAAACGCGTGACCAGGCGGTTGCTCCCGCCGCCGATCGCCGGGACGCTGTGGCACGCCGCGCACGATCGCTCGTTGAATACCGGCCCGAGTCCGTCGGCAACGCCCTCGACTTCGGTGAAGTCGCCGAGGCCATCCGCGAAATCGGCGCGTTGCGATGCGGTCAATCCCGACAACGCCTCGCCCGCCGCCGGATCGGGCGTCTGCCTCCCCGTCCCATTCCTCCGCTGCGCGCTGACGTTCGCCGCGAGGATCATCAACAACACCCCAACCATGAGCCGTTTCATAACCGCCTCCTTACTGATGAGCACGGAGTAGAGAAACGGACGTGCCACGGGGTTTCAGAGAGAAGCCGTTGCGTAGGTGGTGCGAAATGACGCGGGGAAGCGAGAAATTAGACCCGACGCCGCACTTTCCTGACGCGTTCCCTGCGCAATGTTGAATGTTGAATGTTGAATGTTGAATGAAAAAGACGCCCTCCTCATTCAACACTCAACATTCAACATTGAACATTCAACATTGAACATTCAACATTGCGATTTCTGGATGCGCCCTTCAACCGCGCCCCGTGTATCCTCCGCGCGTGTCTGCAGGCAGCGATCGTTTGACGCGAATTCTTCGGTCGCTGCCGCTCGCTTTCGCCATCCTCATCGTCCTCGCCGTCTACGCCTTCTTCGCGGGCGACGGCAAGTTCGATTTCCGGCGGCTCGGAACGTGGCAGGAATCCAACTACGCCAGCCTCGCGCGTGGATTTTTTCGCGGGCAGCTCAATCTCGATCGTTGGGTCAATCCACGACTGATCGCGCTGCCGTATCCATATGACCCGAAGGCGCGCGAAGGCATCCACTACGAGTGGGACGTCAGCTATCTCAACGGAAAGTACTACCTCTACTCGTCGCCGCTGCCCGCGATTCTCGGCTACATGCCGCTGGAGATTCTGCGGCGCGGCTATCCTCCCGATTCGTTCATCGCGCTCTTCTTCTGCGCGTGGGCGTTTCTGGCGTCTGTTGCATTTGCGCGACGAGCGCTGAAGCCTCCAACGAACTTCCTCTTTCCCCTCTGGGTGCTCTCCATCGGCCTCGGTAACGTCATCGCGTTCGTTCTCGTCATGGTGCACATGTACGAAGTGGCCATCGTCTGCGGCATGGCCATGACGGCGATGTGGGCGCTGGCGCTGTTGCGCTACAACGAGTCGCCGTCGCCGGGCCGCGCGGCGTGGCTCGGTCTCTGGCTCGCGCTCTCCATCGCCGCGCGCCCCAACCTCGGCGTGCTGCTGCTCGTGACCGCGTTCGCCGTACAGCGCACGCGGAAAACGATCCTGGCCTTTCTCGCGCCGCTGGCGATCGTGGCCATGGCCATGCTCTGGTACAACGCCGCGCGCTTCGGCGATCCGTTCGAGTTCGGGATCCGCTACCAGCTCACGCACGTCGACATGAACGGACGGAAAGTCTGCAGCCTCTGCACCTTTCCCGAAGTGGCGCGCTTCGGCAACAGCATCCAGCACTATCTCTACTGGCCGCTGCACATGCACAGCGCGTTTCCGTTCGTCGATGCGATGCCGGCGCGCGTCGATCCCGCCACGTCCTGGCCGACGCCGAACCACATGACCGAACAGATCATCGGCATCGCGCCAATCGCGCCGTTGATGATGATCGGAACGCTCATCGCCATCCTCCTGGCGTTGACGCGGAGTCCCAAAGACGTCATCACGCGCACCGCGCTCCAGGTGATGGCCGGCGCGTGGCTGATCGTCTTCGGCCTCTCGACCTGCTGGTGGATCGTGGCCCGCTACTCGCTCGATTTCATGATGCTGATGAGCGTGGCCACCGTGGTGTGCGTGGAGAAAATCGTGACGTCCCTTCGCGAAACGACGATCCGCATCGCGCCACTGCGTGCATTCGTCATCGCACTGGCCTGCTACTCGATCATCACCGCCATCCTCCTCGGCTTCGCCGGCCCCGGCGACGGATTCAAGCGCGCGAATCCGGCGATGTTCGAGAGGGTATCGGGATGGTTCAAGTAGGCGTTACCGCGCGCCGTCGGGACGCACGCGGAGGAAGAACGTGCAGGCCTTGCCGGTCTTCGACTCCACCCACACCGAGCCGGCGTGCGAGACGGCGAACTCGCGGACTTTGAACAGGCTGCGGCCAGTGCGCTCGGCGGATTGCGGGTTCCAGACGAAGCCCGGCTCGAAGATCGCCTGGCGCTGCGGCTCGGGAACGACCGGACCGTTATCCATCACGAAAAAGAGCAGCAGCGGCTTGCCCTTGTGCTCCATCCAGCGCACGCCGACCACCACCTGTCCGCCGGGCGGAACGTAGTGCAGCGAGTTGTCCATCAGGATGCCGAGGGCGTCGACGAGCTGGTCGTGATCCTTGAAGCGTTCTTCGAGCTCCGGGACGTCGATCTGCAACTGGATATTTTTCAGATCGGCGAACGGACCGAAGCGATTGGCTACGGAGTGAATCAGATCGACCACGCGCGGCGTGCGCGCGGCCGGCGGCGCCTCTTCGACTTCCGGCGCCATCTCCAGCGACGACAGAATCTGATCGATCGTGCCGGCCCAATCTTCGAGGAGCGGATCGCGCTGCCGCGTGCGCGACGCCGCCAGCACCGACTCGCGCAGCGAACGAAGCGGCGTGAAGATCGTCTCGCGCACGAACGACACGAACGACGCGTGCGCCGGATTCATCGGATCGGCTTCGCGGAACATCAGCACCGCGCCCATCGCGCCGCCGGAGATCGGAACGAGCGTGTAGAGAATGTTGCGATTGCGGATGCGCAGCGCCATCGAGGTCGGAACGGAAAGCTCGCCGATGCGCGCGCCGCACTCCATCTCGATCTGCTTGACCGTGGCCAGGTCGGATTGCGGAACTCCGAACAGCTTCTTCGCTTCCTCGGTGACGAACTTCACCGTGCGATCGGCGCCGAGAACGATTGCCGGCGCGCCGGCGGCCATGATCACGTTCGCGACGCTGGTGATCGCCGGCGACGCCGACTCCACCGGAAATGGCAGCAGCGGCGCCTTCGGAAACGGCTCCGGCTCGGGTGCCGGCGCGGCTGCGGTCGCGGCTCCGCCTGATCGCCGCGTCGCCGTGCTTTCGCCAACCGGTTTTGAAACGACAGGCGGCGGAGGTGGTGGAGGCGGGGCGGCTGGAGGAGGCGGTTCCGGCGGTGGAGCGGCTTCCGTTTTCGCGGCGGACTGCTTCGGTTTACGCGGCTTGTCGCACTTCTCGCAGAGGATTCCCCGCGCTATCGCCGCACCGCACATGAAGCATTTCTGGGCCATCAACCGAACTCTGGACTGGCGATATTACGCCCGCTTCTTGCGTCGCTGCAACGTGATAGCCTCCCGGCCGTTTTGGAGGCCCCATGAAACATATCGTCGTCATCGGCGCCGGCACGATGGGAAACGGCATCGCGCACACCGCCGCGGCGTCCGGATTCGACGTCACCCTCATCGACGTCGCCGAAGCGTGTTTGGAGCGCGGCATGTCGACGATTTCCGCGAATCTGCAGCGCGGCGTCGACAAGGGCAAGATGACCGCGGACGAGAAGCAGCAGATCATCGGCCGCATCCGCGCCACGAGCGAGGTGAACGCCGCCGCGAATGCCGACATCGTCATCGAAGCGATCATCGAAAACCTCGCCGCGAAAACGGAGGTGTTCGCGAAGCTCGACTCCATCACCGGTGCCGATTGCATCCTGGCCTCAAATACGTCGTCGATCTCCATCACCAAAATCGCCGCCGCCACCAAGCGGCCCGACAAAGTCATCGGCATGCACTTCATGAATCCCGTGCCGGTGATGACGCTCGTCGAAGTCATCCGCGGCATCGCCACCAGCGACGAAACCTACGCGCGCGTGGCCGAGCTGTCGAAGCAACTGGGGAAGACCGCGATCGAGGTCAACGACTATCCCGGCTTCATCTCCAACCGCGTGCTGATGCCGATGATCAACGAGGCCATCTTCGCGCTCTTCGAAGGTGTTGCGACGCCGGAGTCGATCGACGGCGTGATGAAGCTCGGCATGAACCATCCCATGGGACCGCTCACGCTCGCCGACTTCATCGGCCTCGATGTTTGCCTGGCCATTCTTCGCGTACTCGAAGAAGGATTCGGCGATCCCAAATATCGTCCCTGCCCGCTGCTCGTGAAGATGGTCGACGCCGGTTGGCTCGGCCGCAAGAGCGGGCGCGGTTTTTACGACTACCGCAAACCCTGAAACCGAGGGGATGACGGAGAGCCTTCACGGTGTTCTAATCGCGCACACATGCTTTGTCAGACCTGTAGTGCATTGAATGACGACGAGCGCGAGTATTGCTTCCGCTGCCAGGCGAAGCTGCTCGTGCTCTCGGGCGTGAGCTCGTTCGAAGAGGACGAAGTCGAAGAGTACGACGAAGAAGGCGACGTATCGCTCGACGAGCATCTGCTCGAGCGCGTCTCCGGACTCGAGGAAATCGTCAAGCGCAGCGCCGAGACCATCCGCAGCGTCGTCGATGCCGTGCAGAAGCACGAGCGCGCCATCTTCATCAATCAAACCGGTCTGCTCTCCGTCAAGGAGTTGCTCGAACGGAAGAACGTCGTCTCCGCCGACGAGCTGGTCGAACTGTGGGAATCGAAGATGGGCGAGCAGATGCTCGCACTCGAAAAAAAGCAGCGCTTCACCGAGCGCAAAGACCGGATCATGTCGCTCTTCCGCGGCGAGCGGCGCGAGCGCTTCCTGCAGTTGCTGGCCGAGGCCGAGTCGGCGATCGATGCATTCGATCCTGATCGCGGCATCAAAGCGCTCGAAGAAGCTTTCAAACTCGATCGCGACAATTACGAGCTCTCGTTCTTCCTCGGTGAGATGTTCTTCAACGACGGCAATCTCGATCGCGCCAAGCACTACCTCGAACGCACGCTCGAAGTGCAGCCCGATCATTTCGACGCCGCCGTTTTTTACGGCGTGCTGCTGCACGAGCGTCAGGATTTGAAAGGCGCCGAACGCTGGCTGCGCCGCGCCATTCAGATTTCGCAGGAGTCGTTCCTCCCGTACTTTTCACTCGGCGCGATCTACGCGCGCAAGGGCAAGCTGCTCCGCGCGCAGAAGTTCCTCGAGAAAGCGATCCAGATCGAGCAGCTTCCGCAGGCTTACTACCTGCTCGGCACGATCTTCTACGACAAGGGCCAGCTCGAACGCGCCATCAAGGCCTTCCAGTCGGCGCTGAAACTCGATCCCGAATACGAAGAGGCGATCTACCACCTCGGCCTCTGCTACCTCGACCGCAACTGGAACCGCAAAGCGATCGACTGCTTCCAGGAAGCGCTGGAGCTCAATCCGAACAAGATCGAGTACCAGCAGGCCGTGAAGATTTACGAAGGCATCTCCGGCCACATTCCGCTGGAAGGTCCGGCCGCCGAGGAGTTCAAACACGCCGAGGGGCTGGCCACGTCCGGCAACTACATCGAGGCCCTCGATCACTACCGCCGCGCCTCGGCCGTCGATCCCGAAAACATCAGCATCCTCATGCCGTACGCGCTGCTCTGCTCGCACCTGGAGATGAACACCGAAGCCATTGCCGCCGCGCGCCGCGTGTTGCGCCAGCGTCCGACGGACGTCGTCGCCGCGGCGGCGTACACCACGCTCGTCGAAGCGCTTCGCGCGGAAGGCAACTTCAAAGACGCCAATCGCGCGCTCGAAGAGATGCTGCACGACTACACGTCCAACTACGCGAAATCGATCGCGTATTACGAGAAGGCCTACAACCTGGCGGAGATGGAAGAGAACCTCGACGAGGCGCTCGAATCCGCCCAACTCGCGCTTCGCTACTCGCCGAAAGAGCTCAAGCAGTTCCCGCTGGCCGCACTCGGCTGGGTCTACTTCAAGCGCCGCGATTTCACCAACGCCGTTGATTTCCTGACCAAGTCCGCCGACCTCGGCCCGACCGCGACAAACCTCATGCACCTCGGCATGGCCCTTCTCGAAAGCGGCCAGAAGGATCGCGCCCGCGTCGTCTTCCGCAAAGCGAAGAGCTTCAAAGGAAAAGGCGCCGGGTTGGAGGAGAAGATCCTCGAACAAATCCGCTCGACGACGAAACTCATCGACCGGCTACACGCAAAACGGCGGCGGACGGCGGGGACGAAGTCGTAAGGGGCGCTAGCCCCAATCCTGCGCGTAGACGCAGGATCTCCGTTGGCGCCGCGAGGATCAGCATGAGTCGCCGGCCGTGCGACTTGAACGAATCAATGTGGCACAGACACTCCTGTCTGTGTTTGGGAGGCTCGCGCTTTTCTCGCAAGTTTCGCGATTGCAAAAGCACAGACAAGAGTGTCTGTGCCACACAACCGGAGACCTGCGACTAGTGAACCCCAATCTCCGCCGCCACCGCCCGCGCGTCGAAAATCTTGCCGTCCTTGATCACCGTCACCACGCGCCGAATGTCGCTGATGTTCGTGGACGGATCGCCGTCGATGATGTCGAGATCGGCCAGCTTGCCGGGCGCGATCGTTCCGAGTTGATCGTCGTGTTTCATCACGCTCGCCGCGCCGAGCGTGGCGATGCGCAGCACCTCGGCGGGCGGAATCCCGGCTTGGACGTACAGCTCCAACTCGCGATGCAGCGAGAAACCGGCCATCGCGTCGGTGCCGGCCACGATCGGGATGTGGTTGTCGTGCAGCGCCTTCACCATCGCCAGGACGTTGCGGAACGAGTCGCGATACGTTTGATCCTTGCCGTCGGGAACAGGAAGTCCACCGGTCAGAAAGCCGCGCCGGACCTGTGGCGGAAGACGATCCGCGATCATCGCGTAACTCGGCGACATCGTTCCGCGCCGCGACGTGAACATCCCTTCGAAGATCGAGACCGTCGGATCGATGACCGTCTTTTTCTCGCGCAGAAGATCGAGAAAGGCCTGCACCGGCGCCGACTTCAGGTCGAGCGCGGCCGCGCGTTCCGCCACCGCGGTGAAGCGCACCGGCGTGCGCGTGTCCGCCACGTCCGGCCAGAAATTGAGAAAGAGAAAGTTCGTGTGCTGGATCTCGTCATACCCCGCCCGCACCGCCTCCTCGGCGCGCATGAACGCCGGTATGTGCCCGCTCACGCGCAGGCCGTGATCGTGCGCAACGCGCGTGATCACCGGAACCAGTTCCGGCTTGACGGAGCTGTAGATTTTGATCTGTTCGTAACCGAGCTTCGCGTAGTTGTCGACCGCGGCGCGGGCCTGATCCGCGGTATCGACGAGCACCTTCGTCGGCCCGGCGAATTTCCCCGGCCCGTCGATGATGCCGGCCATGATCACGCGCGGCCCGATCGCCGCGCCGCTGTCCCACTTCTTCCGAAGATCGAGCAGGAAGTCGGTGTCGTTGGCCATGTCGCGCACCGACGTCACGCCGTTGGCGATGTCGAGCATCCCGTCGTCGTCGGAATTGTGCGTGTGCATGTCCCACAGCCCCGGGATGACCGTGCGTCCCTGCGCGTCGACGCGCTCGAAGCCATCGGGCGCGTTGCCGCCGACACTTTCGATCCGATTGCCGCGAATGACGATCGTCGTTCCCGGCGTCGTCGTCATCGTGACCGGATCGAACAGCCGCGCATTGCTGATGACGATGCCGCCGCCCACCGGCGCGTGCGTAAGCCGTGTTGCCGCGCGCGAAACGGCTTCATCGCGCCATTTGTCCTGCGCCTGCAGCAATTGCGGGATGACCGAATCCCATCCGTCCGCGATCACCGACGACCACGATGACGCCGACGCGAACAGCTCGTGCTGGTCATCGAGCCACACCGGCGACGGCGTGAATCCGAGACCGCCGATTTCGTAGCAGGTGACGTGCTCCGTCTTCCCGCCCGCGGAAACGGTCAAATCACCGGCGCGCCGGATCGATGCCTCGCCCGCCGGCAGCAGCGCCAGCTTCTGATTCGGCGCCGCCAAAAGCGCCCGCGCCAGCACCGCCGTCTCCTCGGGCGGTCCGTACATGGAGACATAAAACGCATTCGATGCCGCGCTCCCCTTCTCCGCACCGTTCGACCACGCGCCATTCGCGAACGACTCATTCACGGGAGCCTTGAAGTAATCGTTCCCGTCCGTCTTCAGCGATGTCGTCACCGACTTCGCATCGGTGGTGATCACCGTATGCGTCTTCGGCCCGCGCCCTCGGTCGTTGAATTCGAAATCGACCGTGCGCGTCCCGCCGTTCGTCGTCACCATCTCCTGCCCGGCGCGATGCCCGCCGAGGATGAAGGCGCGCGTTTGGGGAGGCGCGGTATGCGCGCAGGCGGCGAGCGTGACGGCGAGAAGAGCGAGAACGCGAATTCGCATTCGCAGAGTTTACGATTTCCCGGCCGGAACGACGCCGCTGCCGAGCCCGCGCTCTGCGAGCAATCGCCGGCAGTATTCAGCGTGTTTCGCCGCAACTTCGAACATCAGTCCCTGCAGACAAACGTTCGACGTCGGATGCTGCAGAACCGCCTCCGGCGTGATGTCGAACTCGATTCCCTCGGCTTCGAGTAGCCGCTCCACGACGTTCGCCTCCGCCACATTCGCGGCGATGAAAATCGCTTCCCTCATCCGCGTATCGTAGACCGATACAATCCGCCTCCATGCCGCGCACTCCGGTCACGGTGCTGATTCACACGCTCGACGAGATCGAGAACATCGAGGCGTGCATCCGCTCCGTCGAGTGGGCCGACGAGATCTACCTGCTCGATTCCTTCTCGAAAGACGGCACGATCGAGCTCGTTCGCGACAAGTTTCCGCGCGTCCGCATCGAGCAGCGTGAGTACCTGGGCGCGGCGTCGCAGAAAAACTACGGCATCGACCGCGCCACGCACGACTGGATCTTCGTCATCGATGCCGACGAGCGCGTCACGCCGAAACTCCGCGACGAGATGCTCCGCACACTCGAAGGTCCGCTCGATTTTTGGGCTTACTCCGTCGGCCGCCTCAACTTCATGCTCGGCAAACCCGTGCGCTTTTCCGGCCTGCAGCGCGACCGCGTCACGCGCCTCTTCCACAAACTCCACGCCCGCTATCCGAACAAACGCGTTCACGCCGACCTGCTCGTTGACGGCGCCACCGGCCGCCTGAACGCGAAGATGGACCACTACTACATCCGCACCTTCGACCACATGATCGCCAAGATGACGCGCTACGCGAATTGGGGCGCCGCGCAGATGTACATCGACGGCAAGACCACAAACCTCTTCGGCATCCTCGGCCACCCCATCGCCAAATTCGTCCGCGACTTCCTCATCAACCTCGGCTTCCTCGACGGCACCCGAGGCCTGATCTCCGTCGGCATGCACGTCTACTACACGTTCTTAAAGTACGCGAAGCTCTGGGAACTGACGCAGCTCAAACGGCAAGGGAAGGTCGTCCCGCTCCCGAAGTTGGATGAGGGCGAAGGGCGGTGGGAGCTGCCGTGGGTGAAGGAATAGATCGGATTCGTTCTGTTACGATTTCTCGCAGTGCCGATCATCTCTGCGTTCTTCGGGATCATCATTCGTATGTACTTCGACGATCACGCTCCGCCACATTTCCATGCCGAGTATCACGGCCAGGATGCGATGGTGGATTTTCGCGGGCGAATCATCGAAGGCGAGATCCGGTCGAGCACTGCACGAAAGCTGATTCGGCAGTGGGCACAACAGCATGAGATGGAACTTGCAATCAACTGGAAACGCGCAAAAGCGCTGAAGCAGCTAGAAAGTATTGCGCCGTTGGAGTAGGAAATGGCAAAACAGTTAGTTCGTGTCGTCAGCGCCGATTACGTTCGCGGACATATGCTCCGAATCGAGTTCTCAGACGGCGTTGCAAAGACCGTCGACTTCTCCAGATGGCTTAACGGCGAGGTGTTCCGTCCGCTCGTGAACAAGCGCGAATTCAAACGCTTCTTCATCGCCGGAGGAACAGTGTGCTGGCCAAACGGCGCCGACATCGCGCCAGAGACTCTTAGGTCTTCTGAAGACGCCGCAAACGCTGCGTGAATCTTGCCTACGGTTTCATTACCTTGCTCACCGATAGAAAGAAGTTAACGGCGAACAAACTCGCAACGAGAAAACAAGTAGCCGACAAGAAGCCGAGCGCGAGCGTCACGAAGAACATCCTGTCCGACGCTTTCGTCCGTTCAATTCTGCTGAGGACATTCGTCAGAAAAATGGTTCCGTACGCCAGGACTGTGAGAAACGTTCCGACGACCAAGATCTCCAACGCAGCAACAAAAAGGGAGACGCTCTCCGCGGGCGGCAACCTGTCTTTCTCCCAGAGATGTCCGATGAACGTGAGGAAAGCGATGATTGCGCCGCCGTTGATCGTGAGTAGGGCGCGAAGAGCAGCCTGGCCGCTGCTAACCACAGTCTCATATTTCTTCTCGGAATCGACTTCCGCTACAGTCTTCGTCGTGGCAATGGCCGTCCCCTCGACTTCGGCTGGTGGCTGCGCTGACATGTCGGCCCCCTTCTTCTAGGAGAGCCACGACACACCGTTTCCACACCGGCAAAATCGGAACAGGAAACTACCCTTTCCTCTTCGGTTTTCTCGCCGCCCTCATCGCCTCGGCTACTTCGATCGGGACGTTGCGTTGTTCCAGATCGATCTCGTTGAAGGCGATGCCGCCTTCGAATTTCCAGGTGTGTTTGGGGCGGTAGACGCCGATGTCGTGGACTCTGGAGCCGACTACGAAGCGGATGGCGCCGCGGCGGTAGTCAAAGGCGCGGCCGTTGCGGGTGTGGATGGCGGCGTCGATGCGGTACGTTCCGGCCACGAGGTCGAGGGCCGGCATGATGAAGCGGACGCGCCCGTTCGCTTCGATCCGTTCCGGCATCAGGCCTTCCAAGTCGGTATTCGTGCCGTACACGCACGCGCCGTCGGCGTGATAGATGCCGATGCCGAAGACAAAGTCGTCCTGCGGCACGCGGACGGTGACGTCCATCTCGATGGCCACCGGAGTTCCGGGGCCGAGGGCCACCAGCTCGTTGCCGCGGTTGTCAACGAGGGCCACGCGCGAAAGCACCACTTCGCCGGAGCCCCAGCGTTCTTCTTCGTTCGGATCGTCGCGCGGGGCTTCGGGCGCGGGCACGGCCGTTCGCGGCGCGGCGGTTTGCGTCGACGACACGGCTTGGAGATACGCGTCGACGACGCGGACCGGATCGCCGATCGTTTCCGGCTCGCCGTGGTCGAGCCAGAGCGCGCGGTCGCAGAGATTGCGGACCTGGTCGAGCTGGTGCGTGACGAAAACCAGCGTCACGCCGCGATACTTCATCTCCTGAATTTTGGCCACGCATTTCGCTGAGAACTCCTCGTCGCCGACGGACAGCACCTCGTCGATCAGCAGCACGTCGGGATCGACGTGGACCGCGACAGCAAATCCGAGCCGGACGTACATCCCCGAGGAGTAGGTCTTGACCGGCTGGTCGATGAACTCGGGGATGCCGGAGAAGGCGACGATCTGATCGAAACGGGCGTCGATCTCCTTGCGCGAGAGGCCGAGCATGATGCCGTTGATGTAGATGTTTTCGCGGCCGGTGATCTCGGGATGGAAGCCGGCGCCGAGCTCGATGAGCGCAGCCACGCGGCCGTTCACGCGCACGCTGCCGGTGGTCGGCTTGAGGATGCCCGAGATCAGTTTGAGCAGCGTCGACTTCCCGGAGCCGTTGCGGCCGATGATTCCGAAGGCTTCGCCGCGATCGACGGCGAAGGAGACGTCGCGAACGGCTTCCACACTCGTCTCCGGCGTCAGCGCCAGATCGCGTTTCAACAGCGCGCTTTTCAGCGTCGCGAACTGCGAGCCGCGTCCCCACAGCCGGTACGACTTGCAGACGTTCGTCAGGGCAATGGCGTAGTCGGTCATCGCTAGATCGCCTCCGCCAGCGTGTCGCGCAGCCTGCCGAAAACCGCGATGCCCATCGCCACCGACACGAACGCGTAGGCGATCATCAGCAACGTGTCGGCGAGGCCCGGAACGTGGCCGAAGAAGAGCACGTCCTGGTAGGAAACGACGAACGGCGTCATCGGATTCAATCGCAGCAGCGCGCGGCCCGGACGCGACGCGACCTTGTCGATCAAATACAGGATCGGCGTGACGAAGAAGCCGAGTTGCATGAGGTTCGTGAGGATGTCGCGCAGGTCGCGGAAAAGGACGGATGCCGAGGCCACGGTCATGGCGATGCCGGCAACGAAAAGCGTCTGCAGGATCATCAGGAACGGCACGAGGAGGATGGTCGCGCTCATGGTGATGTCGCCGTGCAACGCGAATCCGAGCGTGGCGATGAGCAGGATCGGCATTGCCAGCGCAAAGTGCACCAAGTGCGAGGCCACCGTTACCAGCGGCAGCGCTTCGGCGGGAAACATGACCTTTTTGATCAGGCCCGCGTTCGATGAAATCGCCGTCGTCGATTCGAGAACGGCGGCGGAGAAGAACGTCCACGGCAGGATTCCGGCGAAGAGAAACAGCGGATACGGCCGGATCACGTTCGACGGAAAGAAGAACGTGAAGACGACGGTGTAGACGGTGAGCAGCAACAGCGGATTGGCGAGCGACCAGAAAAATCCGAGGATGGAGCCGCGGTAACGCGCCTTCAGATCGCGCGCCGTGAGCGCCGCGATGAGCTGGCGATATCGATAGAGGTTGCGGAGCTCGTCCACTTCGCGGAGTGTAACCGCTCGCGCTTACGTCGTTTCGAGCGATGCGGCCGCGGGCGGCGCCTGCGCGATGACCGTGGGACGGTTGATGCGCAGATGGCGCGCGGTGCACTCGGCGAAACCTTCGCAGCGGATGCAGTAGCGGTCGGAGTGCTCCGGCTTGTAGTCGGCCGGTTCGCAGATATTAACGCCGGCCACTTTCTCTCGGTCGGCGAGATCGATGAGGCGATCGATGTCCGAGGCGGAGCCGGTGGTCAACGCTTTCTTGACCGCCGCTACGCGGGTCATGTTGCGCGTCGCGGCCACGACCGCGGCATCGGCGGCATCGAGCTGTTGCGGCAGATCCTCCGCCGCGACCGCCAGGACGCGCACGCGCTGCGACCAGTAATACGCGAATCCCGCCGCCGCTCCCGCCAGCGCCGCGAGGTTGGCCTTGCTGCCGAAAAAGACGCCGGTCAGCAACGCCGCCAGCGCCATCCAGGCCAGGAAGGTCACGCGAATGGGCAGGATCGTAGAGAGGTAGAACGTCTGATCGCGATTCAGCGCCGCGTAGACGAACAGCAGCGTGAAGTTGATGAAGAACGATCCCATCAGCGGCGTGCTGTACCAGGCCGCCACGAGCGCCGTGGCCAGCGTCGAGATGAGGTAGAAGCGCAGGAAGTTGCCGGTGCCCCATTCCTCTTCGACGGCGAATCCCATTAGCGACAGCAGCACGAGGTTGAGAAAGAGCGTCAGGATCGGCGGAAAGTTGATGAGACCGACGTGGCCGGCCTGCGTGAATTGATAGGTGAAGAGGCGCCAGACCTGTCCCGCGGCGACGGCGTTGCGGTCGAAGCCGAAAAGGCGCGCGAACTTTGCCGCGTCCTGGTACTGCAGCATGAAAAACGCGACGTTCAGAAAAATGAGGATGTACGTCGAGCGCAGATTTTCACCGCGGCTGCGGAACATGACGGTGCGAACGTAGTCTCGCGATTGAATAATTCAACACTCCCGGCGCTGGATTGAGTACGGATGTGACGCGCCAGGCGTTGAATTCGTTTGCAGGAGATCGTTTACCGGACCACGACCGAATCCATCCCCTCGAACCGCAGCACATCACCGTCGCGAAGATGGTGTTTGGCCGCGACACCCGCCGCGAGCTCGAGCACCGAAGACGCCTTCGCGTTCGGCGGGTAATTCGGACATGGATCGGCCTTACACGGCGGCACGTCGTGCGCGATGTGCACGATGCGGTGGTCGGCGTCCATCCAGATCATGTCCAGCGGGATGAGCGTGTTCTTCATCCAGAACGGATATTCGCCGGCTTGCGGGAAGAGAAAAATCATCCCCCGGTCCGCGGCCATGTGATCGCGGTACATCAGGCCCTGCTCGCGCGTCGGGTCGTCCGAGGCCACTTCGACGATGATCGCGGAATGGTCGGGCAGGATGATGCGCGGCGCGGCGGCATCGGTCGTCGCCGTTGCGGTCGTCGCCGGCGCCGGAGCGCTCCGTTGCGTGCATGCGAATGCGAGCATCAGCACCAGACTAAATTTCATTCTCCACCTCCACCGCCTCTTCCTGCCGCGACTCGCGCGAGATCAGCTCGTATTTTTTCGCGTAGTAGCGGAAGGAGCGGAACGACATCCGCAGCAGCTCCGCGGCCTGCGTCTGCACGCCGCCGGTGCGCTCCAGCGCCTTGAGCATGAAAATCTTCCCGATCCCTTCCAGGTGATCCTGCAGCGAAATCCCCTCGGGCGGCAGATCGAAGGCCATGTCCGGAATGGAGCCGCCGAGGAGGACGTGCTCGGGGAGGGATTTCGTGGTGAGGACGTCGGAAGGTTCCAGCGCGATCATCCGCTCGATCACGTTCTCCAGCTCGCGCACGTTGCCCGGCCAGTGGTACTTCTCGATCGAGCGCATGGCGTCGGACGAAATCCGCTTCTGCGGCACGCCCATCGACTTCGAATACTTGGCGATGAAGTGCTCCACGAGCAGCGCGATGTCCTCGCGCCGCTGGCGCAGCGGCGGCAGCGCGATCGGGATGACGTTGATGCGGTAGAAGAGATCCTCGCGAAACGTTCCCGCCTTGATCGACTCGGCCAGATCGCGGTTCGTGGCGGCGATCACGCGCACTTCCACCTGGTTCTCGACGTTCGATCCCACGCGACGCACGACGTGATCCTGCAGCACGCGCAGCAGCTTGATCTGCATGGCCGTGGAGGTCTCGCCGATCTCGTCGAGGAAGATCGTGCCGCGGTCGGCCTCGTGAAAGAGTCCGCGCTTCTCGCGGATCGCGCCGGTGAACGCGCCGCGCTCGTGGCCGAACAGCTCCGACTCCAGCAGCGTCTCCGGCAGCGCACCGCAGTTGATCGAAACGAACTTGCCGCGGCGTCCGGAGTTGTAGTGAATGGCCCGCGCGATTAGCTCCTTCCCCGTGCCCGAATCGCCGGAGATGAGAACCGTCGAATTCGTCTTGGCGATGCGCTGCACGACCGAGAAGATCTCCTGCATGCGCGTGCTGCGGCCGATGATGTTCGAGAAGGTGAAGCGTTCCTCGAGCGCGGTGCGGAGGTGAAGGTTTTCGTCCTCGAGCTCCTTCCGCTCGACGGCGTTGCGGACGATGATCTTCAGCTCGTCGATGTCGAACGGTTTGGCGATGTAATCGAACGCGCCCGCTTTGAGCGCTTCGACCGCCGACTTGGTGGAGGTGTGCGCGGTGATCATGACCACGGCCACCGACGGCGTGGCGGTTTTCACGTCACGAAGCAGGTCGATGCCGGAGCCGTCGGGGAGCATGAGATCGCAGAGGATGAGGTCCGGCTCGTTCTTGGCCACCGCCGCGCGTGCCTCGGCCACCGACCCCGCGGTCTCGACGCGCCATCCTTCATCCTCAAAGACGATAGAGAGGAAATCGCGCAGCGACGCCTCATCGTCAACGATCAGCAGATTCACAGTGCGCGAACGTTATCGCCGTTTCTCAAGCATGCCAAGCCTCGCCAGCACAGACAGGAGTGTCTGTGCCACACCGGCGCCGCCGGTAAGGAGCGTGAATCAATGGCGCAAGCCATGTGGCACAGACACTCTTGTCTGTGCTTTGGCAAGATTCCGTGCCGGATATTTTTGAAGAGCCGGGCTACTCGCGCGTAGCGACGACCGCTGCCGCGGCGATCACCTGCCCGATCAACAGCATCGACGACATGCCGTGCAACATCCCGAACTGCCGCCGCAGCGGATCGTCCTGCGAGAGGCTGCTGATCGGCGCGGCCGAGCGGTCGCGGATCATGCGGATGCGCGTGTCGAGCAGTCCTTGAAGTGACGCGAACAGGACGGCGATGAAGAGGATGACCAGCATGACCGGCCGGCTGCGGCGCCACTCCAGAAACATGAGCAGCAGCGGCGCGAGCAGCGCGATGTAGTGCCAGCGCGTGAGCACGGCGCCGACGACGTTCGCGGCGTCGGTGGTGTTGCTCGCGGCATTGAATGCGGCCGATGCCGTGAGCATCAGAAAGACGCCGCTGCCAAGCCAGAGCGCCTGGATCAATCGCGTGATGGCGAGCGACGGCCGACGAACAGGGGGCGGCTCAGGCGCAGGTTCGGGCGTCACGACCGGCGGCGCTTCGACCGGCACGGGCGCCTCGTGGATCGGCTCGTCCATTACGCGAATACCCTCCGGATCGAATCGTCGTACGGTTTCCGCAGCACGCCCTGGTCGGTGATGATCGCGCTGATCAGCCGCGCCGGCGTGACGTCGAATGCCGGATGGCGAACGCCGATTCCTTCCGGGGCGATCGACACGCCATTCATCGACGTCACCTCGGCCGCGCTCCGTTCCTCGATCGGGATCGACGCGCCGTTCGGGCAATTCACGTCGATCGTCGACAGCGGCGCGGCGATGTAAAACGGCACGCCGTGCGCATTCGCAAGCACCGCCACCGTATACGTGCCGATCTTGTTCGCGGTATCGCCGTTCGCGGCGATGCGGTCTGCGCCGACGATGACCGCGTCGAATTTTCCCTGCTGGAAAAAGTGTCCGGCCATGCTGTCGGTGATGAGCGTGACGTCGATATTTTCCTGTTTCAGCTCCCACGCCGTCAGCCGCGCGCCCTGCAAATAGGGCCGCGTCTCGTCCGCGAAAACCGCCACGCGTTTGCCCGCTTCGACTGCGGCGCGGATTACGCCAAGGGCCGTGCCGTAGCCGGCGGTGGCGAGCGCACCGGCGTTGCAGTGCGTGAGGATCGTCGGGGATTCGCCGAGGAGCATGGCGCCGTGGCGGCCGATGCGCTTGTTCGCTTCGACGTCCTCTTCAAACATCGCCACGGCCTCGGCGGTCAGATCGCGGCCGGCGTCGCGGGCGCGCAGCATGCGGTCGAGCGCCCACATCAGATTGACGGCGGTCGGACGCGATGCGCGCAACTCGGCAGCAGCGGCATCGACGTCATCGCCGCGTTGCGCCGCCAGCGCGATGCCGAACGCGGCCGAGACGCCGATTGCCGGCGCGCCGCGCACGATCATGTCGCGAATGGCGACGGCCACTTCATGCGCATCGCGGCAGACAACGTACACAACCTCGCGCGGAAGTAATCGCTGATCGAGAAGCTCCAGCGCCTCGCCGCGCCATCGAATAGGTTCAACGTGCATGGGGAAGCAGGGGGGTGAAGCAGGGACGAGGGAGATGAGGCAGGGACGAGGGACGAAGGCACAATTGATGAAGTTGGGCGGGTGTGCCCTCGTCCCTCATCCCTTGTCCCTCGAATCTCACAAATCCCTCAATCAATCGCAGTCGGAGCGTCACAGGCCGCTCGTTATACTACGAGCCGTTTCCGGAGGACCAATGGTCAGGGTTGGAATCAATGGTTTTGGGCGCATCGGACGCAACGTGCTCCGCGCCGCGCTCGAACGCAGTGCCGGCGTCGAATTCGTCGCCGTCAACGATCTCACCGATGCGGCTACGCTCGCGTATCTGCTGAAGTACGACTCGGTGCATCACACGATCCCAAACAACGTCGGCCATACGGACGACGGCATCACCATCGACGGCAAAACGCTGAAGGTTTTCTCTTTTCCCGATCCCAACGACATCCCCTGGAGCGACCTCGGCGTGGAGATCGTGGTGGAGTCGTCGGGACGTTTTACGAGCAAAGCCAAGGCTTCGCGGCATTTAAAAAAGAGCGTCGAGCACGTCATCATCTCCGCGCCGTCGAAGGATGCCGACGTCACGGTCTGCATCGGCGTGAATGAGAAGGATTTCGATCCTTCGAAGCATCGGATCATTTCCAACGCGTCGTGCACGACCAACTGCCTGGCGCCGGTGGCCAAGGTTCTGCACGAGCGCTTCGGCATCGAGATGGGGATCATGACCACGGTGCACTCGTACACGAACGATCAGGAGATCCTCGACCTGCCGCACAAGGATGTGCGCCGCGGCCGCGCCGCGGCGATGTCGATGATCCCGACGACGACCGGCGCCGCGACCGCGGTCGGCCTCGTGCTGCCGGAACTGAAGGGGAAGTTCGACGGTATATCCATCCGCGTACCGACGCCGAATGTGTCGATCGTCGACCTGACCTTCCGCACATCGAAGCCGACCAACTCCGAGGAGATCAACAAGGTTCTGCGCGAGGCATCGTCCGGCGCGCTGGATGGAATCCTGACGTACTCCGACGAACAGCTCGTCTCCGTCGATTTCAATCACAACGCGCATTCGGCCATCGTCGATACGACCTTCACCCGTTCGGTGGACCCGCACATGCACAAGGTGCTTGCGTGGTACGACAACGAGTGGGGCTACTCGAACCGAATTCTCGATCTGATCGCGTACGTGGCGAAGGTGAAGAAGGAATCGCTGCAACTGTCATCGTGAGGTTCGCAATATCAGGCCACGCATCTTGCAAAAGCACAGACAAGAGTGTCTGTGCCACACTGGCTCTCCCGACCAGCAGCATTCCCGAATATGGCAGGATCAATGTGGCACAGACACTCTTGTCTGTGCTGGTGAGGCTCGCGGCGCCTGAGAAGATCAACGCCGCGTTTTCCGGCTACTAGTCATGATCAAAATTCGCACTCTCGACGACTTGAACCTCGCCCCCGGCGCGCGCGTCTTCTACCGCGTCGATTACAACGTGCCGCTCGATGGCGCGCGCATCACCGACGCTACGCGCATCGAGGAGACGCTGCCAACGATCCGCCGCCTGCGCGACGCCGGAGCCGCCGTCGTCATCGCCAGCCACCTCGGCCGGCCGAAGGGCGAGCACAAAGCGAAGTATTCGCTGGAGCCGATCCGCGAAAAACTGGCGGAGTTGCTCGGCATCAGTGTCGAGTGGTCGAACGATTGCGTCGGTGAGGATTCGGAGGAGAAAGCGAACGCTCTGAAGTCCGGCGAATTGTTGCTGCTCGAGAATCTCCGCTTCCACGCCGGCGAGGAAAAGAACGACCGCGGATTTGCCGAACAGCTCCGCAAGCTCGCCGACTACTACGTCAACGACGCCTTCGGCGCCTGCCATCGCGCGCATGCCTCGATCGACGCGCTGCCGCGGCTGTTCGATGAAAACGCGATCGCGGGCGGACTGCTGCTGGCGAAGGAGATTGAGTTCCTGCAGAAGATCACCAACGTCTCCGACCGCCCCTTCGTCGCCCTCCTCGGCGGCGCCAAGATCGCCGGCAAGATCGAGCCGCTCGAAGCGCTCGTCAAACTCGCCGACACCGTCCTCGTCGGCGGCGGCATGGCCAACACCTTCCTGGCCGCGCGCGGCGTGGCCATGGGCGGCTCGCTCGTCGACAACGACTCGATGGAGATCGCCAAACGCATCACGAACGTGACGCTGCCGGTCGACGTCGTCGTAGGCGACGACCTCGAGAATCCCACCAAGATCGAAACGGTCGAAGTGGCGAATGGATTGAGCGCAGGTCAGAAAGCCTTCGACATCGGACCGAAAACGATCGACGCTTACGACGCCGCGCTGAAAAACGCGAAGACGATTTTCTGGAATGGACCGATGGGCGTTTTCGAAAAAGAAGCGTTCGCGAAAGGGACGATGGCCATGGCCAGATCGGTGGCCGAAGCCGATGCCATTACCGTCGTCGGCGGCGGCGAATCGGTCGAAGCTGTGAACGCCTCCGGCTACGCGGAGCGCATCAGCCACATCTCGACGGGCGGCGGCGCGTCGCTGGAATTCATCTCGGGCAAGACGCTCCCCGGCGTGGAGGTCCTGCGCAACTGATGCCCCAGGAAATCGAAGTCAAGTTCGCCCTCAAAGACCGCAACGAGCTCGTTCGCAAGCTGCACGACATCGGCGGCCAGCGGCTCTATCCCGAAACGTTCGAGGACAACATCGTCCTCGACCGCCGCGGCGAGCTGCGAACGAAAGGCTCGCTGCTGCGCGTGCGCAAGTTCGGCAAGTACTCGATCGCGACGTACAAAGGGCCGATGTCGATCGAAGGCGGCGTGAAGTCGCGCGAAGAAGTGCAGACGGGCGTGGAGAGCTTCGAGCGCGCCATCCAGCTCTTCGACGCCCTCGGCTACAAGCCGGTCTTCCGCTACCAGAAGTTCCGCGAAGTCTGGCGCATCAAAGAGGTCGAAGTCGTCCTCGACCGCACCCCCATCGGCGACTACTTCGAAATCGAAGGTCCCATCGACGTGATCCGCGGCGTTGCCAACGACCTCGGCATGAACATGGATCAAGCGATCCGCCAGACGTACGCGGACCTATATCGCGTGGCGCGGAGGACGCGCCCCGACCTCGGCGAAAACATGATCTTCCCGCCGGAGCAACTCTGAAAAAGCAAATGTTCAATGTTGAATGTTCAGTGTTGAATGTTGAATGGGCTGCGCATCCCGCCGCATTCGTTTCCTACATTCAACATTCAACATTCACCATTGAACATTCAACATTCGCTTTCGTGTCGTGTCGCGCATCTTGCGGCCCGAGAACGAAACGTCCCGCCACCGAGACCCACACATGAAAGCAATGATCCTCGCCGCCGGCTACGGCACGCGCCTGCGGCCGGTGACGTACACGATGCCGAAACCGATCGTGCCGCTGGCCGGACGTCCGCTGATGGGATGGGCGGTCGAGGCGCTGCTCGCCGCCGGCATCAGCGACTTCGTCGTCAATCTGCATCATCTCCCCGAGGCCATCGAGCGATATCTGCGCGACCGCTATGTCGGACGGGCGCGATTCGAGTTTTCGTTCGAGCCCGAAATCCTCGGCACCGGCGGTGGCGTGCGCAAAGTTCGGCCGCTGCTGGAAAACGAATCCGAATTTTTCCTCGTCAACGGTGACACGGTCCAGTTCCCGCCGTACGACGCGTTGCGCGCCGCGCGAAACGGACGCGATGCCCTGGCCGCGCTCACGCTCCGTCATTCGCCGGAAGGCGATCGCTTCACGCCGGTCTATTTTGAAAACGGCGCGATCACCGGATTCGGCAAAGGCACGGGCGAGGCGCTGATGTTCTCCGGCACGCACCTCATCTCGAATCGGATCTTCGATTACCTGCCGGACCAAAATTTCTCCGGCATCGTCGACGAGGTCTATCAACCGCTCATCGACAGCGGCCGCGAACGAATCGCCGGCGTCGTCGACGACGGCCTCTGGTTCGACATCGGAACGCCGCAGCGCTACATGACCGCGTCGCGCGCCCTGCTCGACCTGATGGTGCGCGGAAAGCTTGCACCTTCCGAAACGGCCATCGTCGGAGACTCGCTAATCCACGACAGCGCAATGGTGACCGGCACGATGTCGCGCAGCATCGCCGGCGAGCGCAGCGTCATCGAGGGTGCGATCACCGACACGGTGATCTGGGACGACTGCCGCATCGCACCCGGCGCAAAACTCGACGGCTGCATCGTCGCGCACGGCGTCGAGATCGAGAGCAACGTCGAGCTGCGCAACGTCCTCATTTGCCGCGACGACCCCGCCATCCCCCGCGACGGCGAGCATCGCTTCGAGCACGGATTGGTTCTGCGCGACATCTGAATTTCACGTTTTAAGTGGTTGTCGTCTCCGGCGGCGGCGAACTGTCCGTCGCCGGCGGCGGCGCGGTATCGGTCGGCACCGTTTCCGTCGGAGGCACCTCCGGTGTCGCCGTATCCGTCGGCGGCGTCTGCTGCAGCGCGGTGTCGGTCGTTTCGGTCGTCGCCGTCGTTTCGATGGCGGGCGCGGCGGGTGCCGGCTTCTTCTCCGTCAGCACTTCCTTCTCGAAGAGGTAACCCCAACGCCGCATCCGTGACAGGACCATGCGCTGCCGGAATCGCAGCCGCTTGTTCGGCGCGCCGGGATTCATCAGCCGCGGATTGGGAAGGCATCCCGCCAGGAGCGCGGCCTGCGACGGCGAAAGTCCAGCAGCCGAGGTGTGAAAGTAATGTTGCGCGGCCGCCTCGGCGCCGTACACGCGCTCGCCCATTTCGACAACGTTCAGGTACAGCTCCAGGATGCGCTTCTTCGAAAGATGATTCTCCAGCGAACGCGCGATGAAGTATTCCTTCACTTTTCGCAGCGGATTGCGCGACGGCGAGAGGTAGAGATTCTTGGCCAGTTGCTGCGTGATCGTCGATCCGCCGTGTGTGATCTTTTTCTTCGCCCAATCTTTGCGGATCGCTTCCTGCAGCGCATCGACATCCACGCCGCCGTGCTCGTAAAACGTATCGTCCTCGGCCACGAGCACGCCGCGCCGCAGGTACGGCGAAATCCGCGCGTACGGCACCCAGCGATACTCGATCGCGTCACTCTTTCCCGCCGCGCGCAACTCCGCCTTGCGCTGCTCCATGAACGCCGTCGTCGTTGGCGGAGTCGTCGCCAGCGCGCTCACGTCGGGAAAAGTGATCCATTCGTAACCGGCAAACAGAATGATGGCTACGAAGACGATGAGCAGGATGCGTTTCATCAGGGAGCGTGGATTCTAGCGCTACGATTCGCGCCATGAACGCCGTCATCGTGCTGACCACCGTCGCCGCCGATTTCGACGCTCGTCCGCTCGCGCGCGAGTTGGTGGAGCAACGGCTGGCCGCGTGCGTCAACATCGTCGCTGGCGTGATGTCGATCTATCGCTGGCAGAACGGCGTCAGCGAAGACGGCGAACAACTACTCGTCATCAAGACGATCGACGACAATCTGCACGATCTCCGCGAGGCGCTCTTCGCGCGCCATCCGTACGACGTGCCCGAGTTCGTCGTGCTGCCGATCGCGTCGATGTCAGACGGCTACGGCGCGTGGCTTGCGGAATCGGCGAACCGCGGCGGCAAGGAGTAGCAGGCCGAGGGTCGTGAACGAGATGTTGCGTCCTCGGGTGAACGATTCCGGCAGGTATTGCAGCTTCACGTTGTGCCGTCCCTTCGGAACGAACACGCCGATGAAGGCGTGGTTCGCGTAGCGCGTCTCGACGCGGCGGCCGTCGATGTACGCGCGCCAACCTTTCCACGCCGACTGCGACGCCACGATCCAGCCGTCGTTCTCCATCACCGCGTCGATCGCGAGGCCGAATCCATCCTTGTGCAGCGTCAGCGTTCCCGGCCCGTTCGCGATTTCGTGCGGCTGCAATTCCGGCACTTCGATCCAGGCCATGTCCGCGAAATCCTTCGCCGCTGTCATCGCCTTCACGACCGGGCCGCCGCTGCGCTCGTAACGGATGCGCCGCGGCACGAACGCGCGCGGCAGCACGCGCGTGTTCTCGAACAGCTTCGCGCTGCGGTCCTTCACGATCTCGCGCCACCCCTCGGTCAAAGCCACCGGCAGCGGCACGATCGCGTACTTGATGTTGAGGAACGACAGAAACGGCGGCTGCAGATCGCCGATGGCGTTAAACGAAACCGCCTGCGGAATCGACCAGACCGGATACGTGTCGGCGAGCCGCGCGAACGTCATCGCCTCGTAGCCGCGCGGATCTTCGAGTTGATAGATCGCCGCGGAATCTGGGATGAGCACGAAATGCTCGCCCGCCACGCGAAACGGCTCTTTTCCATCCCTCGGAATCGCGCGAATCAGCGGGATCTTCGGATAGAAAACATGCTGCGGCAGCGACGGATAAATCGATCCGTCTTCGACGACGCGCTGGCCGAGGATCAGGATCAGAACGACCGGCAGCGCGATGCGAAGCGGTGTGCGCGCGAAGAGCAGAACCGCCACGATCGCTAACGGCAGCAATTCGGCGAAGGCGACGATGCGGATGACATTCGGATCGACGCCGACCTTGATCTCGTGCGCCCACGCCGCGTACGTGCCGAGGGCGAGCGCGAGAGCGATGATCGAAGCGATGATCGCGACTGGGAGCGCGGACGTCTCGTCCGCTGTCGATGCTCGCGCATCCTTTGCGGGCGAGACGCCCGCATTCCCAGCGATTGCGTCGATCGTCAGCCCCGCCAGAATCGACATTGCACACGACGCAGCAAACGCCAGCCGCTCGTTCAGCGCCATATTGAACAGCGGCAGCTTGTGCAAAATATTGCTCACCGGCGGCGCGTCGAATCCTGCACACAAACAAACCAGGGCGAGGCCGAAGAAGAACCACGTCTCTTTTCGCCGACGCGCCACGAACGCCGCCGCAATCGCCAGCGACAGAATGATGCTGCCCGTGCGCGCCGTCTGCGGATCGAACTCCGAGGTGAACGAATCGCGCCACGGCTGGCCGCCCCAGAACGGAAAGACCGTGTTCGCGGCGCGGCGCTGAATCAGCTCCGGCATGAACGGCCACGGCATCGCGCGGAAGCCGAGGCGCGTGTGGAGCTCGAGCGTCTGTTGGGATGCTTCCAGGAACGGCAGGAGGAAGATCGCCGTCAGTAGCAGCGCAACCACTCCCGACGCGCACGCAATGGCGATGACGCGTCCGACTCGTCTACGCGTCGTAGCGATCTCGAAGAGTCCGTACACGGCGCCGACCGCGGTTACATGTAACAGCGACTCTGGATGGCCCGACAGAATCAGCAGCGTCAGCGCGATCAGCAAAATCACGCCGCCGCGGATGCTGGCCTCGCGCACGACGAAGCGCACGGCGAAGAAGATCAGCGGCAGATAGACCCACGATCGCGCCAGCGGCCAGCCGACGAAGAACGCCACGTTGCCGCTGAACATCCATCCCGCCGCCGTGACCAGCGACGCCAGTTCGCCGCATCCGAGCGAACGTAAAAAGACAAACGCTCCGAAGCCGGCCAGGAAGAACGTCATCGCCGCGGCGAAAGTCAGGCTCGGCGGCAACGGAATGAGCATGCCGAGGAGGTTGAAGGGATCGTAGGGGGCAGGTTGGGCGGCGCCGGCCAGGATGTCGCCGCACAACATGAACGGATTCAGCAGCGGCCATTGGCCGTTCGCGAACGCCGTCCGCACCGCGCTGCGCCACGGAATGATCTGGCAGTAGAGATCGGAAAGCGTCCCGTTGTGCACTTTCGGGACGCCGAACTCCGCCGCGTACGCGTTGAGCGGCTCCGACATGAACGGCAGATCGATCGGCGCGTAGACCTTTCCGGTCAGCAGCGCTCGTCCCGTAAAGCAAAGAGGAAGAAGGACCAGCACGATCGCCGCCGTGCGCGACGTCGGCTGCACGAACCTGCGCCAGCAGGCGATCAGCGCGATCGTCGTGGCGAGATAAAGAAGGATGGCGGCCAAGTTCGGGGAGCTATACGCGAAGGCTTCCAGAGCGTCAAGTGATCGGGGTAGGGAACTGGTTGGCCGCGGACTCTCCTGATTGAACGTCAGTCAAATCAGCGGTCCCACAAACCAACAAGCAGCGCTTCCACATCGAAAAGGACAGGCGACATGGCCAAGACGTTCCGACTCAAGCTCACGCTGCTCTTCAACCAGCGCATCGACGACCTCGGCGGCAACTGGCAGTACGCCGGCGCCAATGCGGTCGAGGAGAAGACGAAGAAGAAGGCGCAGTTGATCGCCACAAAACGCGAAAACGCCAATTGCTGCACCAGCTTTCCGGTGTCGATGCTGACCGCGACGGTGATGTTCCCCGCGGAAGCCGGAAAGGTTGCGCCCAACATGACGCTGCAAGGCGTCCACGACCTGACCACGAACAACGAAACCGGGAGCGTCAGCGCGGCCTCGCCGGAGTTCGCCGATCAGATCGGCGGCACCTTTACGTTCGACGCGGCGACGGGTGTTCTGACCATCTCTCCGCCGAGCTGATCAAGCCGGTTTTGTCAAGTTTTCTACCCCTCGTAGCGCGGGAAGAGCGGTTGCGGCGATGGAGTTAGAGTCCTCCTAAACCATGGACTCCATCGTCATCCGCGGTGCCCGCGAGCACAACCTCAAGAACATTGACGTCGTCGTTCCCCGCAACAAATTCGTAGTGATCACCGGCGTTTCCGGATCGGGCAAATCGTCGCTCGCCTTCGACACGATTTTCGCCGAAGGGCAGCGGCGCTACGTTGAGTCTTTGTCCGCGTATGCCCGGCAGTTTCTGGAGCAGATGGAGAAGCCCGACGTCGACTCCATCGAGGGACTCTCGCCCGCGATTTCGATCGAGCAGCGCACCACGTCGCGCAATCCGCGCTCGACGGTCGGCACGGTGACCGAGATCTACGACTACCTGCGCCTTCTCTACGCCTCGGTCGGCGTTCCGCACTGCACGAACTGCGGCCAGGAAATCCGCCCGCAGACGATCCAACAGATGGTGGACCGTCTGATGATGCTGCCCGCGGGGACGAAGTTCACCATCCTCGCGCCGTACATTCGCGGCAAGAAGGGCGAGTACCGCAAGCAAATGCTGCAGATGGTGAAGGAAGGCTTCACGCACGGCATCGTGGATGGCAAGGAAGTCGAGCTCTCCGATCCTCCCGCGCTCGACAAGCAGAAGAAGCACACCATCGACGTGCGCATCGATCGCCTCGTGGCCAAGGACGGCATCCAGCAGCGCCTAGCCGACTCGCTGGAAACCGCCGCGCGCGTGTCGAAGGGTCTGGTCAAGATCCTCTACCAGGAAGGCAACCGCGAAGAGCTGATGTCGCAGTCGTACTCCTGCCCCGACTGCGGCGTTTCCATCGGCGAGATCACGCCGCGCCTCTTCTCCTTCAACTCGCCCTACGGCGCCTGCCCGCGCTGTTCCGGCCTCGGCGTTCTGCTCGAGGTCGACGAGAAAAAAATCATCCCCGACTGGAGCAAGTCGGTCGCCGACGGCGCCATCGCCATTTGGAAGGAAGGCGCCGAGAACTGGCGCCTCCGCCAGATTCACACGCTGGCCAAGCACTTCAAGTTCAAGATCGAGACGCCGTGGTACGCGCTGTCGGAGAAAGCGCGCCACGTGATCCTTCACGGCTCCGACGAGAAGATCAAATTCCAGTTCAGCGGATCGGAGAGCACCTACTCCTACAACGGCACGTACGAGGGCCTCGTGCCGATGCTGACGCGGCGCTACAAGGAATCGGACAACGACGACATCCGCGAAGAGATCGAGCGTTTCATGACGCCGATGAATTGCCCCGATTGCAAAGGCCGGCGTCTCAAATCGGAAGCGCTCGCGGTAACCGTCTCAGGCCAGCCGATCGACAAAGTCGTCGCGCTTCAACTCAAGAACGCCGACCAGTTTTTCAAGACGATCGAACTGACACCGCGCGAAGAGCAGATCGCCGGCAAGATCCTCAAGGAAGTCCGCGACCGCCTCGGCTTCCTCTGCTCCGTCGGCGTCGGCTACCTGATGCTCGACCGAAGCGCGGCCACGCTTTCCGGCGGCGAAGGGCAGCGCATCCGCCTGGCCACGCAGATCGGCTCGAAGCTGATGGGCGTTCTCTACGTGCTCGACGAACCGTCCATCGGCCTGCACCAGCGCGACAACCGCAAGCTGATCGATTCGCTCGTCGAACTGCGCGACCTCGGCAACACGGTCATCGTCGTCGAGCACGACGAAGAGACGATCGAGACCGCCGATCACATCATCGACCTCGGCCCGCGCGCCGGCGTTCACGGCGGCGAAGTCGTGGCCGAGGGTTCGCTGGAGCAGATCAAAACGTTTCCGTCGTCGTTGACCGCGAAGTACCTGCGCGGCGATGCGGCTATCGAAGTTCCCGAGATTCGCCGTCCGCTCGGCGAGAACGAACTGGTCATCCGAGGCGCGCGCCAGAACAACCTGAAGAATCTCGACGTCACCATTCCGCTGGGCGTCTTCATCGCCGTCACCGGCGTCAGCGGCTCCGGCAAATCGACGCTCGTCAACGACATCCTGCACAAAGCGCTGTCGCGCCATTTTTTCGACGCGCTCGACACGCCCGGCGAGCACGATCGCATCGACGGACTGGAACACATCGACAAAGTCATCGACATCGATCAGTCGCCGATCGGCCGCACGCCGCGCTCGAATCCCGCCACCTACACGCAGCTCTTCACGGAGATCCGCAACCTGATGGCGCAAACGCCCGAAGCACGCATGCGCGGCTACGGGCCGGGACGCTTTTCGTTCAACGTGAAGGGCGGCCGCTGCGAGGCGTGCAAAGGCGACGGTCAGATCAAGATCGAGATGCACTTCCTGCCGGACATCTACGTCACCTGCGACGTCTGCGGCGGCAAGCGCTACAACCGCGAAACGCTGCAGGTCACGTACAAAGGCTCATCGATCGCCGAGATTCTGGACATGACCGTCGAGCAGGGGCTGGAGACGTTCCGCAACATCCCGCGCATCGCCAACATCCTGCGCACGCTCGACGAAGTCGGTCTCGGCTACATCAAACTCGGCCAGTCATCGACCACCCTCTCCGGCGGCGAAGCGCAGCGCGTAAAACTGGCCAAGGAACTCGCCAAACGCGCCACCGGCCGCACGCTCTACATCCTCGACGAACCGACGACCGGACTGCACTTCGACGACGTCGCCAAACTCCTTCACCTGATGCACGGCCTCGTCGACCGCGGCAACACGGTTGTCGTCATCGAGCACAACCTCGACGTCATCAAGACCGCCGACCACGTCATCGACCTCGGCCCCGAAGGCGGCGACGGCGGCGGCTACATCATCGCCACCGGCACGCCGGAGGAGATCGCCGAAACGCCCAACACGCCGACCGGCGAGTATCTGAAGAAGATGCTGGCGAAACGGGCGACGGCGGTGTAATCCCGAGGCTACGTTGCGTTGCAAGGGCAGCTCGCAATATCAGCTGACTCGAACGCCGTGCGAAAAAGCCTGAGATTCCTGTTAGGTTAGATGACGGCAAGCTCCGCACAGCCCAGACGGGCGTACACCGCGGCCAACGTGGCGTCTGCGATCATCACCTCACTGACCAGGCTATTGAATACCCCCTCAGTCGTAACGATAGCTTTGTCTAGTAAGCCGGTTCTTCCGCGTCCCGTGGATACGATGTCTCGAACCGAAATCGCATTGGTGATAATTGTGCTCAACGCCTCTCGAAGTCCCCGGCCCGTGACGCATACCTGCGCGATTGTCGACGGGTCAGCGTCTGCGGGCTTTAACGATGCCATCCAATGCATCGCATGCCCGATTCGCTCCCAACCCTCGTGAAAGCGCGGCAGAATATCCGAGTACGCGGCAGCATAGGCGTTCATGAGAGCAGCGAGATCGTTCAACAACTTCCGTTCGGTTTTCGCAGAACCGGATGCTCGCGCTGTGTTCAAGGCCGGCGCCAAAGCATGCATACCTTGGGTTAACTTGGAGTTCAGACCATTTAATTGATTGAATTGTTCGAGAACCCGCTCACCATACTCTTCCATATCGGCAGAGTAATCAACCAAGCCATAACCGACATCCCGCTCTTCGATCGCCGCCCTTTCGGATATTGCTGCGCTGACTATGGGACCCGGATTAGGGAGAAAGTCCGTTATTGGATTCCCGAAACGGATTAAACCTGAAGCGTGTTTCTGCCCGATTTCGCGCAGCCGCGTCGTAAACGAGGCGGATTGCTCACCGTGAGGTGCGTAGGCTTGAACGGGGTATGACCGCAGATCAAACGGAAGGCCGGTAATGGTTTGGGACATCATCACCGTAGGTTTCCCGAGCGCGTGTGCGGCCCCGAGTTCATACATCACGTTGGCATTCGTACCGGTTACGTCGGCAATGACCAAGTCAGCACGATGAATACCCTCGGCGATACCTCTGAGGATATTCTGTTGATCTAAATGAGAATCAGCTCTAATAACCTCGTAGTCTTCGAGCGCGGGTCGAATAAGATGATCGAACACGTGATTGAAGTCGTCGGAAAACGGCATTATGACAAATGCGACTAGGCGACGAGCTGACATGCGTCCATCTTAGCTTGTCGCGGCGAATTCTCGATTCAACGTGTGCGGATACGCTTCTGGAAGCGACGAGCGTTACCCTGACATCGGTGAATTCGTCACCCGACTCCACACATTTGATCCTGCCGGGTTCACCGGCCAGGTGAAGTCGCCGGTCGGCAACGGTCCGAGTGATGACAGCAAATCGGTTAGCTGCGAGTGCAGGGTGTTCCACTGCTGCTGGATTGGTTCGCTGACCGTGCCGAAGGCAAGGTTCGTCAGTTCGCCGGGATCGGCGATCATGTCGTATAGCTCGTATTCGAACTGGCCTCCCGTCACTGCCGAGGAGTAGTAGACGGCGTACTTCCACTGCGGGGTGCGGAGGCAGCGGATGTGTCCGGACAACGTATCCGGTTCATTGAAAGAGTCGTCGTATGTGTAGACGACACCGTACTCGTGAACGGAGTCGCTCGGATCGTTAATGATCGGGACGAGGCTCTTGCCGCGAAGCGTCATCGTGGCGGGAGAGTTGACGATCTCGGCGATCGTCGGAACGAGATCGAGCGATGACACGACCGAGGACGTCACCGCCGGCTGCGGGAAAAGCACGGGGTTGGAGACGATCAGCGGGATGTGCATCGACTCCTCGTAAGCGTTGTACATCTTCTCCTGCATGCCATGCGAGAGAGCCATCTCACCGTGATCGGCGAAACGGAAAATGATCGAGTTTTCGATCAGGTTCTTCGCGGTCAGCGCGTCGAGGATCTGGCAGAAGAGCGCGTCGGAAAGCGTCTGCAGATAGGCATAGAACTTCACGTAATTCGCCTGCTGCGCGGCTGTCAGCGGATGCGACGCGTTGTAGTTCGTGCGGAACGCGAGCTGGATTCCCGGCTTCGTCGTCAGATCGTCGGACAAATTGTCGGGGAGCTCGATGGGAAGCTGCTCGAACGGCGCGTCCTCGTATCCGGAGCCCTGAAACTGGCTGGCGTAGAGAAAGATGTCGTGCGGATTCACGAGCGAGACGACGAGGCAAAACGGATCGCTGCCGCTGCAGTTGTTGATGAAATCGAGGACGCTCTCCGCGGGGATTCCCGGCGCGGCGGGACCGCAGACGAAGCGCCGGTCGTTCTGACCCTTGCCGCCGCCGAGGGTGGCCGTGCCGCTGAGCGACGTGCCAGCATCGGGCGGATTCCACTGCTGCACGTTGTACGTCTGCGCCAGATTGGCGATGTCCGCCTCCGACCAATTCCCGCCGCTCACCGGAAACGAGAGGTGCCACTTCCCCTTCCAGATCAGCGGATACGCCGGATCGGCAGCTGCCAGGACGGCGGCGAGCGTCGGATCGCTCGGATTGAGCGCCGTCGTGAACGTCACTTCGACGCCGTTCTGCTGCGGGTACGTGCTGGTCATCATCGAGGCGCGGCTCGGCGAACACTCGCAGGCCGCGGTGAACGCATTCAGGAACGTGAGCCCGTTCTTCGCCAGGCGGTCCATCGACGGCAGGTTCTGCGCAGCCCATCCGGCCGGCCAGTGTTGCGCGTACCGTTGCTCGTCCGTGATGAAGAAGATGATGTTCGGATTGGTGAGCTGCGAGATCGGCATAACGTTCCTCCCCAGGTCAGGAGGGCCGCGAAACACGTCTTTTCCTACCCCCCGACGCCATCCTTCTCTTCATTGACCGATCTCGTAGAATGACGCCCGTGACGCGACCGATCGGGATTGACTGATGCCACTCCGCCGCCCGGGGCTTGCGCTCGTCGCCGCGTCGTTCATCGTGCTCTTTCAGGAGCTGACGCTCATTCGCTGGATGTCCAGCGAGGTGCGGGTGCTGGCGTACTTTCCGAACGTCGTTCTGATCAGCGCATTCCTCGGGCTGGGCATCGGCGCGCTGCGCGCCGGCAAGCGGTCGTTGCTCTGGTTGTGGCCGTTGTCGCTGGTGATCACGGCCGCGGCCACGCTGGTGATGGCGCGCATCGCCTTCACGAATCTCTCCCCCTCCGAGCACCTCTGGCTCCTCTACAGGGACATCCCCAACGCGCCGGTGGTGAAGGATGTCCGTCCTCCCATCGTCGCGGCATTCATGCTGAGCGCCTTGTCGTTTGTCGCGCTCGGACAATTCGTCGGCGAGCGGCTTCGCGACTTCACCGAGGCGGGGAAAACTCTCTGGGGCTATGTGGCCGACCTGAGCGGATCTCTCCTCGGCGTAATAGCGTTCGCGCTCGCCTCCTTCACCGGCGCCCGCCCCGCGGTGTGGTTCAGTGTCGTGCTGATTGCCGGCGCGTGGCTGTTTGTTTCGAAGGGATGGAAGGCCTGGCTGGTCTACGCGATCACGGGCATCGCCGTCGTGGCGTCGATCGCCGCGCTGGAGCGCTCGCCGCTTTACAGCCCTTACTACGCGTTGCGCGCGGTACGTTATCCGGGCTCCGGCGGCGTTTACATTCTTGCGAACGGATCGCTGCATCAGTACGCGGCGCCGCTCGCGCCGGGGCAGGCAACCAATCCGTATGACCAGAACATCGCGGCCGGCTATCCGCTCCCGTACCTCGCGCTGCAGCGTCCGCCGCGCCGCGTTCTGATTCTCGGAGCCGGCACCGGGAACGACGTCGTCACCGCGCTCGGCAACGGCGCGCAGGAGGTCGACGCGGTCGAGATCGATCCCGTCATCCTGAAGCTCGGCAGCACGGTGCGTCGCGATCGTCCCTACGACTCGCCGCGCGTGCACGTCTTCAACACCGACGCGCGGGCATTTCTGCGGAACACGAAGAACCAGTACGACCTCATCGTCTTCGGGACGCTCGACTCGATGACGCGGCTCTCCGCGCTTTCCAATGTCCGCCTCGACAACTTCGTCTACACCGTCGATTGCATGCGGGCGGCGCGAGCGCGTCTCTCACCGCAGGGCGGCGTGGCGCTTTACTTCATGGTCGCAAATCGCGGCATCCACCAGAAGTTGTTTGCGATGCTGGCCGAGGCGTTCGGCAGGCCGCCGCTCGTGCGCCAGGAGAACCACTTATTGTTCAACGAGATCCTCGTCGACGGTCCGGCGTTCGAGCATCTTCGGACGCCTGCGCTGGCGGCGGAGATCCCGCAATTGATGGAGAAGGCGTCAATGACCGAGGTTCCGACCGACGATTGGCCGTTCCTCTATCTCGATGCGCGGCGGCCGCCGGCGTTTTACGTCTCGATCATCGCCGTCTTTCTGATGCTCGCCGCGATCGCCATCGTCGCCTTATCGCCGGAGAGCGTTCACGATCAGATCCGCAGTTTCGATGCGGAGATGTTTCTGTTCGGCGCCGCGTTTCTGCTCCTGGAGACCAAACTCGTCACGCAAATGAATCTCGTCTGGGGCACGACCTGGGTCACCAGCGCCGTCGTCTTCGGCGCCATTCTGGCCACGATCCTCATCGGAACCATCGTGATTCAACTTCGGCCGATGCCATACGGAATCGCCGCCGGCGGTCTCGTGATCGCCCTTCTTGCGACGTATCTGATGCCGCAGGAGTGGCTGCTGATCGAGAGCGTCCCGCAGCGGCTGCTGCTGTCGCTCGTATTCGCCGGCGCGCCGATCTTCTTCGCCTCGATCT
>Ga0207650_10000248_pt1 | contig 58658 bp, 38 predicted proteins | sample KBSS63metaG_FD_184325 | JGI IMG/M metagenome (GOLD analysis project Ga0207650, IMG submission 184325) | Switchgrass rhizosphere microbial communities from Kellogg Biological Station, Michigan, USA - KBS S6-3 metaG (SPAdes) (version 2) | ecosystem: Host-associated > Plants > Roots > Rhizosphere...
GCAGCCGTACGGCGCAGCGAATGGCCCAAAGTGATGCGCCCGTCCCTGGGCGGCAAGCAACTGGGCATTCTGGGCTTGGGCGCCGTGGGCCTGGAGATCGCCAAGCGCGCGGCCCTCGGGTTCGGCATGCAGGTGAGTTATCACAACCGCCAGCCACGCGATGACGTGGACTACACCTACTGCGCCACCGCCGTGGAACTGGCACGCACCTCGGACTTCCTGATCCTGGCCACGCCCGGCGGCGCCGGCACGCGCCACCTGATTGATCGCAACGCCCTCGACGCGCTGGGACCGAACGGTTACCTGGTCAATATCGGCCGTGGCAGCGTCGTGGTCACCGCCGACCTGATCACCGCCCTTGAGCAACGCCGCATCGGTGGCGCCGCACTGGATGTGTTCGACGACGAGCCGAAGGTGCCCGACGCCCTCAAGCGCCTCCCCAACACCGTACTCACCTCGCACGTTGCCGGGCTGTCGCCCGAAGCCGCCCATGACACCGTGCAGCGCGTGGCCGACAACCTGGTGGAGTTCTTCGCCGGTCGCGCGGTGCTTACGCCGGTCACGCTGCCCCCGCCCGCAAAATGACCGATCAGGCACGCTGATCATCATTTAACACGCTAACCTATTAAGCCGCCCCGACCTTGTCGGTGGGCGGTTGTGCGCATTAGATTAGCCAATAGTCCAAGGCCTTAAAAATAAGCAGAAGGGATAAGCATGGCGCTGAACGACCAATCGACCCAGATTCGACCCGGTGAAGAACTGGATGCCAGCCTGATCGATCCCTACCTCAAGGCCCATATCCCCGGCCTGAGCGGCACGCCGACCATCAGCCAATTCCCTGGCGGCGCGTCCAACCTGACTTACCTGCTGGAATACCCCGGCCAGGAATTCGTGCTGCGCCGCCCGCCCTTCGGCCACAAGGCCAAGTCCGCCCACGACATGGGCCGCGAATACCGCATTCTCAACCAGCTCAAAGATGGCTTCCCGTATTGCCCCAAAGCCTATGTGCACTGCACCGACGAGTCGGTGATCGGCGCCGAGTTTTATGTGATGGAGCGCGTCAATGGCATCATCCTGCGCTCCGACCTCCCGGCCGAACTGGGACTTGATGCCACCAGGACCGAGGCGCTGTGCAAGAGCTTTATCGACAAATTCGTCGAACTGCATCGGGTTGACTACAGCGCCTGCGGCCTAGCCGACCTGGGCAAGCCCGAGGGCTACGTGGCGCGCCAGATCCGTGGCTGGAGCGAGCGCTATGAAAAAGCCCTGACCCCCGACGCGCCGAAATGGGAGGCGGTACGCGCCTGGCTCCACGACAAGATGCCGGCCGATCACCCCACCTCCAGCATCGTGCACAACGACTACCGCTTCGACAACGTGATCCTCGACCCGCACAACCCGATGCAGATCATCGGCGTACTGGACTGGGAACTCACCACCCTCGGCGACCCGCTGATGGACCTGGGTAACACCCTCGCCTACTGGATCGAGGCAGCGGACCCCGCGCCGGTGCAACTGATGCGTCGCCAACCGAGCAACGCCCCCGGCATGCTCACCCGCCGCGAATTTGTCGACTATTACGCCGAACGCTCGGGCATCCGGGTCGACAACTTCGACTTCTACTACACCTACGGCCTGTTCCGCCTGGCGGGCATCGTGCAGCAGATCTACTACCGCTTCTTCCATGGCCAGACCCAGGACAAACGCTTTGCGCAGTTCATTCAGATGAACAAGCTGCTGGAGCAGATGAGCCTGAACGTTATCGGTAAATCAGCCCTTTAAGGAATTCCCATGTCCAAGACTCACTTGTTCGATCTCGACGGCAAAATTGCATTCGTGTCCGGCGCCAGCCGTGGCATCGGTGAGGCCATCGCCAAGTTGCTGGCCCAGCAAGGCGCCCATGTGATCGTCTCCAGCCGCAAGCTGGAAGGCTGCCAACACGTCGCCGACGCGATCATCGCCGCTGGCGGCAAGGCCACGGCCGTGGCCTGCCATATCGGTGAAATGGAGCAGATCAGCCAAGTGTTCGCCGGCATCCGCGAGCAATTCGGCCGCCTGGATATCCTGGTCAACAACGCCGCCACCAACCCGCAGTTCTGCAACGTGCTGGACACCGACCTGGGTGCGTTCCAGAAGACCGTCGACGTGAACATCCGCGGCTACTTCTTCATGTCGGTGGAAGCCGGCAAGCTGATGCGCGAGAACGGCGGCGGCAGCATCATCAACGTGGCCTCAATCAACGGCATCTCGCCGGGCGTATTCCAGGGCATCTACTCGGTGACCAAGGCCGCCGTGATCAACATGACCAAAGTGTTCGCCAAGGAATGCGCCGAGTTCGGTATTCGTTGCAACGCCCTGCTGCCGGGCCTGACCGATACCAAGTTCGCCTCGGCGTTGGTGAAGAACGACGCGATCCTGAAAATGGCCCTGGCGCAGATCCCGCTCAAGCGCGTGGCCGACCCAAGCGAGATGGCCGGTGCGGTGCTGTTCCTGGCCAGTGATGCGTCCAGCTACACCACCGGCGTGTCGCTGAATGTGGACGGTGGTTTCCTGTCCTGACAGCGCCTGGGTTTGCTCAGATCGATTTGCGGGTAACCTTGGGGCAGATCGATCTGCCTCAGGATGAAACATGGAATTGCACATCGTCATCAGCGGCCGCAAGGACCTGGCTGCCCAGCTTTATCAACAGTTGCGCGAAGCCATCGCCACCGGGCGACTGTGTGCGGGCGCGCAACTGCCGCCGAGCCGGCTGCTCGCCGAGCAATTGGGCATCTCGCGCAAAACCGTATCCGATACCTACGCCACCTTGACTTACGAAGGCCTGCTGGTTGGCAGGATCGGCCGCGGCACCTTCGTCAATGCGTGGGCGCCGCAGCCTGGTCGCGTGCAAACCGCCACCGACCTGGCCTGCGCCGATAACCTGGCGAAATGGGCCGCACTGCCCTCGCCCATGCGCCACCCCACCCGCGACAGCATCTTGCGCTACGAATTTATCGGCGGCGCCACCAGCCGCCACCAGTTCCCCCAGGATGAATGGCGCCGCTGCACCCAGGACGCGCTGCGCCGTATCGCGCAAAACAGCGGTTTCTACAGCCAGCCCGAAGGCCTGCCGGCGCTGCGCAGTGCGATTGCCGGGCATATCGCGTTTTCCCGGGGAGTCAAATGCCGCGACAGCGACATCGTGGTCACCAACGGCGCGCAGCAGGCATTGGACCTGCTCGCCCGCGTCGTGCTTGAGCCGGGCAGCATCGTCGTCATGGAAGACCCCGGCTACAGCCCGGCGCGTCAGTTGTTCATGGCAATGGGCGCCCGCGTTGCCAGCGTGCCGGTGGATGCCCAGGGCATCCGGGTCGAGCAGATTCCCGAGGGCGCGCGGCTGATCTACGTGACACCGTCCCACCAGTTCCCCCTCGGCATGCCCATGAGCCCGGCGCGCCGCGAAGCGTTGCTGGCGCGTGCGTTCGAACTGGGGGCGATCATCATTGAGGACGATTACGACAGCGAATTTCGCTACGAAGGCCGGCCCACCGACTCCCTGCAAAGCATGGACACGCGCGGCGCAGTTGCATACGTGGGCACTTTCTCCAAGACCCTGCTGCCCGAGTTGCGCCTGGGCTACCTGGTACTGCCACCGGCGATATACCCCGCGGTGCTCAAGGCCAAGCAATTGACCGACCAACACAGCTCTACCCTGGCGCAGTGGGCGCTGGCCAAGTTCATCAGCGAGGGCTACCTGCTCAAGCACATCCGGCGCTGCCACACGGTGTATGCCGGGCGCCGCGAACGCATCCTGCAACGCCTGGCGGGCGATTTGTCGCCGTGGTTCGAAGCGGTGCCCAGCGTGGCCGGGTTCCACATGGCGGCCTTGTGCAAGGTGCCGGTGAATATCCCGCTGCTCAGAGAACTGGCGCGCCAAGTGGACGTCGGCTTGTACCCGCTGGATGTGTTCTTCCAGGACGCGCCGGTGCGCCAGGGTTTGATCATCGGGTTTGGGGCCATCGAGACCCTCGATATCGACCCGGCGCTGGACAAGGTGCGCGATATCCTCCAGCAGATTGGCTAGGGGTTTTTTCAGAAATGTGGGTGGGGGCTAAATGTGGGAGCAAGCCCCCTCCCACAGTTTTAACCGCCTTCAGTCACCGACTCACGGGCGTTTGAACTGGCGCCGCAGGTCTTCAATGCCCTCGCGGCAGAAGCACCCTTCAAGGTGATCATTGACCATCCCCATCGCCTGCATCAGCGCATACATCGTGGTTGGCCCCACATAAGTCCAGCCGCGCCTCTTCAAGGCCTTCGACAACCGCACCGACGCCGGCGACGTCGGGTTAACCGTCCAATAAGCCAGGTCCACCACCGCCGGGCGCTCATCCTCAGCGGGCTCGAACGCCCACAACCACCGCGCCAGCGAGCCGGTTTCAGCCACCAACTCACAGGCACGGCGCGCATTGTTGATGGCGGACACGATCTTCGCCCGATTGCGCACAATGCCCGGGTCTTGCATCAGCCGCTCGATATCCGCCTCGCCATACTGCGCTACCTGGCGAAAATCAAAGCCATCGAATGCACGTCGAAAACGCTCGCGCTTGCGCAGGATGGTGATCCACGCCATGCCCGCCTGGAAACCTTCCAGGCAAATCTTCTCGTACAGCTGGATATCGTCCGCCACCGGCACGCCCCACTCGTGGTCGTGGTAGTGCGGGTATTCGGGCGCCGAGGTGCGCCAGGTGCAATGGCTGCGTCCTGCCGCGTCGGTAGTCAGTCCTGGTGTGTCCATCCCTCACCTCATGAGCCGAGGGGCGGATGATAAGCGAAAATTTTTGCACCCCGCCAACCGCTCAAGCATCGCCCTCGGCGAACCACTGGTCAGACCGGGACCCGCCAGCCGACGAATAATCGCTTGTTATTTCAAAAATACCTGGCCTAGACTGGCCACGCACTGGACTTACCGGTATGACCACAACAATTAAGCCCTGGAACCACCAGGGCACCGAATAGAGATCCCTCCCATGCTCAGATGGTGCTCGCGTTCGATTTTCCTCCAAGTCGTCATTGGCCTGATGCTCGGCATCGCCTGCGGCCTGGCCCTTCCCGAATTTTCCTCGCAACTCAAACCTTTGGGTGACGGCTTTATCAAGCTGATCAAAATGCTAATTGGCCTGATCGTGTTCTGCGTGGTGGTCAGCGGTATTTCCGGCGCCGGCGACCTGAAGAAAGTCGGGCGCATCGGCCTCAAGTCGGTGATCTACTTTGAAGTGCTCACCACCATTGCGCTGGTGATCGGCCTGGTCATGGCGTTCAGCACCGGTATCGGCCAGGGCGCCAATATCCATCTGGAGCAACTCTCCTCCGCCGGCCTGAATGAACTGGCCGACAAGGGCCAGCACATCAAGGGCACCAGCCAGTTCCTGATGGACCTGATCCCCAACTCGGTGATCGGCGCCTTTGCCGACAACAACGTGTTGCAAGTGCTGCTGTTCTCGGTGCTGTTCGGCAGTGCGCTGAACCTGGTGGGCGAAGCGGCCTCGGGCATCACGCGGCTGATCAATGAGCTGAGCCATGTGATTTTCCGCATCATGGGCATGATCGTGCGCCTGGCGCCTATCGGCGTGTTCGGCGCGATCGCCTTCACCACCAGCACCTACGGCCTCGATTCGCTGCAACACCTGGGCAGCCTGGTGGGTTTGTTCTACCTGACCTGCTTCGCTTTCGTCGCGCTGATCCTCGGCATGGTGATGCGCGTGTCGGGGCTGCGCATGCTGCCACTGCTCAAGTACTTGCGCGAAGAACTGCTGATCGTCATGGGCACCGCCTCCTCCGATGCGGTACTGCCGCAGGTCATGCGCAAACTCGAACACCTGGGTATCGGCAGCTCGACCGTGGGCCTGGTGATTCCGACGGGATATTCGTTCAACCTGGACGGTTTCTCGATCTACCTGACCCTGGCCATCGTATTTATTGCCAACGCCACCGGCACGCCGCTGTCGATGACCGACCTGCTGACCATCCTGCTGGTGTCGCTGATCACCTCCAAGGGCGCCCACGGCATTCCCGGTTCGGCGCTGGTGATTCTGGCGGCGACGCTCACCGCGATCCCGGCGATTCCGGTGGTGGGCCTGGTGCTGGTGCTGGCGGTGGACTGGTTCATGGGTATCGGCCGCGCATTGACCAACCTGATCGGCAACTGCGTGGCCACCGTGGCGATTGCGCGCTGGGAAAAAGACATCGATATCCAGCGCGCCAACAAAGTGCTCGACGGCCAGCAAGGGTACGCCTTCCAGGCCAAGAAGCCGGTATTGCCGGCGCATCAGGAGTTCTGAAGCAATTCGATAAGCACCACAAATCAACGGTGGGAGGGGCTTGCTCCCTCCCACGCTGGACCTTCCTCGTATCGAATAATGGGTTTGCAGCTTAAGGAGCATACGACGTGATCAGCACCTCAACCGTCGTCAATTCAGTGGTAGAAAAACTGCGCGCCGCGCTCAAGCGGGGCCAGTGGCGGCGGGGCGAAATGCTGCCCGGCCAACGTGAGCTGGCCGAACAGATGGGCATCAGCCGCCCCAGCCTGCGCGAGGCGGTGATCGTGCTGGAAACCCTTGGCCTGGTGCGCTCCATGCCCGGCAAAGGCGTGGTGGTGCTCGAAACCAGCGTCAGCGAACCGCAATCGAGCGACGCCGTGGCGCATGCCAGCCTCGAAGATATTCTGCAACTGCGCTACACCCTGGAGCCATTCATTGTCGGCCTGGTGGCCCAGACCATCAGCAGCAAGGATGTCGGCCAACTGCGCCTGACCCTGATGGACATGCGCGAGGCCCTGGAGGCCGGTGATGCCGAAGCCGGGATGAACGCCTACATCGGCTTCCACGAAGAGCTGTTTGCCCTCACCTCCAACCCGATCTTCCAGAACGTGGTGCAACAGACCCGCGACGCCCTCAAGCAAAGCGCCCAAGTGCTGCGCAATTCCCCCGAACACCTGGCCGAACGCCTACAGGAAAACGAAGCGGTAGTACGCGCCATACGCAACAAGAACAGTGCCTTGGCCAGCGCCGAGATGCGTCGGCACATCCTCCAGGAAGGCCTGCGCATGGGCATCGCCCTGAACATCCCGGACGACCATCTGGGCAGCTGATTTTTTGGAGACGACCATGACCGTCCACGCTCTGCAACGCGAGCCTTTCCTCCCTGCCCTGCGCCTGGTGGCCGGTAAAAAGCCTTCAGTGGATGACATCTACCCACGGCTGTTCGACGCGATCCTTGAACAACGCATCGCGCCGGCCAGCCGTTTTACCGAGGAAAGCCTGGGTGAAACCTTCGGCGTGAGTCGCAGCGTGATCCGCCGGGTGTTGGCCAAGCTGTCCCATCAGCAGGTAATCATCCTGCGCCCCAATCAACGCGCCCAGGTGGCGGCGCCGGATACCCAACAAACCCGGCAGATTCTCGAAGCACGGCGCATGACCGAAATCACCGTGGTGCAGCTGGCGTGCGCCCAGGCCACACCCGCACACATTCGCCAGTTGCGCGAACTGATCGCGTGCGAACGCGATTGCATAGAACGCGACCAGCGTGGGCCGGCGATTCGTTTGTCGGGGGAATTTCACCTGCATTTGGCGTCGATCGCCGGCAATGGCCCACTGGCCCAGTTCCTGAACAGCCTGGTGCCGTTGACGTCGTTGGTCATTGCCCAATATGAAGCGAAAGCCTGCACGTATTGCGCGTGGCAGGAGCATGTGGCGATTGTGGACGCGATTGAGCATCGGGACTCAACCACCGCAGTGGCGTTGATGACCCAACACCTGGACCACCTGGAAAGCAAATTACTGAAACACCACTGACCTCCAGACTATAAGGTGGTCCAAATGTGGGAGGGGGCTTGCTCCCGATGACGGAGTGCCAATGAATGCACCTCTTACTGACCCACTGCTATCGGGAGCAAGCCCCCTCCCACACTGGACCTTCAGCACTTGATAAATAGTGTTCCAACAAAAAGCCCCCGCCTCTTACGAGACGGGGGCTTTTGGTTTAGTCGCTAAATCAAGCCGGTTGCAGTACCGACTGACCGCTCAACGCCAGGTCCAGCAGTTCACGGTTGGCGACCGCATACATGGCGTAGTCCGTGCCGACCGCGGCACGGATTTCCACCATCATGGCGCGCCAGCGATCGGCCATGTCCTGGTGCTGCTCAAGCCACAGGGCCACGCGGGCTTCCATGTCTTGTGGCGCATCGGCCATTTGCAGTACCGAGATGGTGATCGCGCGTTGCTGCCAGTCCACATCGTCACGGAACGCTTCGCGCGCCTGGGCCTGCCAGTTGTTGGCCACGGGCAGATCACTGATCTGCTGCAGGTACCACGGCAAGTCCAAAGCGCTGCCGACGGCGAAATAAGCCTTGGCCACTTCGGCGGCGTCATGCCCGGTCACGTCGGCGGCTTCGATGATCGGCAGCAAGGTGTACAGGTGGGTGGTACCTGCAACCATGCGCGCCAACAACTCCGGTACGCCGGCCTGGGTGTAGGCCTGGTAGCGGTTCTGCCAGCCTTCACGGGTCGGGCCTTCCAGCAACTCGTCGAGCTTGAGCCCCAGCGCGGCCAGGTGCGGACCGAAGTGCGCGGTGTCACGGCCAGCATCTTGCTCGTTGCGACGGCTGCGCAGGAACCAGCGCGTAGCACGACGGCCCAGGCGCATCAGCTCGTCCATCAGCTCCAATTGCACGTCTGCCGAAACCTGGTGGTCCAGGGCTTCGATCTGACGGAACCAGTGCGGGAGGTGGAAGATGTCGCGCACGATCACATATGCGCCCGCCACGTTCGCCGGGCTCATGCCGGTCGACTCTTTGAGTCGCTGAACGAAGGTGATGCCCATGTGGTTGACCAGGTCGTTGGCGATCTGGGTGCTGACGATCTCGCGCTTCAAACGATGGCGACGCATGGCTTCGCCGAATTTCGCCACCAGGCTCGGTGGGAACGCGGTTTCCATATCACGGGTGAGGTAGTCGTCATCCGGTACCAGCGACTTGAGCAACGCTTCCTTGAGGTCGATCTTGCTGTACGAGATCAGTACCGACAGCTCCGGACGGGTCAGGCCCTTGCCGGCGGAGGCGCGCTCGGCCAACTGGTCTTCAGTCGGCAGGTACTCAATGGCCCGGTCCAGCTTGCCACGGCCTTCCAGATCGCTCATCAGGCGCTTGTACTCGGCAGCTCGCTCGTAAGCCTTGCGGGCAGCCAGGGACAGGGCCTGGGTTTGCTTGTAGTTGTTGCCCAACACCAGGCTGCCGACTTCGTCGGTCATGCTCGCCAGCAACTGGTTGCGTTGCTTGTCGGTCATGTCACCGGCCTGCACCACTTCGTTGAGCAGGATCTTGATGTTCACTTCGTGGTCGGAGCAGTCCACGCCACCGGCGTTGTCGATGAAGTCGGTGTTGGAGCCGCCGCCATTGAGGCCGAATTCCACGCGACCCAGCTGGGTCATGCCGAGGTTGCCGCCCTCGCCCACCACCTTGCAGCGCAACTCGTTGCCGTTGACGCGCAACGCATCGTTAGCCTTGTCGCCCACATCGGCGTGGCTCTCGGTGCTGGCCTTGACATAGGTGCCGATGCCGCCGTTCCACAACAGGTCCACCGGCGCCTTGAGCAAGGCGTTCAGCAGTTCGGTCGGGGTCAGCTTGTCGGCCTGGATGTCGAAGCGTTCTTTCATCTGTGGCGAGATCGCAATGCTCTTCGCGCTACGCGAGAAGATACCGCCACCTTCGGACATGATGCTGGTGTCGTAGTCGGTCCAGGCCGAACGCGGCAGCTCGAACATGCGCTGGCGCTCGACGAAGCTGGTGGCCGGGTTCGGGTTCGGGTCGATGAAGATATGCAGGTGGTTGAAGGCCGCGACCAGTTGCAGCTTGTCGGACATCAGCAAGCCGTTACCGAACACGTCGCCGGCCATATCGCCGACGCCGACCACCGTGATGCTGTCTTCCTGCACGTTGATGCCGCGCTCACGGAAGTGACGCTGCACACCCACCCACGCGCCCTTGGCGGTGATGCCCATCTTCTTGTGGTCGTAACCGGCGGAACCGCCGGAGGCGAACGCGTCGCCCAGCCAGAAGCCGTAGTCGATAGCGATGCCGTTGGCGATGTCGGAGAAGGTCGCAGTGCCCTTGTCCGCCGCCACCACCAGGTACGGGTCATCGTCGTCATGACGCACGACGTTGGCCGGTGGCACCAGGGCGCCGTCCTTCAGGTTGTCGGTGATGTCCAACAGGCCGGAAATGAAGATGCGGTAGCACGCGATACCCTCGGCCGCGATCTCGTCCCGGCTGCCGCCCAACGGCAGGCGACGCGGCAGGAAGCCGCCTTTGGCGCCCACCGGCACGATCACCGAGTTCTTCACTTGCTGGGCTTTTACCAGGCCCAATACTTCGGTGCGGAAATCTTCTTCACGGTCGGACCAGCGCAGGCCGCCCCGCGCCACGTTACCGAAGCGCAGGTGCACGCCTTCAACCCGTGGCGAGTACACAAAGATTTCAAACTTCGGCACCGGCTTGGGCAGCTCGGGGATGGCACGCGGGTCGAACTTGAAGCTGAAGTACGACTTGTTCTGGCCGTTGGCGTCGGTCTGATAGAAGTTGGTGCGCAGGGTGGCCTTGATCAGGTCCAGGTAGCGCCGCAGGATGCGGTCCTCGTTGAGCACCTGAACGTCGTCCAGGGCGCTGAGGATCGCTTGCTCCAGGCGTTGCTGCTTGTCTTCCAGGTCATCGGCGGTGAGCTTGCGCGCCAGGTAGAAACGGGTCTTGAACAACCGGGTCAACTCGCGGGCGATGTCGGTGTGGTTGTTCAGGGTGCTGGCGATGTAACCGAGGTCGAAGCCCAGGCGGATCTGCTTGAGGTAACGCGCATAGGCACGCAGCAGCGCGACGTCGCGCCATGGCAGGCCGGCGGTGAGTACCAGGCGGTTGAACGCATCGTTCTCGGCATCGCCATGCACGATATGCACGAACGCGTCCTGCAAGGTGTCGTTGAGCTGCTGGATATCCAGGTTCACGCCTTCGGCGGCGATGAACGCAAAGTCATGGATCCAGAACTCGCGGCCATTGGCGTGGCGCAGGCGATACGGGAACTCGCCCAGCACGCGCAAACCGAGGTTTTCCAGGATCGGCAGCACGTCGGACAGCGCCAGCGGCGTGTCGGCGTGGTAGAGCTTGCAATGCAGCTCACGCTGGCCGGAGACCTGGCCAAGCGGCTGGTAGAAGCTCATCACCAGTGGGTTGGCTTCGGTCAGGCTGAGCAGGTGCTGCATGTCGACCACCGCCGAATGCGCGGCGAAACGCTCGCGGTAACCGGCGGGAAAGCCTTTCGGGAAGTCCGCCAGCACGTTGGTGCCGTGGGCTTCGCCGAAGCTCTCCACCACCAGGCTGGAGTAGTCGTCCTGCCAGCTGCGGCAGGCCTGTACCACTTCTTTTTCCAGTTGCAGCGGGTCGATATCGAGGCGGTTCTTCGGGTCTACCCTCAGAATCAGCTGGACCCGGGCCAGCACGGATTCGGAGAAGAAGGTCCAGAACTCGCAGTCCGAGGCTTTCAGGCGATCCATCAGCACTTGCTGGATCTTCTGGCGCACTTCGGTGGAATAGATGTCGCGCGGCACATAGGCCAGGCAGTAGCAGAAACGCCCGTACGGGTCTTTGCGCAGGAACACGCGGATCTTATTGCGTTCCTGGATCTGCACAATCGACATCACGGTGCTGAACAGCTCGTCGACCGGGGTCTGGAACAGGTCATCCCGCGGCAGCACTTCAACGACTTGTGCAAGCTCCTTGCCCAAGTGCGCCTTGGCCTGGAAGCCCGAGCGGCGTTCGATCTCGGCGACCTTGCGGCGGATGTACGGAATAACCCGCACGCTTTCGCCATACACCGACGAGGTGTACAGGCCCATGAAGCGGCATTCCTTGACGACCTTGCCGTCGGCGTCAATCTCGCGGATCGACACGTAGTCCGGGTAGGCCGGGCGGTGCACGCGGCTTGGGTGCGCGGCCTTGGCGAACGACAGCACGGTCGGTTCACGCAGGTACGACACGGCGTAGTCTTCGATGCGCAGGTCATCGGCGGTGAGGCCGGCGCGCAGCAGCTTGGTCAGACCGAGGAACGAGCCGGCGTCATATTCGATATGACCGCCGTCCGCCTCGTCACGTACCACGAATTCTTCATAGCCAAGGAAGGTGAAGTGGTTGCCCACCAGCCATTCCAGGAAGTTCTTGATCTCGGCTTTTTCTTCGCCGTCGATGCTGAACCGGCTGGCGTCGATCCCGGCGAGCAGGTCCTGGACCTTGGCTTTCATCGGCTCGAAATCGGCCACGGCCACGCGCACTTCGCCCAATACCTGTTCGAGTTCCTTGCTCAACACGCTCAACTCGGCGGTGTTGGCGCAGCGGTCGATTTCCAGGTACATCAGCGATTCTTGCTCGATGCCTTCGCCCTGGGTGCCTTTTGGCAGGACTTCCAGCAACTCGCCCTTCTTGCCACGGCGCACGCTGAGTACGGTGGTTTGCAGGGTATGGATGCTGTAGCCACGGCGATTCAGCTCGGTGCGTACCGAGTCCACCAGGAATGGCAGGTCATGGTGCAGCACTTCGACCGCGGTGTGGGTCGACTGCCAGCCATGACGTTCGTAATCGGGGTTGTAGACCCGCACTTGCGGTTGGGTGTGATCAAAGCGCTCAAGCAGGCGCCAGGCAGACAGGGTGCAACCGGCCAGGTCGGAAAGGCGACGCTGGGTCAGTTCGTCCAGGGAAATGATGCCGAAGAATTGTTCAGCGAACAGCGCCACTTGTGGCAGTGCCTGTTCACTGATGTGCTGCGCCAGTGCCGCTTGCAGTTGATGCTGGAAGTCGGCCTTGCTGGCTGCGGTGAAGAACGCCATCTGTGGTACTCCGCTTGGGCTTGTTATTGATGGAAGCGTCGCGTGTTATCCCCTTGCGGGGAGACCGTCAGCTCTGATCGCTGGTAGCCAGTTAAGCACCATAAACGAATCAGGGTGACAGGTGGGTGAAGCTGGACAGGACAGTCAGGTCACATACAACTTCCATAAGATGCGCACCTTGCCGGGTGACGGTACGACGGGCAGGTCAGGCGCCTGGAACGTGCACATCCGTTGCGCAGCTTAACGAGTGTAGAAGCCCTGCTCTTGCAGCGCTGCGACATATTCGGTCATCGGTAAGCAGGCTAGGGGTTACGACGGGTGCAACCTGGGATTTGCGGCGGATAAACAGGCAATTTTCAAACCCGCGAGTACCGAAAATGACTGGTTTGGCCCGTAAGGTCATGCCCCGGTTGTGACAGGGCATGCAGCGAAAAATTCGCCGCAATGGCACAATTACCCCGCGCAACGCCCTACCCCACACAGGATTCCCCATGCTGCAGCTGAAAACCGACGCCCTGATGGCCACCCCGTGCGACGAAGAAGAAGACAACATGGCCATGCTCTGCTGCCACGGTAAAAACGGCGAGATGTTCATGCTCAGCCGTTACCCTGATGAAGATGAGGTTGAGCTGACCTGGGATTACGAGCCGTCAACCCTGGATGGGCTGAAAGTCACCTTGAGTGACACCACCCTGGTGATTGAACTGGCGGCGGGCGATGCCGATGCGCTGGGTGGCAAGGACCAGTTGGCGATCACCCACGCCACGGCTGCCTCCGACCTGGCCGAGGTAGAGACAACCCTGCGAAACATCCTCAACGGAACCGGCACCTTCACCCGGACCTAAGCTGCACCAACGATCAAATGTGGGAGGGGGCTTGCTCCCGATAGCAGTGTGTCAGTCAGCTTATTTGTAGCTGATACACCGCTATCGGGAGCAAGCCCCCTCCCACATTGATCGTGTTCCTACACAAAATTCCTACAAGTTTTGCCAAAAATACCCGTCACTCCGTTAGTCGCCTTACCCCGCGATGCATTAAAGTAAGCGCCCCAGGCCGGTGTTTTTTTCCCTGACACCCAGGCTCATCTTTCCAGGAACCGTCATCGATGGAACATCGTGAAGCGCTGCTTGCGCTGCGAACCTTTCTTTCTACGCAGATTCTCGGCCAGGAAAAACTCATCGATCGCCTGCTGATCGCCCTGCTCGCCGACGGCCATATGCTGGTAGAAGGCGCGCCGGGGCTGGCCAAGACCAAAGCCATCAAAGAGCTGGCCGAGGGCATCGAAGCGCAGTTTCATCGTATCCAGTTCACCCCCGACCTGTTGCCCGCCGACATCACCGGCACGGAGATCTATCGCCCGGAAACCGGCAGCTTTGTGTTCCAACAGGGGCCGATCTTCCACAACCTGGTGCTGGCGGACGAAATCAACCGCGCGCCGGCCAAGGTGCAATCGGCACTGCTCGAAGCCATGGCCGAGCGCCAGGTCAGTGTGGGGCGCAGCACCTATGACCTGTCGCCGCTGTTCCTGGTGATGGCCACGCAAAACCCTATCGAACAGGAAGGCACCTACCCGCTGCCCGAAGCGCAGCTCGACCGTTTCCTGATGCACGTCAAGATTGGTTTCCCGGACGCGGCCGTGGAGCGGCGCATCCTGCAACAAGCCCGTGGCGAAGCGCTCAACGGCGAAACCAAGCCCGAGCGCCGCGTCAGCCAGCAGGCAATCTTCGCCGCGCGCAAGGAAATCCTCGGCCTGTACATGGCCGATGCGGTGGAGGAATACCTGGTGCAACTGGTCATGGCCACGCGCACCCCGGCCAAGTTCGACCCGGAGATGGCCGAGTGGATCGCCTATGGTGCAAGCCCCAGGGGTTCCATCGCCCTGGACCGTTGCGCGCGCGCCCACGCCTGGCTGGCCGGGCGTGACTTCGTGAGCCCGGAAGATATCCAGGCCGTGCTGTTCGACGTGCTGCGCCACCGCATTATCCTATCGTTCGAGGCCGAAGCCGCCGGCATTGACCAGGACCGCGTGGTGCAACGCATTCTCGACGTCGTTGCCGTCGCTTGAAGCCGATGAACGCCAGCGATGGTATCCGCGTCACGCTCAGTGAGTTGATTGAGATGCGCCACCGCGTGCGCGAAGTGCAGCTGTTTTCCACGCCCAGTCAGCGCAGCCCATTGATCGGCCTGCACCACTCCAAGCTGCGTGGGCGCGGGGTCGACTTCGACCAAGTGCGCGTGTACCAGGCCGGCGACGATGTGCGCACCATCGACTGGCGGGTCACCGCACGTACCCAGGAGCCGCATACCAAGCTGTTCCACGAAGAGCGTGAACGCCCGATTTTCATCATGGTCGAGCAAAGCTGCCGGCTGTTTTTCGGTTCGGGGCAGATGTTCAAATCCGTGCTCGCGGCCCAGGCGGCCAGCCTGATCGGCTGGGCGGCGCTGGGGCATAACGACCGGGTCGGCGGGTTGGTGTTCGGCGACAACGAGCACTACGAAATCAAACCGCGACGCAGTAAACAAAGCCTGTTGCAACTACTGAACCGCCTGGTGCGGGTCAACCAGAGCCTCAACACCGAAAGCCGCCCGGAAGCCGACGCCCTGGGTATGGCCCTGCGCCGTGGCCGCGAGGTGCTGCGCCCCGGCAGCCTGGTGATCGTGATTTGCGATGAGCGTGCGTTGAGCGAAGGTGCCGAACAACAGTTGAGCCTGCTGTCACGCCATTGCGACCTGCTGCTGTTACCGGTCTCTGACCCGCTGGACCATGCCCTGCCCGCCGCCGGGCTGCTGCGTTTTGCGCAGAGAGGCGCACAGTTGGAACTGGACACGCTCAATTTTGATTTGCGCCAGGCCTACAAAGCCCAGGCCGAAGCACGCATCGCCCGCTGGGAATTGCTCGCACAGAAGCTGCGCGTGTTGCTGATGCCCTTGAGCACCCAGAGCGAAATGGTCGAGCAACTGCGCGAATACCTCAACCCGCAACGCCCGGCTAAAAAACAATGAGCAACCTCGACCAACTGCAACCGCTGATCGCCCCGCCGCCCATCGGCTTCTGGCCACCCGCGCCGGGCTGGTGGGTGTTGCTGCTGGTAATCCCTCTGCTCGGTTGGGGGTTATGGTCGCTGCGCCGTTTTGTGCCCGCGCGGCGCCCGCTGGCGCGTGCCGAACAACCGCTGGACCCGCTGCGCATCGCCGCCCTGGCGGAACTGGCACTGATGCCCAAGCCCTACGACGGCGCGCCTGCCGGTGCCTGGCTGCAACAACTCAATGGCCTGCTCAAGCGCCTGTGCCGCAACGACTACCCCTATAGCCAGAGCCACACCCTCAACGGGCGCAAATGGCTGGCATTCCTCGACAACCGTTGCCCGGCCGCCGGCCTCACGCGCTGGATGGTGCTGGTGGAAGGCGCCTACAAGCCCGAATGCAAACTCGACGACAAGGCCATCGCCGGCCTGACCCAGGCCGTCGACACCTGGATTCGCAAACATGTTTGAGTTCGCCTGGCCGTGGATCTTCGCCCTGCTGCCCTTGCCCTGGTTGATGCGCTTGATCCTGCCGGTGGCCGACAGCGGCGAGCCGGCACTTAAAGTCAGCTACCTCGGCGACCTCGAAGGCCTAGCCCGGCGCCGTGCCCGCGCGAACCTGCCGGGCTGGCGCCAACAAGCGCCGTTCGTGGTGCTGTGGCTGCTGCTGTTGAGCGCCGCCGCACGCCCGCAATGGTTGGGTGAACCGCTGCCGATTGCCGCCAGTGGCCGCGATTTGCTGGTGGCGGTGGACGTGTCCGGCTCCATGGATTTTCCCGACATGCACTGGCAGGACGACGATGTAAGCCGACTGAGCCTGGTCAAGCACCTGCTCGGTGACTTCCTTGAAGGCCGCGACGGCGACCGCGTGGGCCTGATCCTGTTCGGCAGCCAGGCCTACCTGCAAGCGCCGCTGACGTTCGACCGGCGCACCGTACGCACCTGGCTGGATGAAGCGCGCATCGGCATCGCCGGCAAAAACACCGCCATCGGCGACGCCATCGGCCTGGCGCTCAAACGCCTGCGCCAGCGTCCGGCGCAAAGCCGCGTGCTGATCCTGGTCACCGACGGCGCCAACAACGCCGGGCAGATCGACCCGCTGACCGCCGCGCGCCTGGCGGCCGAAGAAGGTGTGAAAATCTACCCCATCGGCATCGGCGCCGACCCGGAGCAAACCGGTTCCCTGGGCATCCTCGGCGTCAACCCGAGCCTGGACCTCGATGAACCGGCGCTCAAGGCCATCGCCGCAGCCACCGGCGGCCAGTACTTTCGTGCCCGCGACGGCGAAGAACTGCAAACCATCAAGCAGACCCTCGACCGACTCGAACCCGTCGAACAACAACCGACCCAGGCGCGCCCGGCCCAGGCGCTATACAGTGGCCCATTGGCGCTGGCGCTGATTCTGAGCATGTTGCTGGTGATTCAGGAACGTTGGCCGAACAATGCGCTGCAACGCTGGTTCAACAAACTGTCGAGCAAGGGGATCTTCCTGCAACAGCACCCGCAATGGCGTCAGCGCCTGCAACGCCTGCGTTTGCGGAGGCGTCGATGATCGACCTGTGGCCGCACTGGTTCCGTCCCTGGTGGCTATTGCTGCTGCCGCTGCTCGGCTGGTTGCTGTGGCAGTTATGGCACCGGCAAAAACGCGCCGGCCGCTGGCAGATGCTCCTGCCGCCGGCCTTCCATGCCGTGCTGCTCAGCGGTGGCAATGGCCGCGAGAGCAAATCCCCCTGGGTGGTGCTTGGCATGGCCTGGCTGCTGGCCGTGCTGGCATTGCTTGGTCCCAGTTGGCAACGGGTGGAACAAACCAGCCAGAAGCCTTCCGACCCGTTGGTCGTGTTGCTGGAGCTGACCCCGGAAATGCTCGCCACCGACAGCCCGCCCAATCGCCTGGAGCAGGCACGCCGCAAACTGTATGACCTGCTGCAGGCGCGCAGCGATGCGCAAACCGCCATCATCGTGTACGCCGGCAGCGCCCACACCCTGGTGCCGCTGTCGGACGACCTGGCCACCAGCCGCAACCTGCTCGAAGCCCTGCGCCCCTCGATCATGCCCGAGCCCGGCCACCGCGCCGACCTCGCCGTGGAGAAGGCCCTGGGCCTGCTCAACCAGAGCGGCCTTGGCCAAGGACGCCTGCTGCTGATCGGCTCGTCGTTGTCCAAACAGGAACGCCAGGGCATTCGCCTACTGCTGCAAAGCAACCCGTCGCCGCCCTTGTCGATTCTGGGCATCGGCAGCCGCGAAGGCACACCGGTGACCCAGGAAAGCGGCGAGTTCCTCAAGGACGAACAAGGCGCGATCCTGGTGCCGCGCCTCGACAGCCCGACGCTCAAGGCCTTCGCTAGCGAGATGGGTGGGCGTTACCGTGCGGCGCGCCTGGACGACAAAGACCTGCGCCAGCTCGGCGTGCTCGACCCGCCGCAAGCCCTGCGCAACGACGGCCAGTTGCTGCACCTGGACACCTGGGCCGACCAGGGTTACTGGCTGCTGCTGCCCTTGCTGCTGCTGGCGGCCTGCGCCGGTCGCCGTGGCTGGCTGCTCTGCCTGCCGCTGCTGCTGATGGCCGCGCCGCAGCCCAGCTATGCTTTTGAGCTTCAGGACCTGTGGCTGCGCCCCGACCAGCAAGGCCAATACCTGCTGAAGAAAAAGCGCCCGGCCGAGGCCGCCGAGCATTTTCAGGACACCCAATGGCAAGGCGTGGCGCTGTACGAGGCCGGCAACTATGCCGAGGCCATCAAACGGTTTGCCGAGGGCAACGATGCCTACTCCCATTACAACCGCGGCAACGCGCTGGCCAGGTCTGGTGAGCTGGAAGCCGCCATCGACGCCTACGAACAGGCCCTGGAAGCCCAGCCCGACCTGCAACCGGCGCTGAAAAACAAGGCCCTGGTGGAAACCCTGATGCAGCAGCAGGCGCAGCCCGAGCCCGAGCCGCCGGCAAAAAACGAAGATGACGAAACCACCCAACCCGGCCAAACTGCGCAACCGGGTGCCACGGGGCAAAACGCCACGGGTGGCGAGGAATCGGCCCAGGGCCAGGGCGAAGCCGGCGCCGGTGATACCCAGGCCGGCGCCCCGACGCACACCGGCAATAACGAAGTACCGGGCAGCGAGCTGGGCGACGAGCGCACCACCACGCCGCCGCTGCTTCCCGCCAACGCCAGTCTCGACGGCGAACATCGCCAAGCCCTGGAACAATGGCTGCGGGAGATCCCGGACAACCCCGGCGAGCTGCTGCGCCGCAAATTCTGGTACGAACAGCAACAACATCAGGACAAGACTCGATGAGCCGCCGCACCACCCTTCTGCTTCTGCTCGCGTTATCGGCAAGCGACGCCCAGGCGGCGAACCTGGTTGCCAGCGTCGACCGCAGCCGCCTCAATTCCGGCGAGACAGTAGAACTGACGGTGGAATCGAGCGACGTCACCCAGTTCGGCAAGCCCGACCTGTCGCCGCTGGATGCGCAGTTCGAAGTCAGCGGCACGCGCCAGCTCAACCAGCTCACCACCCTGGGCGGCGATAATCACGCCACCACGCGCTGGATCATCACCCTGCTGCCCAAGGAAAACGGCACGGTGGTGATCCCACCGTTGCAGGTGGGCGACTACCAGACCCAGCCGATCAGCCTGCAAGTGATGGAAACCGCCAGCCAGAACACCAACGCCGAACTGGCGCCGGTGTTTGTCGAAGCCAACCTCGACCAGACCAGCGTGTACGTGCAGGCCCAGGCGCTGTTGACGGTGCGCGTGTACCACTCGGTGTCGCTGTATGACGACAGCAGCCTCACCCCCTTGCAAATTCCCGATGCACGCGTGGAGCAGTTGGGCGAGTCGCGTACCTACGAAAAAGTCATCAACAGCATCCGCCACGGCGTGATCGAAACCCGCTATGCGATCTACCCGCAGCACAGCGGCACCCTGGATATTCCGACGCAGACCTTCAGCGCCACGTTGGTGGAACCCCGCCCGCCACAGGAAAACACCCTGCAAGGCACCAAGCCCGGCAAGCTGATCCACGTGAGTTCGGCGCCGCTGGCGTTGGCGGTCAAGCCCAAGCCGGCGCTGTATCCGGCCGACACCCCCTGGTTGCCGGCGCGCAGCCTGACCCTGAGCGAAGGCTGGAACCCGGAGCCTGAGCATGTACAAGTCGGCGATTCCCTGACGCGCAGCCTCACGGTCAAGGCCGAAGGCCTGTCCAGCGCGCAACTGCCCGCACTGCCGAGCACCGACATCAATGGCCTGCGCCGCTACCCGGACCAACCGGTGCTGGGCAACCAGACCAGCGACCGCGGCCTGATCGGCAGCCGCGAAGACCGCGAAGCGCTGGTGCCCAACCGTATGGGTACGCTGGAGTTGCCGGCCGTTGAAGTGGTGTGGTGGAACACCCACGAAGACCACCTCGAACGCACCAGCCTGCCCGCACGCACCTTGCAAGTGGCCAACAACCCGAGCCTGATGGTGGACACGCCCGCCACACCCACCATCATCACCGCGCCGGACGATAGCCGCCTGTGGCTGTGGCAACTGAGTACCCTGCTGCTGGCCTGCACCACCCTGCTGGGCTTCGGCCTGTGGTGGCGCGCACGCTCGCAACCGGCGGTACTGCGCGCCGCGCAAACCGGCCCCAGCCCACGCACCTTGCTCGACGACCTCAAGCGCGCCACCCAGGCCAACGACCCGCACGCCACCCGCCAGGCCCTCGACGCCTGGGCGCGCCAACAGCCGGAAACCCTGGCCGACATGGCGGCCCGGTTTGTACCGCTGTCGGACGCGCTGGATGGCTTGAACGGCGCGCTGTACAGCGAGAGCGGCCATTATTGGCTGGGTGAAGACCTGTGGCGCGCGATCAAGGCCATTCCGATGGCCGAGCGTGAACTGGAAACGGCAGCGGATGCCACCAGCTTGCCGCCGCTGTATCCCAAATGACCCACTCTCTCTGGCATCACAAAATGCCTGTGGGAGGGGGCTTGCTCCCGATGGCGGTGAGTCAGTTACAGATAAGCCGGCTGACCCGACACTATCGGGATCAACCCTCCCACATTTGACCGGCGTCATCCCGGGCACTCCACCGGCTTTTACAGGTAAACTCCCCTCCTTTTCATCTTCTCCACGGAGTTCGCCTTGCGTCTGTTCCACACCTCCGACTGGCACCTTGGCCAAAACCTGCACGGCCAGGAACGCGACTTCGAACATGCCTGTTTCCTTGAGTGGCTGCTGCGCCAGATCAGTGACCACCACCCCGATGCGCTGCTGATCGCCGGCGATATATTCGACACGGTCAACCCGCCGCTCAAGGCCCAGGAGCGTCTGTATGACTTCATCATCAGCGCCCACGAGCAAAACCCTACGCTGACCATCGTGATGATCGCCGGCAACCACGACTCCGGTTCGCGTATCGAGCTGCCGGCGCCGCTGATGCGCCGTTTGCGCACCCATGCGCTCGGTTGCGTGCTGTGGCTGGATGACGGCCAACTGGATGCCGAGCGCCTGCTGATTCCCCTGCCGGATGCCAAAGGCAAGATCGCCGCGTGGTGCCTGGCGCTGCCGTTCCTGCGCCCCGCGCAAGTGACCGGCGCGCACCTGGGTGACGACTATCTGCGCGGGATCGGCCAGGTGCACGAGAGGTTGATCGCCGCCGCCAACGCCAAACGCAAAAAAGGCCAGGCGCTGATTGCCGTCAGCCACGCGCACATGGCCGGTGGCTCAGTGTCGCAAGACTCCGAACGCAGCCTGGTCATCGGCAATGCCGAGGCGCTGCCGGCCAGCCTGTTCGACAAAAGTGTCGGCTATGTTGCCCTCGGCCATTTGCACAAGCCGCAAAAGGTCAATGGCGAAGAGCGCATTCGTTACAGCGGCTCGCCGATTCCACTGTCGTTTTCCGAAATCGGCTACAAACACCAGATTCTCGACGTAACGTTCCAGGGCCAAGCGCTGGTCAGCGTCGAACCTATCCTGATTCCGCGCTCGGTCAACCTGCAACGTCTGGAAGCGGCGCCCCTGGCCGATATCCTTACGCAATTGGCCGACCTGCCCGACGTCGATCTGCTGGCCGAAACCCAGCGCCATCCCTGGCTGGAAGTGCGTGTGCGCCTCGACGAGCCGCAACCGGACCTGCGCCAGCAAATCGAAACCGCCCTGCAAGGCAAGGCCGTGCGCCTGGTGCGCATCGCCGCCGAATACGCCGGTAAACGAAGCAGCGAGCACCCAGACGACGAACGCTTGATCGAACTCGACCAGCTCACGCCCCAGGAGCTGTTCAGCCGCGCCTGGCAAGACAGCTACGGCAGTGAAGTGGACGAACAGACCTTGCAGGACTTCGCCGTGCTGCTCCAGGAAGTGCAACACCAGGAGGAGCAGCCATGAAGATCCTCGCCATCCGCCTGAAAAACCTCGCCTCCCTCGCTGGGCCGTTCGAGATCGACTTTACCGCCGAGCCCCTGGCCAGCGCCGGGTTGTTTGCGATTACCGGGCCGACCGGCGCCGGCAAAAGCACCTTGCTTGACGCCTTGTGCCTGGCGCTGTTTGGCGCCGTGCCGCGCCTGGGCGATACCGGCCAGGCCAAAATGCCCGATGCCGACAGCGATATTTCCATCGGCGACCCGCGCACGCTGCTGCGCCGCGGCACTGGCGGCGGCTATGCCGAGGTGGATTTTGTCGGCGTCAGCGGCCGTCGCTATCGGGCGCGCTGGGAGGCCAACCGCGCACGCGACAAGGCCAGCGGCAAGTTGCAGAACAGCCGCCAGAGCCTGATCGACCTGGACAGCGAGCAACTGCTGGCCAGCCAGAAAACCGAATACAAAACCCAGTTGGAACTGGCCCTGGGCCTGAATTTCGAGCAGTTCACCCGCGCCGTGTTGTTGGCGCAAAGCGAATTCAGCGCCTTCCTCAAGGCCAACGACAACGAGCGCAGCGAACTGCTGGAAAAACTCACCGACACCGCGCTGTACAGCCAACTCGGCCGCCGCGCGTTCGACAAGGCCAAAGAGGCCAAGGACGCCCACAAGCAGTTGCAGGACCAGGCCACCGGCGTAGTGCCCCTGGCTGCTGAAGCACGCGCCGACCTGGACCAGCAACTGGCCGACGCCCAGCAACAACTCAAGACCCGGCAGGCCCAACTCAAGCAGTTGGAGTTGCAGCACACCTGGCTCAAGGAATTGCGCGAGTGGCAGGAGCGCCAGCTCAGCGCCACCGAGCAACTGCAACGCGCCGAGGCCGAGTGGGCCGGCCAGGGCCAGCAACGCCAGGACCTCAGCCGCCTGGAACAGTTGGCGCCGCAACGCCATCACTTCGCACGCCAGGCGCAACTGAGCGCATTGCTGACGCCTCTGGCCGCGCAGATTCAGCAGCATATCGAGCAGCAGAGCGCGCTGCAGCTACGCCAGGAACAAGCCCAACAGCAGCAGGCAGCCGCCCAGGCCGCCTTGGCCGATGCCCTGAAAAACCAGGGCGATGCGGTCGCGCCGCTGCGTCAGGCTTTCGACGAACAAAGCACCCTCGCCCACTTGACCAAAGACCTGGCCAAGCGCACCGAAGAGCACCTCCAGCAGCAAACCGCCTACACCGAAGGCCAAACCCTGCTCAATGGCTTGCTCGAAAAGCAAGCGCAGGTTGCCGGGCGCCTGCAACGCCTGGGCGCCGAGCTTGAGCGCAGCACGGCCCTGGCGCCGTTGAGCGAGGGCTGGACCTACCAGCGCGAGCGCCTGCAACAACTCATGGTGATTGGCAGCCGCCTGAAAAAGGGCCAGGAAGAACTGCCGCAACTGGAAGAACGCGCCACCCGCGCCGCCGAACAACTCAGCGCACAACGCGAGTCGCTGGACCTGCTGTACCAAGAGGCCGGCGCCGAACCCCATGCGGTGGCCGAGCAGATCCAACTGCTCGCCAGCCTGTTGCAGGACAATCGCAAGCAGCAGCGCGCCTTTGAAGACCTCACGCGCCTCTGGGACAGCAGCCAACAGCTGGACCAGCAAGCCGTCACGCTGACGCAAAAACTCGCCGACGCCCAGCAACAGCGTGAACAACTCAACAAGGCCGGCCTGCAAGCCAAGGCCGAACTGACGGTCGCCGAGCAGACGCTGACAGTGACCAAGCAACTGCTCGAACGCCAACGCCTGGCGCGCAGTGCCAGCGTCGAAGAGTTGCGCGAGCAGTTGCAGGACGACCAGCCCTGCCCGGTGTGCGGCAGCCATGAGCACCCGTACCACCAACCCGAAGCGCTGCTGCAAAGCCTCGGCCGCCATGACGAAACCGAAGAGGCCACGGCGCAGAAAGCCGTCGACACCCTCAAGGAACAACTCACCGAGCTGCGTGGCGAAGTTGGCGGGCTGATCGCCCAGCAAAAGGAGTTCCTGCACCAACAGGAGCAAGTGGCCGCGCAACAACAGGCGCTCCAGCCCAGCCTGGATGCACATCCGCTGGCCGCTTCGCTGTTCAACCAGGACGCCGCCAAACGTAGCCCCTGGCTGGCCCAGCAACTGGCCCAACTGACGCAAAGCATCAGCCAGGACGAACAGCGCCAGGCCGCCCTGCTCAACCTGCAACAAAACGCCGGGCGCTTGCAGCAACAATTGCAAGCCGCCCAGGACGCCAGCCAGCAAGCCCGTCAGTTGCTGGTGGACCAGCAGCGCGAACTGTCCAACGACCGCGAACGCCTCGACGAAGAACTCAACGCCTTCGCCAGCCTGTTGCCGGCCGAAACCCTGGAGGGTCTGCGCAAGGAGCCCGCGGCAACGTTCATGCAATTGGACCAACAGGTCAGCCAACGCCTGGAGCAACTGGGCCACCAACGTGATGAGCTGGCCGAGCAACAGGAACGCCAACAGGTCATCGAGAAACAACAGACCCACCAACAGCATCGCCAGCAGCAACTTGAGGCATTGGCCCAGCAGGTCGGCGAGCTGGCCACACATCAGCAAGCCGCCGAGGGAAAACTGCGCGACTTGCTGGGCGAGCACCCCAGCGCCGAACAGTGGCAGCAGCGACTGGACCAGGCCGTGGCGCAGGCGCGCCAAGGCGAAACCGACGCCAACGCGCACCTGCAAGAGACGCGCAATGCGCTGGTGCAACTGGCCGCCGACCTCAAGGCCCAACAGGAACGTCAACAGGCGCTGCTCGCCGAACAGCAGGCGCTCGACGCCAGCCTGCGCGAATGGCGCGCGTTGCAGCCCGAGCTGGATGATGCCGGCCTTGCCCGCCTGCTGGCCTTCGACGACGCGCACCTCAACGCGCTGCGCCAGCAATTGCAACACAGCGAGAAGGCCGTGGAACAAGCCAAGGTCCTGCTGCAAGAGCGCGAGCAGCGCCTGGCCGAACACCAGGCCCTGCACAACGGCAACCTGCAAGCCGAACAACTGGACAGCGCCCTCGCCGCCCTCAACCAGCAACTGGCCGAGGGCGACAAACAGGTGGCTGAACTGCGTGCGCGCCAGGCCGAAGACCAGCGGCGCCAGGACGCCAACAGCGCCCTGGCCGACCAGATCGCCAGCGCCTACGACGAGTGGCAACGCTGGGCGCGCCTGAATGCACTGATCGGCTCGGCCACCGGCGATACGTTCCGCAAGATCGCCCAGGCCTACAACCTTGACCTGCTGGTGCACCACGCCAACGTGCAACTGCGCCAACTGGTGCGACGCTACCGCCTCAAGCGCGGCGGCAGCATGCTGGGCCTGCTGGTGATGGACACCGAAATGGGCGACGAACTGCGCTCGGTACATTCGCTGTCCGGCGGCGAGACGTTCCTGGTGTCGCTGGCACTGGCTCTGGGCCTGGCGTCGATGGCGTCGAGTACGTTGAAAATCGAATCGCTGTTTATCGATGAAGGCTTCGGCAGCCTCGACCCCGAGTCGCTGCAATTGGCGATGGACGCGTTGGATGGCTTGCAGGCCCAGGGCCGCAAGGTAGCGGTGATTTCCCATGTGCAGGAAATGCACGAGCGCATCCCGGTGCAGATCCAGGTCAAGCGTCAGGGCAACGGCTTGAGCACCCTGGAGGTCAAGTGAACGAGGCGCTGCTGTATTCGTTCAGGCGCTGCCCTTATGCGATGCGGGCACGCCTGGCGTTGCGCTACTCAGGGGTCGCGGTGCGCATTCTAGAGGTCAGCCTCAAGGCCAAGCCGGCCGAGATGCTGGCGCTGTCGCCCAAGGGCACGGTGCCGGTGTTGAGCGTGAACGGGCAGGTGATTGATGAGAGCCTGGCGATCATGCAATGGGCCCTGGCGCAAAACGATCCTGATGACTGGTTGCTCCAGGGTGAGCCGAGGGTGTTGGCGCTGATCATGGAAAACGATCAAGCGTTCAAACACCACTTGGATCAATACAAATACGCCGAGCGCTACCCACAGCAACCGATGGAATTTTATCGGGCGCAGGGTGAGGTGTTCTTGCAGCGGCTGGAGGGGTTGCTGGCGCAGCGAGACTACCTGCTGGCCGATCATCTGAGCCTTGCCGATGTGGCGCTGGCGCCATTCGTGCGCCAGTTCGCCCATGTGGATCGAGAGTGGTTCGCGGCGACGCCGTATCGGCGCTTGCAGGATTGGTTGCGGCGGTTTTTGGAGTCGCCGCTGTTTATCGCCGTCATGGCCAGGCCTTAACGCAAAGTCGGAGGGGGGGCCAACTCAGCTTGCCCCCCACATTGGATTTCAGTGTGCTTGAACCTTGTGATCCAACGCGGCGTAAAAATTGGCGCTTTGTTGCAGGTATTTCTGGGTGTAGGCGCTGGTGCTCGATGGCTTGCCGGCGACTTCCACACTGGCCGCAGCCGGCAGTGCAACAGTGGCCGATACGGCGGAAGCAGCGATAACAGAGAAGAGATTGAAGTTCATGGCGGTAACCCTTGTGTTCGTTTGGTTGAGTGGCCGGGAAGGCCTTGGAACCAAACTTACGCTCCGAGGGTTACGCCTTAGAAATGCTTTGAAACAGTAGCCGCTATCACTGCAATTAATACAAAGGCTCAGGCCCCGCACGGCGGGGCCTGTGGCTTATTGACGCAGCAGGAACTTGAGGTCGCTGGGCGCATCGATCGGCATTTTTTGCACGGTTTTACCCAGCAGGCCGGTGTTGGGGTCACGTTCGACCACTACGATTTCGTTGCTTTTCTGGTTGGCGATCAGCAAAAACCTGCCGCTGGGGTCGAGGCTGAATTCGCGCGGGTGGTCGCCCTCCACCGAGCGCTGCTGCACTTGCTTGAGGTGCGCGGTGGCCGGGTCAATGCTGAACACCAGGATATGGTTGGCCGTGCCACGGTTGCTTACATACAGGAACTTGCCATCGCTGGAGGCGTGCAGCGCGGCGCCGGCTTTGTCCGACACCGGTTGCCCGGCCGCATAGTCCACCAACTGGGTTTGGGTCAATGTGCCGTCGTGGTAATCGAACACCGCGACCTGGGCACTCATCTCGGTGGTCAGCCAGGCATGCTTGCCATCGGCGCTGAACAGCAGGTGGCGCGGGCCACTGCCCGGCGGCAATTGCACCGAGGCCGGGGCGGCCGCGGTCAACGGCTGCTCGTGGCTGGCCTTGGGGTCGTAACGGTAGACAAAGACCTTGTCGGCCCCCAGGTCCTGCACAAACACGTACTTGCCGTCCGGCGACGACACGACCGAATGCACATGGTTGGACGCCTGGCGTTCAGGGTTCACGCGGCTGGCCGGGTGCCCGCTCAGTTGCACCGGCGGCGACAGTTTGCCGGTGGTGTCCACCGGCAGGATCGCCAGGCTGCCGCCCGGATCTTCCTGCACCGAATAGTTGGCGACGAACAGGTAACGCCCGTCAGCGGCGACGCTGGAATGGGTGGGCTCGTTGCCCAGGCTCTGCACCTGATTGATCAGGGTCAGTTGGTGGCTCTGTGGGTCGATGCGGTAGCTGCTGACGCGGCCGACGGCGTCTTTCTGCCCTGGGCCGTTCTCGTTGACCACAAACAGGTGCTTCTGGTCCTTGGAGACCGTGAGCCACGAAGGGTTGGCCGCCTTGGCCGCCAATACCGGCTTGCCCTGCAACCGGCCGGTACGGCTGTCGAACTGCACACGGTAAATGCCTTCGCTGGTGCCGGCGGTGTAGCTGCCCACCAACAGTTCATAGGTGTCGGCGGGTGCGGCCTGTACCGACATCGCACCCACACTGCCCGCCATCAGCAGGGGCCAGAATTTACGCATCATCATCGGCTTCGTCCTCGTCGTTATTGTTGTCGCCTTTGACAGCCTGCAGGCAAGCCAGGTGATGCTCACCGTCGTCATTGCTCAAGCGCCAGCGCTGCAAGGACTCATCAAAGGTCGCGGCCTTCAGTTGTTCTGGACTGAACGTCCAACGCTTGAGTTCCCGACCGTCCATGCTTTCGATGCGCAAAGCTTCCTCGAAGGTGAAATCAAAGGCGTGCAGTCCGTCGATGATCAGCATATCGCTGTCTTTCAGGGCGGTGCTCAGGTCAAGGGCATTCATCACAAGTCGATCATCTTAAAAAGAAAGGCCGCCATGATAGGCGAGTTTCGCCCACACACCCACCGCTACCGTGAGCCTTGAGGTAACCCGATACCCCTTCTCCCCCTCTGGAACGGCGTTAAGTAATCGCGCATCGCTGCGATGCTCGATTATTCATTCCGGAGAACACTACATGCCGTCCCCCTCGCCCAGCGTGGCCAACACTGTCAGCGCGATGTTCGCCGACTGCCCCAGTTTCGAATCCGTTGTACAAAATCTACTGGCGAAGACCATCGCCGAGCAGTACCCCGACCTGAACCTGAACCTGGACCAGGTCCGACTGGCCAGCCCTGCCCCCACTGCCGGTTGGACCCATCAACCGCTCATGTCGCGCGTGCTCGACTACCTGGCGACGGGCGCCGCACTGGGCATGGGCGAGGTGGACTCGCGCGCGCCGTTTCTTACAGAACAGCCGCCGACCCGCTTGAGAACCCGCGCAGGCGCTGCACTGGATATGCAGCGCATCGACACCCTGATCAAAGAGCTGCCCTGGTCGGTCCCGATCGCCCTGCAAAACGCGCTGACCGACTACTGGAACAACACCGACGACCCGGCCCACAGCCGCTGGCGCCAGATCAGCGACCTGCTGGCGCAAACCCTGCAAATCGCCACCCTGAAACAACCGGGCCTGAGCGACGTGGAGCGCGAGACGCTGCAACAGATCATCGACTGCGCTGACTACGATCAACGCCAGGCGCAAAACGGCCCGACGCAGACCTATGTGTACGCCCTGGAAACCCGTCTTGACCAACAGGAGGCGTTGCTGAGCCCAGACCTGCTGCTGGTGCGCACCGTGCAGACCCGGATCATCGTTCTGCTGTGCCGGCCCGATGGCATGATCAAGTCGTTCGCCTCGATTGACGCGTTCGGTCAATATTGGGGCGCACACATTGCCGATCAGTACCGTTTCGATACGCTGACCTGGACGCGCTACGAGGTGCAAGGCAATGTGTTCGACCAACAGGCGGCGCTGATCCTCAACCAACAATTGAGCAACCTGCAAGCCCTGCGCCTGCCCTGCACGCTGGGACGAGCCACCCTGCAAGCGCTGTTTCGCGAACTCAGTGACCCCGCACGCTACTTTACCGACACCCCCCAGGCCGACCCGCTGCTGGCGAACCTGGGGCGCACGCAACTGCCGGCCTGGCTGCAAAACGCCTCGCCCACTCAACAACAGGCCTACCGCCAATACAGCCTGGGGTTGGCCGGCAGCAAAATCCTCAACAAAGGCCAGACGTTTCTCAGCGGCATTAGCGATATTCGCCGCTACACCGTCGGCGTGCTGTGCAAGGCCCTTGAGGCTGAACAGCAACGCGCCCTGAGCGGCGACGAGCAGCCCTCGCTCCCAGCCAGCTATGACCCCGATAACGTGCTGCTCACCTTCACCAAATACGCGGGCTACCCCGGCGCGCCCGGCATTGCCGATGCGAGGCAGATGAGCCTGACTGAACTGGCCATCACCAATCTGGCCGGGCGCCCCGGCGGGACCCTCACGTTGAAACACCGTGATGGCCTGACGCTGCCGAGCTGGTTGACGGCAGACTTCATCACGCGCACCGACGGCCTGATCGAAAGCGTCGACATCGGCCAACGCTACCCCGACGCTCTGAAACAACAGCTGCTGGGCGACGCCCCGCCCGTGGAAGCGCGTACGCGCCTGTTTGCCGAGCAACTGCGCTATCAATTGCCCCTGCAAGCACTGGAAACACACCTCAAGCAAGAAGGCGGGATCACCGCCACCGGCGCCCGCTACGTCGCCGCGTTGGTACAACCCGGGGCCGATGCGCGCAAGGTGGACGATCAAGCCGTGGCCATTCGCTGCCTGGCGTTGCTGCGCAAAGCTGAAGCGGTACCGGACATCGTCGCGAACATGTTCATCATCGAACCCCTGGACAACACGCAAGGCCCTCACCTGCTTTACCGCCCGCTGTACGCCGAGCCGCTGCTCGAATTCGCCACGCGCCAAGCGTTGCTCACTGCCATCGCGCAGCCGGGGGCGTTGCAAACCAGCGTGCTGACCTGGCTGTCCGACAAGGCCCGCCCGATCTACGACAACGGCGGTTTCCAGGAGCCGCATTACGTACGTTTCGGCCAGGGCGACGAGTTCGCCCCGCTTGAAACCCCGGCGCCGGCGCAACTGGCCAATGACGGCGCCAGCCACGAACTGCTGCAATACCTGCTCAACGGGCAATTGATGCAGTACCTGTATGGCAGCAACGCCAGGGCGCTGGTCGGCCAGGCCAGCCATGAATCGGTGTCCACCCGCAGCAGCCGCTGGTCCGCGCTGATGGAAGCCGGCGGCGTGGTGTTCAATACGCTGTTGCTACCGCTGCTGCGCGGGCCGGCGTTACTCACCGCCTGGTTGATGACGCTGACCGCCAGCTTCGAGCGGGACGTGCCCGCGCTCAACAGCGCGGATCCGGTCACGCGGGAATTGGCCGCCGCCGACGTGGTGCTGAACATGGCAATCGTACTGGGTGAGCTGGCCCCAACGGCGACAGCCGCCGCGCCATTGCCAACCGAGGTCACGGAGGGCGCACTGCGTCTGCCCGCACCGCGCCGCTTGCCGGAGCAGTGGCCGCAACCCAAGGCAGCCGCGATCACCGAAGGGGTGGTGGTCATGGCCGGCCAGTTCCCAGGCGAGCGGCGCACAGCCTTGGATATGGGTTTCGCCGGCGCACACCGGCGACTCTCGGCATTGCAGCAGGCGCGCCTGTTGCGCCTCAAGGTGCCGCGCCCGGCGGCGTTGCCGCAGCCGGTTGTTTATGGTCCGCGTAAAGGGCTGTACGTGATCCACAAAGAATGGCACGTGTTGATTGAGCAGAACCTGTACCGGCTCAGATTGCTGGACGACGACAGCGTGGTGATCGTCGACCCGTTCGACACCACTCGCCAAGGGCCCTATGTACGCGCGGATGCTCAGGGCCGCTGGTCGGTGGACCTCAACCTGCGCCTGCGCGGCGGCATGCCGCTCAAGCGCGTGGCAGCGGAGCGCGAGCGCAAGGCCAAGCGGAAACTGCAACTGACCGACCAGTACAACGACTTCGTGGCCCAACAGGTCGCGCTGCAGCAGGCGCTGGATGTGTCCCAAAGCGTCATGGAAAAATCCGAGCAGGACCCACGCTTCACCGCGTTGCAACGCGCCAGCCAACGGCGCAAGTTCGAGACCGCCCTGGAAAATCAGACCCGCGTGTTCCAACAGCTGCTCGATACCCAGGACGAACGGGTGCAACACGGCATTCCCTTGCCCGCGGATACCCTGCTGGTGCTGATGGAAAACACCATCAACAACGCGCGCAAAGCCGTGGTGATCGCGGAAAAAGACCGAGCGCAGCTTTACGCCGATAACCGCAGCTTCACCACGGGCGGGCTGCAACTGCAGCAAATCATCCGCAATCAATACGCCCGCTACCTGGCATTCATCAATGAGCTGATCGGGATCAATGAGCGCAGCATCCGCAACCTTGAACTCAAGGACCGGCAACTGGCGGCCCTGTATAACCTCGGCGAGGACGGCGTTAAAACCTACGAACGCCTGACAGCGGACCGGCCGGAAGATGAAATCAGCGCGCTGGGGGTGACCAAGCTGCAACTGCTGAGCCTGCGCGTGCTGAGCATCAAGGAGGTGGAACTGGACCTGATGGAAGGTCTGAACGCAATCATCGAGCCGTTGAATGTGCAGGTTCGCTCCCACTCCGAACTCAAGCTCACCGAACTGAGCCCGGTTGAACTGCGCGAAGCCCTGGAGAGCCTGGTCGAGCATTACGGGCAGGCACTGGACGGCCTACAGGGGTTGCGCGAAGTCAACGGCGAAGAGCTGGAAACCGAGCACTTCAATAAGATGTTCACGCTGGTCGAAAAACTCTACGAGGACGCCAGCCAACAATTGGCCAGTGAAGTCAAACCCGACCCCAAACCCCGTCGGCGCCCACCCAAACGCCCCAAAGTCAGAACCGGGCGGGCTTCCAAAAAACTCATCAGGACGCGCAGCGGCGGTGTGGTGATCGGTGACCTCACACCCGCCGCCACCAGCCAGTCGGTCGACCTGGTCGAGGTGCGCTCGGAGGACGATAACCAGCTCATCGCCACCTACTCACGCCGTGAAGCCGAGATCTGGGACGAAGTGCGCGTGGTACGCAAGCCGGACCCGCTGCCGTCCCGACCGATCAACGAGCTGCGGGGTAAAGCGCGCAAGCTGTTCAGCCAATTGGACGGCCACCTGAGCGGTGCCGAGCGCTATAAAAAACTCTGCCGTCACCCACAGGAAATCCAGGAACTGCTCAGCAACGAAGCCTCGCGCCTGGACAAACTCGCGACCGAACTGGACACCGCGATCCAGGCGCAGCCCAGCGCGTCCAGGCTGGCGGCGGACCAGGGCCTGGTTGAGCAGATGCGCGAAGGTGTCGCGCGACTCCTGCGCAAGGGGCATGAGCTGCGTATCGCGTTGAGCCTGGAACTGCCCCCCACCAATGGCAACCTGCAGTTTCTGGTCGATCAAAACCTGGTGCAGGTCGCGGCGCTCGGCGAGCGCATCGCGATGACCGGTGCGCGTAAAGACTTCATCCAGGAATATGCGATCAATGACCGCGAGGGCTACCCGCTGTGGTACGCACACTTTCACTACAGCACCGCGCAAACGCCCAAAGCCGATTACAGCGTGGCGCACCTTAAAACCAAAGAGCAACGCCGTCAGAGTTATTACGCCTTGCTGGAGAAAGCGCAAAGCTCACAGGCGGTGGTAGACATTCATCGCGGCATGCTCGGTAAACCACTGGCCGAACGCTGGTTTTTACCGTTGGCCCACTGAAGGCGAACAGCGGTAGCCGGCTAACACCTGGGTGGTCCAGCGGGCCTTAACGTACACAGGCATCCCTTCTCTCTCGTAAAGGAATACCTGTGACTGACAACCCTGTGAAATCCGCCGTTGAAGCCCAATTTGCCACGCGCCCCAGCTTACGCTCGGTGGTCGAGCGCCTGCTGGCCGACAACCTCAAGGAGAAATACCCACCGTTGACGTTGCCCGTCACGTCGCTGCGCCTGGCGCTGCCCCGTGACGGCGGCGGGCGTGGCCTGACACCGCTGCTCAGCGCCGCGCTGGACTACCTCGCCACGCAACGCCTGCCTGACCTGGCGTCACACAGCGGCCTCGATGCCTACCTGAGTGACGCCACCGGCACCCGCCTCACCTTCGAGTCCAACGGGCCACGCAGCTACGACCTGACGGTGATCAGCGCGCTCATCCGCGAACTGCCGCTGATCCTGGCGGTGGGTTTTCAAGACGCCTTGACCGCCTACTGGAACCAACCCAGCGACGCAGACGGCAGCCGCTGGCAGTGGTTGGCCGCTGTGTTGCAGGGCCGGCTGCGCACCTCGGCGATCCGCCAAACAGGCAGCGATGCCCACGCACTGCAACGCCTTATACACCTGGCCGACTACCCCGCGCGGGAAACCCGCAACCGGCACACCGGCCCGCTGGCTTCGCTGCATGCCTACAGCGTGGAGACCCGGCTGGCGCATGGCGACACCCGCGTGACGCTGCAATCGAGCGATATTGTGCTGGTCGACGGCGAGCAGGTGTGGCTGTGCAGCCTGCAAGGCCGGATCGACAGCTTCGCCAGCCTGGACGCCTTCGGCGAAGCCTGGGGCCGGCGCATGGCGCAGCAGTACGTCGCCGACAGCCTGACCTGGCACCTGTACGAGCCCGACGGCAATATTTTTGAAGTGCAGGCCGCGCTGATCCTCAACGAACACCTGGACAACCTCGCGGCCATCGACTTGAGCGTCGTCACGCCCCTTAACGAGCTTGAGCAGGTGTTCCATAGCCTCACCGACCCCGCCGCACAACTTGACCCTCCAGCCGACACGCCGCCCCAGTCCCTGGCAACCCTGCGTACCGCCCTGCCCGGCTGGTTGCAGCACGCATCGGCCGGCGCGCGCTTTGCCTACCGCCAATGCCTGCTTGAACAAGCCAGCGCCCGGCGCGTGCATGCGGGTAAAACCTGGCTGGACGGCCTGCACAGTATCCGCAGCTATGCCACGCAACATCTGAACAACCAGCTGTGCCTGGCGCGCAATGCCTGGCTGACGGGCCAGCGCACCTGCGAATCCGGCGTCTCGATTTACCAGGCCGACAACCTGCAACTGAGCTTCGCCGTGCCGGTAGGTAGCCTCGGCAGCGGCTACATCGAGCCCGTGCGCATGAGCCTGGTGGACCTGGCCTTGAACAACCTGTCGGGCAAGCCCCAAGGCCGCATGACCGTGCGCAGTACCGACGGCCAGGCGATTGAAGCGTGGTTGACGCCGGACGTGGTGGCGCAACTGGTGCAACGGGTCGACGTCGGCCGCAATTACCCCAACTATATTCGCCGCGAACTGCTGGGCGACACCGACGCGGCACAGCAGCGTAAACGCCTGTTCATCGCCCAGCGCCCGCTTCAACTGAAAAGCCAGGCGCTGGAACACGCGACAAAGCGCGAAGCGGGTTTGACCCCCAAAGGCTTCGAGTATGCCGCCGCCGTGGTCGGCGCCAGCCACGCCGAGCGATATGTCGATGACAACGAGATCGTCATGCGCCCGCTGGCCTTTGCGCGTAAACCCGGCGCCACGGCGGACGTGGTGCAACACATGTTCATCATCGAGCCCCGTAACGGGCTGTCCGGGCCGCACCTGCTGTATCGCCCGGCCTATGCCCAAGCGTTGATGGAGTTCAGCAGCCGCGAGCAGTTGCTGGCGGCCATCGTGCAACCGGGCGAGTTGCAGGACAGTGTGCTGGCCTGGCTGGCCGACAGCGCACGCGCCATTTACAGCAACGGCGGCTTCACGCAACCGCATTACGTGCGCATCGGCGGCATCGGCGCGGAATTCGACCCGCTGCCCGCCGTGCCGAAACCGGCAAAACTGGCCGACCCCTTCGATGAAAGCAACGACGAAATCCTGCAGTCGCTGACCAATGGCCAATTGATGGAATACCTGTTTACTAGCGAGGCGCGCCAATTGCTGGAGCAGGCTGACCGCGAGTCGACCTCCAATGCCGAAAGCCGCTGGAAGCTGATCCTGGAAGGCGCGCAGTTGGGCTTCAACACCTTGTTGATGTTGGTACGCGGGCCCTTGGCGGCAGCGGGCTGGCTGTTGCAACTGGCGCAGGGCCTGGCCCAGGATCTGCCGGCCTTGGCCAGCAATGACCCGATCGCCCGGGAACTGGCCTGGGTCGACTTGCTGCTGAACACCGCAATGGTGCTGGTCCATCAGGTCACCTCCACCTCTGCATCGCCGCGCCCGATCATCGATGAGCACGCTCACCAACGGGCCCTTGCCCGGCTGCCGTTGAGACGCACGCCAGGCGAAGCCTCCCCAGCCCTGCCGACGGTCAAACGCGGGGCCTTCGGCCTGCCCGCCGAACCACCGGGCGGCGGTCATACGCTGCTCGATTTTGACCGTTCGCTGGCCAGCGATGCAGCAGCGGCGCGCTTGTTGGAAAAGCTGCTTGAAGTCAAGGTCGCCTGGCCCACACCTGTGCCGGAGCCCGTCAGCCTGGGCGCGCTCAAGGGCCTGTACAAAATTGACGGGCATTGGCATGCCTCGGTGGGCGGCCTGCTCTTTCAGGTCAACGTGGTTCCGGGGTTTGGCGAGGTGTTCATCGTTCATCCGCAAAAACCCGCGCATCCAGGGATCAAACTCAAGACCGACGGGCGCGGCCACTGGACCTTGGATCGCGGCCTCAAACTCGAAGGCGGCGGGCCGAAACGCATCGCCGCCCTACGCGAGGCAAACCGGCGCAAGACCCAGGAACTGGTGGATCGCATGCAAGCGTTGAGCCTTGAAATAACGCCCAGGATGCACACCTACCTCGAGTCCCAGGCGCGCATGAACAGCGCCTATAAGGCCCTGAAAAAACAAGCCGACACACTGCGCCTGGTGTGGACGCTGCTGCAAAACGCCAGCGAGGCACAGCAGCCGGCCTTGCAGGCGCGACACCTGCGCGAGATGCAGGACTACGCCAAGCGCCGGGCCCACTACGACATTCTGCTCGACGCCCTGCAAACCCAATTCGACCAATCACTGCCCTCACGCCTGGAACTGGTCCAGGTCGGCCAATCCCTGGAAAAAGTCGCAGGCGCCGCCGGCAACGTGCAAGACCGGGCCAAAGTGCTGAAGACCATCGGCGAACAACAGATGGCCCTGCACCTCTATCAGGTCGAGTGGGCGCGCAACCTGCAAATGACCGATCGCGGCGAATCCATGCTGGCCCTGAGCGAACGCATGGTGATCGACAACCTGTGGGGCGATAACACCGCGTTTGAGCAATACGTGGCTCAATCGATCAGCCTGGCGGACGCCATCGAGCGTATGGCCGAGTCCACGCGCAAGATAGAAACCACCCTGGATCAACTGGAGCAGGACTCAGCCGCGGGTCGCGCCATGCGTCAGCAACTGCTCGCACAAATCACCAACCCTCAGGAGTTTTTCCCTGACAGCTTGAAGCTGCGGGCGTTGATCCCCCTCATCAAGGCCAGCGTTGAGATCGGCAGAATGCTGCCGGCGCAGGAGGCCTTTTATGTCGAGCGCCTGAAGCCCGGTGCCTTGATCCAGGCGCTGTTTTCACACATCGAAGTGCGCAGCAGCGCGGACTACCCACTGGAAGACCAGCGCGGCGTGTACGAGACCGTCCTCGACAACTACCGCGAATACGAAAGTGCGATCCAGGCGCTTAAACTCATCAACCCCAACCGCCTCAAACCCGCCAGCGCGCGGTTGCTTGAAGGTCTTCACTACGCACGCACCTTGGCGCAAAACGAGCTGGAAGCGGTGGTGCGCAAACAGGAACAGCTGGAGGTGCAACTGCCGCTGTCCAAAACCCTGCGGCCCAAGGCAGCCACCAAGCGCGTGTTCAAAACCGCCGGCAAGCAATACCTCATCGGCGAACTCCAGCCGGCCGATGCTCAGGTCAAAGTCGAACGCTACACCATCAGCGATGCACTCTCCGGCACCACCGTCACCACGTTCGAACAGCGCCCGGACGGCTGGACCGACGTGCGCGAACCGCAACCTACCGCCGCGCCGCCGGTTGCACCGGCCCGCGAGTTGGCCACGCTCAAAACCCTCGGACAGGCGTTGATCAACGGGCGCGCCGCGATCGAACGCGTCATTGCGGCCCAACAACAAGCCCTCGAATCACCGAGTACCCGGCAAACCGTCAACCCCGGCGACTGGGATGCCCTGCTCAATAGCCAGGCCGCCCAACTCACGGCGCTCGCCGATGAAGTGGCGCGCGAGCATCTGGACAAACCCACGGCCAACGACCTGATCGATGACTTCAAGGCCAATGCCAGGGACATGCAGCGCATGGCGCAACGGGTATGCAGCGCGGCCTACAAACGGCAATGGCCGACGCAGGAGAGCCTGGATTATTTATGGCGCCAGGGTGAGATCGACATCAACCTGACAAGCCCGGCCGACCCGCAACGGCCCACCCTCAGTGGAGATTTTTTCACCGAGTACGCGGTGTATGACAAAACCCCCAAACCGCCGACGGTGCTGTGGTATGCGCATTTCCACTACGCCACCGCCGACGCGGCGCCGGCGGACTACACGCGGGCGCATCTGAAACTGGCCGAGCAGCGCAAATACACGCAGAAGGATCTGCTCAAAGCTCACGTACAGGCGGCGTTGCCGGGCACCGAGCCGGTGCGCCAGATTCTTTACGTGCTGATCACGCCCCCCGTGGACCAGTTGTTCCTGGCGATTGCGCCACGCAGCGGCCCGCGCTGATCGCGGCGCCAAACAAAACGCCCGACGGTCAAGGTCGGGCGTTGCATTTCAACGGCGTCGCGGCCGCGTCAGTGGGCAAACAACGAATTGCCCTTCTGGCCCGCGAGTTTCTCGGGTTTGATCAGGAACCGCGCCAGTGCCGGCAGCAGCCACAGCGCGCCGAACATGTTCCACAACAGCATGAAGGTCAGCATCAGGCCCATGTCGGCCTGGAACTTGATCGCCGAGAAGATCCAGGTGCACACGCCGATGGCCAGGCACAGGCCGGTGAACAGCACGGCTTTACCGGTGGACTTGAGCGTCTGGTAATAGGCTTCCTGCAACGGCAGGCCCGCACGCAAAAAGCTTTCCAGGCGGCTGTAGATGTAGATGCCGTAGTCCACGCCGATGCCCACGCCCAACGCCACCACCGGCAAGGTCGCGACCTTGACGCCGATGCCCATGAACGCCATCAGCGCGTTGCCCAGCACCGAGGTCAGCACCAACGGCAGCACGATGCACAGGGTCGCGGCCCAGGAGCGGAAGGTGATCATGCACATGGTCGCCACGCACAGATACACCAGAATCAGAATGGTCAGCTCCGACTCTTTGATCACTTCATTGGTGGCCGCTTCGATGCCGGCATTACCGGCGGCGAGGATGAATTCCAGGCCGTCCTTGTTGTTCTCCCTGGCGAACGCCTGCACCGCATGCACCGCGCGGTCGAGGGTTTCGGCCTTGTGGTCGTTGAGGAACACCAGCACCGGCGCCAGCGAGCAATTGTTGTTGTACAGGCCATCGGCACGCGCGATGGAGTTGTTCAACACATCCGGGTTGCGCGACAGGGTTTCCCATTTCAGGTTGCCTTCGTTCATGCCCTTGATCATCTGCTTGGACACCGTCACCAGCGAGATCGCCGACTGCACGCCCTCGGTGTTCTGCATCTTCCACATCAACTGGTCGATGGGCGCCATGGCTTCATAGCGCGAGCAGCCTTCGGCCTTGGTCTTGACCATCACCACCAGCACGTCGGAGCTGGTGGAGTAGTTGCTGATGATGAAGTTGTTGTCTTTGTTGTAACGCGAGTCCGGGCGCAGTTCCGGTGCGCCTTGGTCGAGGTCGCCGATCTTCAGGTTCTGGCTGTACCAGAGGCCGCCGCCAAAGGCGACCAGCGCCAGCAGGATCGAAACCGGTGCCACTTTGGCGCTGGCGAACCTGGACAGCAGGCGCCAGAACGGATGGTCACGGTGCGCGTCCTTTTTGCTCCTGGCAATGGCGCGGTGGCTGATGCCGGCATAGGAAATAGCCACCGGCAGCAGGATCAGGTTGGTAAACACGATCACCGCCACGCCGATGGACGCGCCGATGGCCAGTTCGCGGATCACGCCGATGTCGATGATCAGCAGGGTAATGAAGCCCACCGCATCCGCCAGGATCGCGATCATCCCCGGCAGGAACAGTTGCCGGAAGGTGCGCCGTGCGGCGGTGAGTGCGTTGTCTGCCTCGCTCGATTGCAGGGCGATGCCGTTGATCTTCTGCACGCCGTGAGAAATACCGATGGCGAAGATCAAAAACGGCACCAGCATCGAGTACGGGTCGAGCCCGAAGCCGAAGAAATGCATCAGCCCGAGTTGCCAGACCACCGCCACCAGCGTTGTGCTCAACACCGCGACGGTGCTGCGCAGGCAGTTGGTAAACCACAGCAACAGCACCAGGGTGATGACAAACGCGATGCCGAAGAACAACACCACCATCACCAGGCCGTCGATCAGGTCGCCGACCTTCTTGGCGAAGCCGACGATGTGGATCTTGACGTTGGGGTTCTGCGCTTCGAACTTGTCGCGGATCTTGTCTTCGAGCTCATGGGAGAACTTGCGGTAGTCCAGGGCCAGCAACTTGCCCTGGTCCTGCGGGTCCGGGTAGGCCTCCAGCAGCGGAATGTCGACGATGCTCGACTTGAAATCGTTGGCCACCAGGCGCCCGACCTGGCCGGACTTGAGTACGTTGTTGCGCAGTTGGTCGAGGCTTTGCGGCGAGCCGTTGTAGCTTTGCGGGATGACTTCGCCGCCGGCAAAACCTTCTTCGGTCACTTCGGTCCAGCGTACGCTGGGGCTCCACAGCGACTTGAGGCCCGAGCGGTCGACGCCGGAGATGTAGAACACCTCGTCGTTGATCTGGCGCAGGGTCTCCATGTAGTCCTTGGTAAAGATGTCGCCGTCCTTGGCCTCCACCGAAATGCGCACCGTGTTGCCCAGGTTGGCCAGGTCGTTGCGGTGTTCCATCATCTTTTCGATGAAGGGGTGCTTGAGGGGGATCATCTTTTCAAAGCTGGTGGAGGGGCGAATCAGGGTTGCCTGCCAGAACAGGAACACGCTCACCAGCACGCAGATCGCGATGACTGCCGGGCGGTTGTTGAAGATCAGGCGCTCAAGAAAGGTCGCTTTATCGTTGTGATGACTGCTCATTCTTTGCCCGCCTTCTTATTGTTTTGTCGGTTCAGCGCCGGCTGGCGTGGCCACACGAACGCCACCCTGCCCGACCAGAATCAAGTTGCCGTTGCCGGCTGCCGTGACCGCCGACAGTGAAATACGGTCCGGGCGATTGAACACGCTGAACGTTTGGCCGTCATCGTGGCTGACCACCACGCTGCCGCCGTTGCCGACCACCACGATGGAGCCATCGTCCAGCAAGGTCGCGCCCGACAGGCCGAACTCCAGGGCACCGCGCGCGGCGTTCAATGGGACCTGCTCCCAGGTGCCGCCGAAATCGGTGGACCGGTACAGGTTGCCACGCAGGCCATAGGCCAACAGTGTCTGCGCTTGCGCGGTGCCGATGACGCCAAACAACGAGCCCTCGTAGGGGCCTTCGAGCTTTTCCCAGGTCTGGCCGTCGTCGCTGGAGCGGAACATGCTGCCCTGCTCGCCGACGATAAACAGGCCGGCGTCCTTGATGGAGGCGATGGCGTTGAGGTGATATTGGTCTTCGTTGTCGAGGCGGTCGCTGACGTCGGCCCAGGTCTTGCCGCCGTCGGTGGTTTCGATCAGCGCACCGTAGGCGCCTACGGCCAGGCCGTGATTGGCGTCGTTGAACCACACATCGAGCAACGGCGCTTCGCGCTTGAGGTCCTGGTATTGCTGGGTCCAGGTGGCGCCGCCGTCAGTGCTGGCGAGGACTTGCGCATCGTGGCCCACGGCCCAGCCGTGTTGGTCATCGACAAAAAACACAGCGGTGAGCAACTGCCGGGTCGGCACTTTGGCCTGGGCCCACGTGGCGCCCTGGTCATCGGAATAGAGGATATGCCCGCGATCACCGACCGCCACCAGGCGCTTGCCGGCCTGCACCACGTCGATCATCAGGCCTTTGGCGGCCTTGGGGGATTCAATCGCAAACACTGCGCCGGCCGGGGTATCGCCGGCGGCGTGGACGGCGGTCGGCAACGCGACGGCTCCAAACAGCGAGAGCGCTGTGACCAGCAACGCGACCTTGCGTGCGGCGCGTGGGCGGCAAACAACCCAACCCATGACAGGCTCACTCATAGACCTTTCTCCCATTTATTATTGTTAGGTCTTGTCTTTGCTTGCCTTGCCGGGCGCTGAAACCTGCAATCTAGAGCGCCTGAACGAAGCAGGGGCCATCCTATCGGGCTTTGGAATCGTCTGACAATCAGCGCTACGTTATCTTTTGTTAACTGGCGGCTTTTGGCCATGTGGTGAATATAGCTGCATTCGCCAGGCTGATTGTCGGCGGGGGAATGAATTTTTATTCCATCTATTGAATTCAGGGAATTTTTATTCCATTAATGCACGCTCTGAAAACAATAATCCAAAGGACCACGGCAATGCGTGAACTCGGAATCGGCTTGATCGGCACAGGCTTCATGGGCCGAGCCCATGCCTTGGCATTCAACAACGCGCGGGCGGTCTTTGAACTGCCGGTACACCTCAAACTGGCCGCGCTTGCCGATGCCGACACCGAACGCGCCCAACGCTGCGCCACCGCCTGGGGCTTTGCCCGGGCCCATGGCGACTGGCAAGCGCTGATCGACGACCCCAAGGTCGATGTGGTGGCCATCACCACGCCCAATCACCTGCACTACCCCATGGCCATGGCCGCGATAGCTGCCGGCAAAGCGGTGTATTGCGAAAAACCCCTGGCCGTGAGCCTCGAACAGGCCGACGCCATGCGCCGCGCCGCGACCGCCGCCGGCGTGGTGACACGGGTGGGTTACAACTACCAGCACAACCCCATGATCACGTTGGCGCGGCAGCTGATTGCCGATGGCGAGCTGGGCGACATCATCAGCTTCCAGGGCGAGTTCAGCGAAGACTTTATGGCCGACCCGGCCTCACCCTGGTCATGGCGCTGTGAAGTGGCGCACGCCGGCGGTGCGTTGGCGGACCTGGGCAGCCACTTGCTGTCGATGGCGCGTTATCTGGTGGGCGACGTGGTCAGCGTGTGCGCCGATACCCACACCGTGCACGCCCAGCGCCCGGCCACAAAAGGCAGCCACGACCTCAAGGCCATTGCCGTGGACGACCAAGTGCATGCGCTGCTGCGTTTCGCCAACGGCGCGCGCGGCACCGTGAGCAGCAGTTGGCTCAAGCACGGCTACAAAAACCACCTGAGTTTTGAGATCAGCGGGACCAAAGGCACGTTGGCCTTCGATCAGGAATGCTTGAATGAACTGCGCCTGTACCGTCTCGGCCAGGACGGTTTCCAGCGCGTGCTGGCCGGCCCCGCCCTGCCCGGTTACGCCGCGTTCAGCCCAGCGGCGGGGCATCAGTTGGGCTACAACGAACTCAAGACACTGGAGGTGCAGGAACTGATCATGGCGCTGGCGGGCCAAGGCGCGGATGGCACTGACTTTGAGGCGGCATGGGAAGTGGAGCGGCTGGCGACGGCCATTCGCGTGGCGGCCCAGGAAGAACGCTGGGTCAAGGTGAACTCGGTCTGAAACACAGCGCAAACCCCCTGTGAGAGGGGGCTTGCTCCCGATGGGGGAGTGTCAGTTGATGAATCTGTTGCTGACCCACTGCCATCGGGAGCAAGCCCCCTCCCACATTTGGATCACCTGCATGCGGTTACATCAGCGCAAGGCTCGGCGCAGTACTTTGCCCACGGTGGTCTTGGGCAATTCTGTGGTGCGAAACTCCACATACTTGGGCACCTTGTAGCCGGTGAGGTATTCCCGGCAGTGGGCGAGGATCTGCTCCTGGGTCAGGTTCGGGTCTTTGCGCACCACGATGATCTTCACCTTCTCCCCCGTCACGCCATCCTCCACCCCAATCGCCGCCACTTCGCCTACACCGGGGTGCAACGCCACCACGTCTTCGATTTCATTGGGGTACACGTTGAAGCCCGAGACCAGGATCATGTCTTTCTTGCGGTCCACCAGGCGGATGTACCCACGCGCGTCCATCACGCCAATGTCGCCGGTCGACAACCACCCCTCGGCATCCAACACTTCGGCGGTGGCCTCCGGGCGTTGCCAGTAGCCTTGCATCACCTGCGGGCCGCGCACTTGCAGTTCGCCCTGCTCGCCAATGTCGGCCAGCTCGCCGTCTTCACGCATAAACCGCACCCAGGTCGACGGCAGCGGCACGCCGATGCTGCCGGTGAAGTCCATCTCGCGCATGCGTGAGATATCGATAGGGCTGATGCTCACCACCGGCGAGCACTCAGTGAGGCCATAGCCTTCGATGATCGGCAGCCCGGTGACCTCCTTCCAGCGCTTGGCCACCGCTGTGTGGGTGGCCATGCCGCCGGCGATCACCATGCGCAGGTCGGAAAAATCCCGCGCACAGAACGCTTTGTTCTCAAGCAAACCGTTGAACAAGGTATTGACCCCGGCAATGCCGTTGAAGCGCTCCTTGCGCAGGATCATCTGCACCCGTTTCACGTCCCGGGGGTTGGCGATCAGGATGTTGCGCCCGCCCAGGCACATGAACATCAGGCAATTCACTGTCAGCGAAAAGATGTGGTACAGCGGCAGCAAAGTGACGTTGGTTTCCTGCTTGCCCTGGTCCAGTTGATCGCCGACCCAGGCCTTGGCTTGCAGCAGGTTGGCGATGATATTGCGGTGGCTGAGCATCACGCCCTTGGCGTCGCCCGTGGTGCCGCCGGTGTACTGCAGGAAGGCCAGGTCATCAAGAGCCAGGCTCACCGGCAGGTGATTGAGCGCCCGCCCCTGCTTCAAGGTGTGGTTGAAGCGCACTGAACCCGGCAGATTGAACGCCGGCACCTGCTTTTGCACCCGGCGCAGGATGAAGTTCATCGCCGCGCCCTTGAAGGCGCCGAGCAAATCGCCGATGGCCGCCACCACCACGCGCTTGACGCTGCTGCCGACGATGACTTTTCCCAGGGTATGGGCGAAGTTTTCGAAGATCACGACGGTTTCGGCGCCGCTGTCCTTGAGCAGGTGCTTGAGCTCATGGGCGGTGTACAGCGGGTTGACGTTAACCACCACCGCGCCGGCCAGGATCGTGCCCAACAGGCAGATCGGGTATTGCAGGCAGTTGGGCATCATCAACGCCACGCGGTCACCCGGCTTGACGCCCTGGCCCTGCAGCCAGGCAGCGAACGCGATGCCATGGACCTGCCAATCGGCGTAGGTCATTTCGGTGCCGATACTGACGTAGGCCACGCGCTCGCGGAATTTCTCCAGGTGTTCCAGGAACACTTCGCGCAACGAGGGGTAATCCTCGATAGCCGCATCGATGTCTGCCGGGACGCCGGGCAGGTAAGCGTTCAACCAGACCCGTTCGGTGTGTTCCAGGCTGATAGCGTTCATGGCAGTCTCCTTGTTGTTGTTTTTGGGTTGGCGCTATTTTTCGACGATGGCGGTAATGCCCAGCCCGCCCGCCGCGCAGATCGAGATCAACCCGCGCCCCCCACCGTTTTCATGGATGATCTTGGCCAGCGCCGCCAATTGCCGGCCACCGGTGGCGGCGAACGGATGGCCGCAGCCGAGCGAGCCACCGTTGACGTTCATTTTGGCGCGGTCGATCGGCCCCAACGGCGCCTCCAGGCCCAGGCGCTCGCGGCAGTAATCGGCGTCTTCCCAGGCCTTGAGGGTACACAGCACCTGGGCGGCGAAGGCCTCATGTATCTCGAAGAAATCAAAGTCGGCAAAGCTCAGGCCCTCGCGCTTGAGCATGCGCGGCACGGCGTAGGCCGGGGCCATCAGCAGGCCTTCGCTGCCATCGACGAAATTCACCGCCGCCGTCTCGCCGGTACGCAGGTAGGCCAGCACCGGCCAACCATTGGCGGCCGCCCATTCCTCACTGGCCAGCAGCACCACCGAGGCGCCGTCGGTGAGCGGCGTGGAATTGCCCGCCGTCAGGGTGCCGTTCTGCCGGTCGTAGGCGGGTGCCAACCCGGCGAGTTTTTCCAGGCTGGCATCGGCGCGCAGGTTGTTGTCGCGAGCCAGGCCACGATGGGGGCTGATCAAGTCGTCGAAAAACCCGCGTTTGTAGGCGGCGTCCAGGCGCTGATGGCTGGTGAGGGTCAGTTCATCCTGAGCCAGGCGCTTGATCTGCCAGCGCTGGGCCATGGCTTCGCAGTGCTCGCCCATGGACAAGCCGGTGCGCGGCTCACCATTGCGCGGTAACAGTGGCTTGAACAACATCGACGGACGCACCTTGAGCAACGCCTTCAATTTGTCGCCCATGCCCTTGGCGCGATTGGCCGCGAGCAAGGTGTGGCGCAGGGATTCGTTGATGCCGATCGGCGCATCCGAGGTGGTGTCGGCGCCCCCGGCGATGCCCACGTCGATCTGGCCCAGGGCGATTTTATTCGCCACCAGCAACGCCGCTTCAAGGCCGGTGCCACAGGCCTGTTGCACATCGTAGGCCGGGGTATCAGGCGACAGCGTGGTCGACAGCAGCGATTCGCGTGCCAGGTTGAAGTCCCGTGAATGCTTGATCACCGCGCCGGCGGCAAACTCACCCAGGCGCTGGCCGTGCAGGTTGTAGCGATCCACCAGGCCTTGCAGCGCGGCCACCAGCAGATCCTGGTTGCTGTCGTGGGCATAGACGGTATTGGAGCGCGCAAAGGGGATGCGGTTGCCGCCGATAATCGCCACGCGGCGGGTCGCGGTCGGATTGAAGCTGTAGTCACTCATTTAACGCTCTCTTTCCAAATGAACAGCCCACGCATATGGGGTTTGTCGCCAGCAAAATTACGCACCTCGAACTCACGGCGCGGGCCGCACGAGGGGTGGTTCCACAGGGCGACCTGGCCGGGCAGGAAGATCGGCAGCTTGAAGTCGCAATGGGCCTCGGCCTGGTCCAGCCCACCCGGCGGTTGCTGGGCGGCAAGGGCGCGGCCCAGGGTCCACATGCCGTGGGCGATGGCACGGCGAAAGCCAAAGATCTTCGCGCCGATCACTGAAGTGTGAATCGGGTTGAAATCCCCGCAGACGTGGGCAAAACGCCGGCCCAGATCGGCCGGCAACACCCAACGCTGGGTGCGTAGCAGGCCGTCTTCCTGCAACGCCAACCCATCGTCCCAGGGCTCGCCGATGGGGTCTTTGACGTCGCGGCGCAGGTACAGGCTGTCGCTCTCCCACACCAGGGCGCCCGCGCCATAGGCCCGGGTGGCAATGCTTAACGCCTGGCCCTTGGGATGGGCGACCCAGCGTGCGCAATACACCTCCAGGCGCAGCACCTGGCCCGCCTGCAAGCGCTGGTGCTGACGAATACGGTTGGCCAGGTGCACCATGCCGCTGGCCGGGTACGGAAAGCTCGGGCGCGTGAGCAACATCAGGTGCAGCGCGAACGCCAGCACATGCGGATACGACAGCGGCACGCCCTGCTCGGGCCGGAAACCGCAGGCACGCCCATAGGCGGCGATGTCGGCCGCGTGCAGCTCCACCGCCGGGCGCACCAGGCGCTCCTTGGGCAGCGCCGGCATGCCGTCGGGCTTGGGCTTGCGCAGCGCGCGCGCGCCGTCCAGCAGCAGGCGCGTGCGTGAGGGTGGCGGGTCAATAATCTGCGTTACGTAGTCCATGAGGTCAGGCTCCCAACAGGCTTTGGCCGCACACCCGCACCACCTGGCCATTGACCCCGCCCGAGGCCGGGTGCGCGAGCCAGGCGATGGTTTCGGCCACATCGATCGGCTGGCCGCCCTGGCTCATCGAGTTCATGCGCCGCCCCGCTTCGCGGATCATCAGCGGGATCTTCGCGGTCATCTGGGTCTCGATAAACCCCGGCGCCACGGCGTTGACCGTGACCTGTTGCACCGCTGCGCGCGGCGCCAGGCCCTGCACCAGGCCGATCACACCGGCCTTGGAGGTGGCGTAATTGCTTTGCCCGAGGTTGCCGGCAATAGCGGAAATCGACGACACGCACACGATGCGCCCGCCGGGGTTCACGCCCTGGTTTTGCAGCAGTGCATGGCTCAGTTGCAATGGCGCCTCCAGGTTGACCGCCAGCACACTGCGCCAGGCCGCTTCGGGCATTTTGGCGATGGTCTTGTCGCGGGTGATGCCAGCGTTGTGCACCACCACATCGAACGCACCGTATTGGCTGACATGGGCCAGCAACCGTTCAGCGGCATCCGCTGCGGTGATATCCAGCGGCAGCGCCGAACCGCCGACGCTGGCGGCAGCCTGTTGCAGGGCGTCCTGGGCCTGGGGCACATCCACACACACCACATGGGCACCGTCGCGCGCCAATACCTGGGCGATGGCCAGGCCGATGCCACGGGACGCACCGGTGACCAACGCACGCCGACCCGCGAAGGGGGCGTCCCAGTTGACGGCGTAGTGGTCGTCCACGGTTTTATCCACGCGCACCACTTGCCCCGACACGTAGGCCGAGCGGCGCGACAGGAAGAAACGCAGGCTGCTCTGCAACGCGTCTTCGCCACCTGGCGCTACATAAAGCAACTGCACGGTGATCGCCCGGCGCAGTTCCTTGGCCAGCGAGCGCACCAAGCCTTCAAGGGCGCGTTGGGCGATGGCCTGGGCCAGGTCCTGGCAGTGTTCCGGCGCGGTGCCGAGTACCACCACGCGGGCGTGCTGGCCGAGGCGTTTGGCGTTGGCGTGAAAGAACCCATAGAGCTCGTCCAGCTGTTGCACGTCGCGGATGCCCGTGGCATCAAACACGGCGCCCTGCACCTTGACCGTGGACGGCGCCTGCAGCGTCGCCGGGGTGGCGGCCACTGTGTCGGTGGCGCTGAAGACACGCTGCACCTGATCAACCAGGCGCCCTGCCCCGGCGATGATCACCGGGTTGGCCAAGGCTGGCTGGCCGCTGCGATAACGCTGCAACGGCAAGGGTTGCGGCAAGCCGATAGCCTGGGCCAGGCGATGGCCCCAGGGGGAATTGACGAATGAAAGGTAGTTGTCACTCATAAACACAAATCCTGCCTTGTAAACCCAGTCAAATGTGGGAGGGGGCTTGCTCCCGATGGCGGTGGGTCAGCTACCCATCAGTTGGCTGAAGCACCGCCATCGGGAGCAAGCCCCCTCCCACACTGGCCGCGTTACCGATCTAATTTACCGAGGCGTTTTCGCCCTGGCTGGTACGCCGCTTGGCCGCCGGTTCGAGCGCTTGTTTGCGTTGCTGCAAGGCTTCCAGCAACCCGAAGTCCTGCGCAAAGTCGTCCACCTGGATCGCGTGGTCGGCGTATTCCACGTAGCGCGCCAGTAACGCTTCCTCGTCATCGCTGATCAGGTCCAGCGCCCGCGCCTTGACGCGCCAGGCGGTAAACGCCGTGGTGGAGATCGGCAACGGTTCGATCAGGCCCTGCTTGATGGCGGGCTTGAGCCGGGCGTCGATCAGCTCGACTTGCGGCAACAAACGCAAGCCCAGCTCGCCGTAAGCCAATTTGTCGATTTCCGGGCGTGGGATGTAGGAATCGGCCAGCAACCGGTCGCGGGTTTCGCCCGGTGTCTGCACCACATCGGCCACCTGCGCCAGCAACCGATCCGAGGGTTTGCGCAACGGGATGCCGAACGGGAATGTCAGGCCGCGCACCACGCCGGCGGCAATGTTGGAGGGGTAGTTCTCGAGCACTTCGGCGAGGGCTTCGTGGGCGCGCAGCAAGGCATCCTGCGCCGACCAATGCACCAGCGGCAGGTCGGCCTGGGGTCGGCCATCATCCTCAAAGCGCTTGAGCACGCAGGACAGGATGTACAGCTGCGACAGCATGTCGCCCAGGCGCCCGGTGATACTTTCCTTGCGCTTGAGCGCACCGCCCAGCACGCCCATGGAAATATCCGAGATCAACGCCAGCACCACCGACAGCCGATTGGCCTGGCGGTAGTAGGACGCCAGCGCCGGGTCGGTCTTGGCCGGGGCGGAAATCAGCCGCCCGCCGGTCAGCGCATGTACCGCCGCGCGCACGGTGTTGGCCAGTACGAAGCTCACATGGCCGAACATCGCGCTGTCGAAATCCTCCAGCGCCTTGCGCCGGTCGAGGTTGCGCGCCGCTTCCATCTCGCGGAACACATACGGATGGCAGCGAATCAGGCCCTGGCCAAAGATGATCAGGCAGCGCGTCATGATATTCGCGCCTTCCACCGTGATAGCGATGGGGCTTTGCTGGTAGGCCCGGGCCAGGAAGTTGTTGGGCCCCATGCAGATGCCTTTGCCGGCCACGATGTCCATGCCGTCATTGACGATGATCCGCGCGCGCTCGGTGACGTGGTACTTGGCGATGGCCGAAATCACCGACGGTTTTTCACCGGCATCCAGGGATGCCACCGAGACCTTGCGCACCGCATCGCAGGCATACAGATGCCCGGCCATGCGCGCCAGTGGCGCTTGTACGCCTTCGAACTTGCCGATGGGCAGGCCGAACTGTTTACGCATCGCCGCATAGGCCGTGGTACCGCGCACGGCGACCTTGCCCAGGCCGACGTTGGCCGACGGCAAGGAAATCGCGCGACCGGCGGCCAGGCACTCCATCAGCATGCGCCAGCCATTGCCGACCTGTTCGCGGCCGCCGATCACCCATTCCAGCGGGATAAACACGTCCTTGCCGGTGGTCGGGCCGTTCTGGAACACCGCGTTGAGTGGCCAGTGGCGACGGCCGCTGTTCACGCCGGGGTGGGAGGTCGGGATCAGGGCGCAGGTAATACCGAGGGAGCCCGGCGCGCCGAGCAAACCGTCCGGGTCTTCGGCGCGAAATGCCAGGCCAAGCACGGTAGCAATGGGGCCGAGGGTGATGTAGCGCTTGTCCCAGGTCACACGGAAACCCAGTACTTGCTCACCCTCGTGGGTGCCTTTACACACGATGCCCAAATCGGGAATCGCCCCGGCGTCCGAACCGGCATATGGGCTGGTCAGGGCAAAGCAGGGGATGTCTTCGCCACGGGCCAGGCGCGGCAGGTAGTAATTGCGCTGGGCGTCGGTGCCGTAGTGCAACAGCAGCTCGGCCGGGCCCAGGGAGTTGGGGACCATCACCGAAATCGCCGCCGCCGAGCAGCGGGTCGACAGCTTCATCACCACCTGCGAGTGCGCATAGTGAGAGAAGCCTTTGCCCCCGTATTGCTTGGGAATGATCATGCCCAGGAAGCCCGCGTCCTTGGTGTACTGCCAGCACTCAGGAGACATGTCCTGCCAAATCTGCGTGGTTTCCCAATCGTTGGCGATGTCGCACAGGGTTTCCACTTCGTTGTCGAGGAAGGCTTGCTCCTCGGCGCTGAGCTTAGCCGGCGCGGCGTGCAGCAAGCGCTGCCAGTCGGGTTTGCCGCTGAATAACTCGGCGTCCCACCACACGGTGCCGGACTCGATAGCCGCACGCTCAGTGTCGGACATTGCCGGCATGATCGTACGAAACAGGCCCAGGGCCTTGCTGGTTAACAAGGCGCGGCGCAGGGGTTTGATTGTCATCAGCAACGCGGGCGCGATCACCAGCAATGCCGCGACGCCAGCACCAACACCTGCCACCACGTTAAACACGTAACCCAGCGCCAGCCAGATTACGCCAGCGCCCAACCACAAGGTCGCGGCAGCTTGTCGATACGCCAGGGCAATCGCAGCCGCGAAACCCACCAATAACCAGATAACCATGGGGATACCTCTACTTGATTCAGGGTATGGCTTAAGTGCGGCAGGTCGGATGAGCTGCGGCGTAAAACCACACTACAAACTTGAGAAAGCAAATTCAAATTTTGTTTTGAAATTTTTATTTAATACGTGGGCGAAAAAACAGCGGCTGATCGGGTCAGCTCAATAGGTTGATTGAACAAGAAAATCGAAACGGGTCGCGTGGGCAACCCGTCGATGCTTCACCCAGATGCACGCCAACAGCGAGATGCGCTAACTGTTGGCGTCTCACGGATGTCGCCGGATCAAAACTCGTAAGTGGCCGATACGCTAACCACATCACCACGCGCCTCTGACTTGCCGTCCAGGCTGGCGCCACCAAGGCGATCGACGTTTTTGGTCCTCAACTTGACGGTCTCCACAAACTGGTGGGAATAAGCGCCGTCGACACTCAAGCCTGGAATTGCGCTGACTTTGTAACCAAAGCCAAGGGACACGAAGGTGCGGTCGCCATCAGGAATACGCGGATCACGGGTGGAGTCCGGCGTAGGCGTCTGGTCGAAAGAAACACCGCCACGCACTGTGAAGTCATCGGTCAGTTTGTAGTCAGTACCGTACGAGAACTGCCAGGCATCTTTGTAGCGATAAGGTATCGACACAATGGTGCTTCCCTCGGATTTAAGGGTCAGCGCCTTGAACGTTGACCAGTCTGTCCAGGTGGCACTAAAGCCGATACCCCAGCGATCATTGATTTGGTGCACCCAATCGAACGATGCGTTGGCCGGAATATCCAGTTGCGTGGAAGCATTCGCGCCATCGGGGTAAAGATGAAGGCCCGGGTAAGCCATCTCTACGAGGGTTTTTCCGTCGACCACAGGCGTGGTCATCAGTAACCGAGATTGTTCGTCGGCGTAGATGTTGTATTTACCCTCTAACTTGTTCTTTATTTTCGCGTGGTAGTTCAGGCCCAGGGTGTCTTGAGCCGTCGGCTTCCAGGCAATCCCGGCGAACCAGCCCAAGGATGTATTGTCGACTTTGACACGCATCAACGAGAAGCCTTGACCCGCTGCGAAGGGGGTAAAACCGAAGTCTGCGGATTGTGCCGCTGCGGCAAACAAATCGACGTTCTGGCTTACAAAGCCGGACGTATGCTGAAGAATTGCACCGCCCCCAATGGAAAATTCGTCTGTCACTTTAAACGACAGCGAACCGGTCACTCCGACCGTTTCGATCTTGGTATCGACCGCGAAGTCCCTGCCTTTCCAGTCACTGTCATAGCTTGTCCTCGCCCCCATCGGCACCACTTGGCTGAGGCCGAAGGCCAAGCGATCGTTAATAGGCATGACCATGAAGCCGGTAGGCACCCATGCCTCAAAACCCGCCTGTCCGCCGTCTCCCGTGCGTGTGTTATAGATCGCGTTAAAGTCAGGATCCAAGACCGTGGACGAAGTGGGTCGCCCCGAATAGTCGTACGCGCTGCCCTTGTACTTGATGTCGATATTTGCGTAGTTGAGCGTGAACTGAGAGATGTTCTTGTCGATAAATGCCATTGCTGCCGGATTGTTATAGGCCGCTGACGGGTCGTTTTTAAACAACGACCCCCCGCCAAAGGCACGGCCCCAACCGGCGGCGTTGGTAGTAGGCGTCATGTATGCCCCCGCCTGGGCAGAGCCGGCAGCAACCATCAACCCACCGAGCAATGCCAGCCCCAGGAAGGTTTGCGCCTGTGGTTTTTTATTATTCATGCTCCACTCCTTTGTTGTTTTTATGCAGCACCAACAGGTCGACCCCGATGGTTTGTCTCAACAGGTGCCTCTTGCGAGACACCTGTCTTTACATGGGTGATCAGCCCAACGAGCGCGGTAGAACGCTTAAGGAACGATCTGCAGCAGCGGCGTGGTGGTCACAGTGACACTCAGACTTTGCAGAGTGCAGGACGAACCCAGCGGCTGACTGGTCGGGCTGCTGGTCAGCGCGCCAGTGCTATTGTTGTAGGCCACCGTGACGGTCGATGGACCGCAGTTAGAAGCGGGGTACAACACAGAGGCCGGAATGGTGTAGCCAACGTTGGTCACATTCCCGGCGCCCGCAGTACCACTCAGGCTGGTGGCAGTCAGTGTCCACGGCACACCGGTGATCTTAGGCAGTTTGCACAAGCTGTTAGAGCCGGAGACGGTGACATTGGTGATACTCGCAACCCCCACCGTATTCACAGAACCATCAAACTTCACGTCACACGTGATGGGCAGTTGAAAAGAGGATGGCGACTTCACCGTTAGCGATCCGGAGGCGGAGAAATTACTGCTGACGGGAGCGATACTGACGGCGTTCGCCATGGAAGCCGCACCCATGCAAACAGTCAAAGCAGTCAACGACACGAGAGTTTTCAAACTTTTCATTGTTGTTCCTCACATGTAATGGCGAGTCATTCGCCAGGGGGTAATGGCCATGAACGAGAGGTCACGTTGAAACTGCAGAACTTCCCTTTCCAGCCAAATTTCAATTCAATGAGCGCTGTACACCTGAAGCGCGTTATTCAACAACTTTGAAGTTCGGTGGCATCTTGATCGACACCGTCTTGATCTTGCAGTCTTCGCCGATCGGGACATTGCTGGCTTCCAACTTGCCGGTGGCGTTATCCCACGTACCCTCGGCGGTCGAAGGACCGCATTTGCCCCCCAGGCCGAAGGCGTGCACATCCACGCTGATCTTCGACATCGAGCCGCTTTTTGTGTCTTTGGCAACCAGTACCCACGGTAAGTTGATGGCCTCGACCCGGCTGCACTTGAGGCCGCCGTCGAACTCGACTTTGTCGACATTGACCGAGGAGCCATCAGCCGCAACGTTGCCGGCCACCTTGATGGTGCAATCGGCGCTGATCAGCTTGCCCTTTGAAAAACTGATGGGGCCCTGGGCCGTGAAGGCGCTGCCGGCCGGTTCGATGCGTGCGGCCTGGGCCTGGTGATAGGCAATAAGGCCCAGTGCGGCCAACAGCACATGGGCGGTGAACTTGGCAGGTGCTTGCATGGTGTACGTCCTTCCCTTTAATTATTGTTGTTCGGGTCAAACCACTTTCTCGGGGCGATAACTACCCGCGCGGCGATTAAGCCCCGAGTACACATATAACGTGCAACGTGTTTAGAACGGCTTGGCGTTGCCGCTGTATTTTTCCAGATACTTCAAACGCTGGGACGGCTGAAGATTGGTCAACCTGATATCCCCGGCGTAATGATTAAGCACCCGATGGTCCATGCGCCTGCGCCACAAGTACGGCACATAAGCCCAGACAATCATGCTCGCGTAACCGTACGGAAGTTGCGGCGATTCATCGAAGTGGCGCAACGACTGGTAACTACGGGTCGGGTTGGCATGGTGGTCGGAGTGCCGTTGCAATTGGAACAGAAAGATATTGGTGACAATCCGGTTACTGTTCCAGGAATGCCGAGGCGAACAACGCTCGTAACGACCATTGGGCAACTTCTGGCGTTTAAGGCCGTAGTGTTCGACGTAGTTCACCACTTCCAGCAGCGAGAACCCGTAGATGCCCTGGATAAGCAAAAACGGAATCACCGCCGCCCCCAGCCAGGCAATCATCGCGCCCCACAGCACTACGCTGTACATCCAGGCACTGAGCACACCGTTCTTCCAGTGCCAGGCCGGTAGGCCGAGTTTGCGCAGGCGTTCGCGCTCCAGGTTCCACGCCGAGTGGGCGCTGAACCACACCGAACGCGGCAGGAATGCCCAGAAACTTTCGCCAAGGCGCGAGCTGGCAGGGTCTTCCGGGGTGGCGACACGCACGTGATGACCGCGGTTATGTTCGGTGTAGAAGTGCCCATAGAACGTCGGCGCCAGCGTGACCTTGGCCAGGAACACTTCCAGTGCGTTGGGCTTGTGCCCCAGCTCATGGGCGGTGTTGATGGCAATACCGGTGGCCGCACCGGTCGACATGGCCATGCCCAGGTAGGTAAACCCACTGGGCGTGCCATGTAGCTGGGTGCGGGCGGTGATGTAGCTCGCCACGTGGGAGAGCCAACTGGACGGGTCGAGGCTGGCGGTGGCCTGCACCAGGCCACCCTGCATGATCCACTCTATGCCGCCGGCGGCCAGCCAACCGGTGATGACCACCGAGCTGATCACCAACAGCACGCCGGTGTAGACGATCCAGCGGTAGTAACGTTGGGATTCAAGGTGGCTGACGGCGGATTCGGGCGGGTTGCTCACGTCTTCACCGAGCAGGCCGTCGATCAGCGGGATGAGGCCGAAGATCACCAATACGCCGACCCACCACAGCTGCTGGATACCGGTGGAGATGGCCAGGGCCCCCGAGAGTAATGGCGTGGCCAGAGGCATGATGCCCAGCCACCACAGATGGCGCTTGCCATCGGCCCATACGCTTGGCGCTGCCAGAGTCTGGTTCATGGCAGCCTCCGCACGCTGGCAACAGGCAGGAAAAACAGGTTCAGGGAGTACTGGGTACTCCGGGAAATCAACCATGCGATAAAAGACGTTTTTTTCATTTTTATTCGCTCTTAGGCACTGCAAAAATCATTTCAAAATAAATATTGAAATATTTTTTTAAATAAATAACGCGGAATCGTTAGGTCGTCAACTACTTTTTCAAGGCCTTTTTACGGTGACCGACCAGTCTCTTTTTCAGCGCTTTGGTCAGGTCTCTAGGGCAAGCATTTCGGACCGTACAACCCACCATGAAGGCCGAGATTATTTGTTCGCCAACGCAAAAGGCGCGTGCAGCAGCTTGGCGTTTTGCGGCGGCTTCGCGCGTTTGGCCACCTGCAGCACCGTCTCGACCACACGCGCCGTGGCGGTGATCGGCAACATATGGCCGCGCCCTTCCACCAGCTGCAGCTTGAGGCCCGGCACCTTATCGGCGAGCGCCTGCCCGTGCTTGCGAAAGTCCAATACCTTGTCGCGTGCGCCATAGATCAGGCCGATGGGCAAGCTCAGTTGCGCATAGCGCTTGACCATGTCCGGCAGGTGATCGTTGACCAGGGCGATTTCGCTGGAGGCTGCGTAAAAGTTGCCTGGGCGCATGCCCAGCAGCCCGCCGCCGCGAGTGGCGAAATCAGCAGGGGCCGGGTCGGGCGCGAATACGCCCTTGACCACCGCGCCTCGGGTCAACAGCCCGATGGGCACCGTGAGGGTGTGGGCCACCCAGCGCCGCAGCCAGGCCGGGCGCACCGCCAGCGACCAGAACACCGGTGGCAAGGTCGGTTGGGGATGGGTCAGCGGCGCCACCAGCACCAGGCCCGACACCGACTCGCGATGGTCAAGGGCCAGCGCCAGGGAAATCGCGCCACCGAGTGAATGCCCTAGCACCAGCGGTTTATCCAGGCCCAACCTGTCGATAAACGCCGCCACCTGCCGTGCCTGGGCCGGCAGGTCTGCCGCCGTGCCTTTATGGCGAGTTGAATAACCCGAGCCCGGACGGTCGAGAGTGATCACCCGAAAATGCTCACGCAACTGGCCGGACAAGGCATAGGTCAGGTTGCGGCTGCTGCCCATCAACCCATGGATCATCACCAGCGGCGGGCCCTTGCCCTCTTCAACATAATGAAAGCGCTCGCCATCGACCTCCACGTAGCGCCCGTCACCTGGAACGGCCGCTTCAATGCGCCGTGTCATCCAGGCACTCAACGCCCACAACACCGCACTTGCACCCGCCGCAGCGGCAACCCACTCCACAGCCATAGCTCGGTCCTCTGCATCCCTGCCGCTGGCGACCTGACCGGAATTGATCGAGACCGCAGCCACCGCGCGCGCCCTGGATTCGGATCTCGTTCCAGCTGAGCGCGTCCGTCGGACAAGTCGCACATTCGAAACAAGAACCTGGCGCAGGCGGTATTTTCAGGTAGATTATTTAAAATCTTTTTTAAAATAATTAATTCAATTTTCCTTTGCAATGGTGTTCTATCTAAAAGACACAACAAAAACAGGAGCACATCCGATGCCCACCAAGGACCGCCTATGAATGCCCACAGTGATTCAATCGACGTTGCCATCATCGGCTCGGGCTTTGCCGGCCTGTGCATGGCGATCCGGTTAAAAGAAGCCGGCTTCAACGATTTTTTTATCGCCGAGCAGGCCGACACCCTCGGCGGCACCTGGCGGGACAACCACTACCCCGGTTGCGCCTGCGATGTGCAGTCCCATGTGTATTCGTTTTCGTTTGCGCCCAACCCTGACTGGACGCGGCAGTTCGCGCCTCAGGCCGAAATCCGCGCCTACCTTGAGCAGTGCGCCAAGCGCTTCGAACTGGCGCCCTACCTGCGGTTTGGCATGGCCCTGCAACGGGCGGTGTTCGATGAGCAGCAGCAACGCTGGCAATTGAGCTTCAGCGATGGCCGCCAGGTGAGTGCGCGGGTGCTGGTGTCGGGGATGGGCGGCTTGTCGCGCCCGGCGTTGCCGGATATTCCGGGGCTCGACAGCTTCAAGGGTAAACGCTTCCACTCGCAGCAGTGGGACCACGACTACTCCTTGAAAGGCAAGCGCGTGGCGGTGATCGGCACCGGCGCCAGCGCCATTCAATTCGTGCCGCAGATTGCGCCGCAGGTGGCCCACCTCGATCTGTTCCAGCGCACCCCGCCGTGGATCATGCCCAAGCCCGACCGCGCCATTGCCCCGCTCGAACGTTGGTTGTTCAAGCACTTGCCCTTCACGCAACGCCTGGTACGCGGGGCTTTTTACTGGGCTCTGGAAGGTCGCGTGGTGGGCTTTACCTTGCACCCGCGGCTGATGAAAATGGTGCAGAAGATCGCCCTGCGCCACCTGTACAAGCAAGTGGCACGCCCTTCCCTGCGCAAAACCCTGACGCCGGACTACACCATCGGCTGCAAACGCGTACTGATCTCCAATGACTACTACCCGGCGTTGTCGCGCAGCAACGTCGAGGTGATCACCGACCACGTATTACGCATCGAAGCCGATGGCGTGATCACCGCCGACGGCATCAAGCACCCGGCCGACTGCCTGATCTTCGGCACCGGTTTCCAGGCCAGCGACCCGCTGCCCCGCGATTGCATCATCGGGCGTGACGGCGTGGACCTGATGGACACCTGGCGCGAGGGTGCCCATGCCTATAAAGGCACCACGGTGCCGGGTTATCCCAATTTGTTCCTGATTATCGGGCCCAACACCGGCCTGGGGCATAACTCGATGATCCTGATGATCGAGGCTCAGGTGACCTACATCCTTGACGCGCTCAAACACATGCAGCGTCAGCGCATCGCCACGGTGGACGTCAAACCTGCCGTGGAACAGGCCTACAACCGCCAACTGCAAGACAAACTCAAGCGCACCATCTGGAACACCGGCGGCTGCCAGAGTTGGTACCTCGACCCTCGCACCGGCAAGAACACCACCCTGTGGCCCGGCTCGACATGGCGCTTCAAGCAGGTCACCCGCCAGTTTGCGCTCAAGGACTATGTGACCGAGCAGTTGCCGGTCAGCCCACCCGCGCGCCCTGCCACGGCGCCCTATCCCAGCGCAGAAGGCAGGTTGTCATGAAAA
>Ga0207650_10000254_pt1 | contig 58014 bp, 57 predicted proteins | sample KBSS63metaG_FD_184325 | JGI IMG/M metagenome (GOLD analysis project Ga0207650, IMG submission 184325) | Switchgrass rhizosphere microbial communities from Kellogg Biological Station, Michigan, USA - KBS S6-3 metaG (SPAdes) (version 2) | ecosystem: Host-associated > Plants > Roots > Rhizosphere...
CGTCCGCCGCCACCCAGTTGTGCGAGATCTGGTTGCGGTCGAGGAAGCTGCGCAGCTGGCGCGCGGGACTGCGCACGCTCGTCATCGAGCGCGAAGCGCCCGGTGGCCAGGCGGAAACGTCGTCTCGGATCGAGAACTACCTGGGCTTTCCCACCGGGGTGTCGGGCAACGAGCTGGCGCGCCGCGCGCTGCAGCAGGCGCGCCGCATGGGCGCCGAGGTCATGGTCACGCGCACGGTCGCGGCCATCGATCCGGCCAGCAAGGTCGTCACGCTCGACGGCGGCGACGTCGTGCCCGCCCGCTCCATCATCCTGGCGACCGGCGTGAGCTGGCGCCGCCTGTCGTCGCCCGGCTTCGACCGCCTGCTCGGCAAGGGCGTGTTCTACGGCGCCTCGCGCAGCGAGGCCGACTCGACGCAGGGGCAGGACATCCACCTGATCGGCGCCGGCAACTCCGCGGGCCAAGCCGCGATGTTCTTCGCCAACCACGCGCGCACCGTCACGCTGGTCGTGCGCGGAGACTCGCTCGAGAAGAGCATCTCGCACTACCTGATCGAGCAGATCCGCGGCAAGCCGAACATCCAGGTGGCGCTGCACAGCGAGCTGCAGGCCTTGCACGGCGAGAAGCAGCTCGAGGCGATCGACTGGGTCGACCGCAAGTCCGGCGCCGTTCGCCGCGTCGCCAGCCGCGGCGTGTTCGTCTTCATCGGCGCCGACGCGGAGACAGGCTGGCTGCCCGAACGCATCCAGCGCGACGAGCACGGCTACGTCTGCACGGGCGAGGCGGCGGCGCGTTCAGGGCGCTGGCAGCTGCAGCGTGACCCGTACCTCCTCAAGACGACCGTCCCGGGCATCTTCGCCTGCGGCGACGTGCGTTCGAGCCCGGTCAAGCGCGTCGCGGCGGCGGTCGGCGAAGGCAGCATGGCGATCGCCTTCGTGCATCAGTACCTCGCTCATGCCGGGAGCGCGACGGCCGGTTGATCCGCGTCGACGGACGAATCAACAACCTGTCGCCACGCCGTGGCTAGCGGATATCGTCGAGTTTCACGCCGAGCCGCTCGGCGTAGAGGGCGAGGGTCCGCTGCCACGCCGGGCGGGCCAGGCAGCGCTCGTAATAAGCCTTCACGCTCGGGAACGGCTCCATCAGGTCGGTCTTGCGGATGCCGCGCAGGACGCCGGCCAACAGGATGTCGGCGACCGTGAACTCGGCGCACGCGATCCACTTGCGGACGGCGAGGCGCCGCTCGAGATCCTCGAGCCAGCGGCTGGCGAGCTTGGGCAGCTCGGTGTGAAGCCTGGCGGCTTCCTTGCCCGGGTCGAATATTCCGATGAGGTCCAAGCTCATCAGGGTCGCCCCGACGGTGGCGACCGCGGCGACGCACCATTGGACGACGCGGGTGCGGCCGTGAGCGTCGCTCGGAATCAGCTTGCCGGCCTTGTCGGCCAGGTAGAGCGCGATCGCCGCCGACTCGGCGACCACGAAGCCGTCGTCGTCGATGACAGGCGCCTGGCGGAACGGGCTGATCCGGCGGTAAGCCTCGCCATCGAGCTCGCCGGCGGTGTGGTCGAGCGCGTGGATACGATACGGCAGGCCGGTCTCCTCGAGCGCCCATTGCGCCCAGAGGTCCTTGGTCTCGCCGTGTCCCGCGGGGGAGATGCGTCCGAAGCCGTAGAGGGTGATCACGTCGTCCTCCGTTGCAGTTCTCAGCGTCCGTCGACCAGCCGGGCGAATTCCGCGGTCCGAAACCGCTCCGACACGAAGTCGACGAAGGCGCGCGTTTTCGCCGGCAGCATCCTGCGGCTTGGGTAGTACACCGAAAGAGGCCCGGCGTCGCTGTACCAGCCCGGCAAGAGACGGACCAGCTCGCCAGAGGCGATGGACGCGAACGCGAACGGCATCGGCAGGAGCGCGACACCGAGGCCGAGGCGCGCCGCCTGCGCGATCGCTTCGGGATCGCTGAAGATGAGTCGCGGCCGGCACTGGACGGTCACCTCGGCGGCGCGCCGTGAGCGCAGCGACCAGGGGCGCACGCGGCCGGTCGGCGAGGAGCGTCGCATGATCGCGTCGAAGGCCGCGAGGTCCGCCGGGCTGCGCGGCAGCGCGCGTCCCGCCAGGTAGGCCGGCGCCGCCACCGCGACGATGTGCACCGGCGCCAGCTCGCGCGCGACGACGCCGGAAGCGAGCTGAAAGCCGCCGCCGACGGCGGCGTCGAATCCCTCGCCGACGATGTCGACCTGACGGTTGTCGAAATGCCAGTCGGGCAGCACGCGCGGATAGCGCTCGAGGAAGCCGCCCAGCAGCGGGACCAGGAAGTTGCGGCCGAAGGCCTGGCCCATGCTCACCTTCAGCGTGCCGGCAGGGTCCTCGCCGCGATCGTCGAGGTTGGCAACCGCCGCCTGCAGCGATGCGAGCGGGCCGTCGACCTGCTGCAGGAAGCGCTCGCCGCTCTCGGTGAGCCTGAGGCGCCGGGTGCTGCGATGGAACAGGCGCACGCCCAGATCGCGCTCGAGACGCGCCACGTTCTTGCTGACGCCCGCCGGCGTGAGGCCGAGGACCCGGGCCGCCGCGGAGAAACTGCCGTGCTCCGCCGTCTGGGCGAAAGAGACCAGATGCTGCATGTGCGCCACGCGACGATCTTAAACCGCGGGTTGAAAGTGAATGCCTTCGCTGCCGGCTAGTCGCCGCGAGCGTGCGACTCCACACTTCCACCCGGCGTTCATCCCGAGCGCGACTTGTCGGAGAGAAGTTCCATGCGCGTGTCTGCCCGATGCTTTCTCATGTTCCTGCTGTCAATGGTCCTGGCCGCGCCTTCATGGGCCGAGGGATTCGCCTTCTCCGGCTTCGCCGTGCGCCAGGTGGTCGGCAACGGCGCGACGATTCATGTCCGCTCGGGCGGCTCGGGCCCGGCGGTCGTCCTGTTGCACGGCTATGGCGAGACCGGCGACATGTGGGCGCCGCTCGCGGTCGAGCTGGCGCGCGACCACACGGTGATCGTTCCCGATCTGCGTGGCCTCGGCCTGTCGTCGAAGCCGCCCGGTGGCTTCGACAAGAAGACCCAGGCCGACGACGTCGTGGGCGTCATGAAGGCGCTGAACGTGGCGCAAGCCGACGTCGTCGCGCACGACATCGGCAACATGGTGGCGTTCCAGCTCGCGGCACGCTTTCCGGAGCGCGTTCGCCGGCTTGTGCTGATCGATGCGCCGGTGCCGGGTGTCGGCCCGTGGGAAGAGATCCTCAAGAACCCGCTGCTCTGGCACTTCCGCTTCGGCGGCCCCGACATGGAGCGGCTCGTCGCGGGCCGCGAGCGGATCTACCTGGATCGATTCTGGAACGAGTTCTCGGCCACGCCGGCGCGCTTCAGCGAAGGCGCGCGCCGTCACTACGCCGGGTTGTACGCGCTGCCGGGCGCCATGCACTCCGGCTTCGCGCAGTTCGCGGCGTTCGACCAGGACGCGATCGACAACCGCGCGTTCCTGGCGCAGGGCCGGCTCAAGATGCCGGTCCTCGCCCTCGGTGGCGAGAAGTCCTTCGGCCTGACGATGGCGGCGGTGATGCGCGCCGCCGCCGACGACGTGACCGAAGGCATCGTCCCCGATTCGGGCCACTGGATCATGGAAGAGAACCCGCGCGCTACGATCAAGCTGGTCCGCAATTTCATCGTCCGCTGACTCGCCGGAGCGCTGCCATGGCATCGACATCGATGACCGCGAGCGAAGGGCGCTTCGAGGGCGTCGGCGGGGTGCGAATCTTCTATCGGACCTGGCGGCCGGCCCGCCCGCCGCGCGGCGTGGTCGTCGTCGTTCACGGCTTCAACGCGCACAGCGGCCACTACGCCTGGGCCGCGGAACAGCTCACCGCGCACGGGCTCGCGGTCTACGCGCTCGACCTGCGCGGTCGCGGCCGGTCGGACGGCGAGCGCTTCTATGTCGAGCAGTTCGGCGACTACGTCGACGACGTCGCGTCGCTCGTGCGCGTCGTGCGATCGGACGAGAAGGGCCTGCCCGTGTTCCTCCTAGGCCACAGCGCGGGGGGCGTCGTCGCGTGCCTGTATACCGTTGGGCACCAGGCGGAGCTCGCCGGGCTGATCTGCGAGAGCTTCGCGTTCCGCGTGCCGGCCCCCGATTTCGCGCTGGCCGTCCTCAAGGGGCTCAGCCACGTCGCACCGCACGCGCACGTGCTGCGCCTGAAGAACGAGGACTTCTCGCGCGACCCGAAGATCGTCGCGGAGATGAACGCCGATCCCTTGATCGCCGGCGAGGCGCAGCCGACCAAGACGGTCGCGGCGATGGTTCGCGCCGACGAGCGCCTCGAGAACGAATTCGCGCTGATCACGTTGCCGCTGCTGATCCTGCACGGCAGCGCCGACAAGGCGACGAAGCCGGAAGGAAGCCGGATGTTCCTGGAGCGGGCCGGCTCGTTCGACAAGACCCTGAAGCTGTACGAAGGACACGTCCACGACCTGCTTCGCGACGTCGGGAGGGAGCTCGTCATGGCTGACATCACGCAGTGGCTAGAGTCTCGCATCGGCCCGGCGTGAGCTGGCCACATTCACCGGAGCCACCATGGCCGACACCACCCCTGTCAGAGACCCGAAGACCGACGCTCTGATCACGCCGCACAACGCGGTGCTTGCATTGATCGACTACCAGCCCGAGCAATACGCCGGCGTCGCCTCGGTCGGCCATGCCGAGCTGCTGGCCCACGTCACCATGCTCGGGCGAGTGGCCACGGCGTTCGAGCTGCCGGTGGTCCTGAGCACGGTCTACGTGCGGCACGGCATGTCGGGCACCAACCCCGAGTTGCGCGAGGCGTTGCCGGGCGTGCCGGAGATCGACCGGACGACGATGAACTCGTGGGAAGACCCCGAGTTTCGGGCGGCGGTGGAGCGAACCGGCCGCAAGAAGCTGGTGATCGCCGGCCTGTGGACCGAGGTCTGCGTCGCCTTCCCGACGCTCGACGCGCTGCGCGACGGCTATGAGGTGTTCTTCGTCGCCGACGCGATCGGCGGCGTGAGCCGGGTCGCGCACGAATCCGCCATGCAGCGAATGATCCAGGCCGGGGCGGCACCGATCACCGTGCTTGGACTCGCGTGCGAGCTGCAGCGCGACTGGGGACGGCCCGGTGCCGACCGGCTGCGCGGGGTCATGCGCGAGTACTTCGGCAAGCTCAAGGCGGCAAGGGCGCAGCAGGGGTCCTGAGCGCGAGGCCGCGTGAGCTATTGCAGCTGACGAGCCGCCAGCTTGCGTCGGCGCCAGCCCATCGCGGCGAGTCCGAGACCCAGAAGCGTGACGACCTCGGGCTCGGGAACAGCGGTCACCGCGCCGAAGAGACCCGCTGTCTCGCCGTTGATCCCGTCGAGGAAGTACAGCGTGTTGGCGTCGCCGCCGTTGCCCGCGCCGCTGCCGAACATGAGTCCCCACAGCCCCCCAGGCGTATTGCCCGCGCCGACGTCGATCGGAATGGATCCTTTGAATGCGCCGGTGAGCGGGTCGAACGCGTTGATCACGCTGCTCGCGAGGCTGAAGTTGCCGACCAGCAGGTCGCCGCCGAGCGGGCCGAATCCCGCCGGCGCTAGCGCAAGCGCCCAAGGGGCCGCGAGTTGGCTGCCGGAAACGAGCCGTTGCAGGAAGCCGCCGTCTTCGTCGAAGACGCTCAGGAATCCCGCCCCCGGGGCGGCTGCCCTTTGGGCGGCCAGGCCGGCGGGCGCGTACGTCACGTAGACCTTGCCCGCGATGTCCTGGACGTTGAACGGAACGAATCCGGAGGGAAGGGTGGGATCGGTGAACGCCCCCGGCAAGCTGAGCGGCGCGAAGGAACTGTCGAATACGTTGACCTTGCCGAGTGCGCTGTCGGTTGCGTAGAGACGCGTTCCCGCCGTATTGATGGCGAGCCCGGTATAGACGGCGCCGGGTGTCGTCACCTGGATCGTCGACGTCAGCCCCCCGGCCCACCCGGAAATGGTTCCGTTCAGGTCGGCGAAGATGAACCTTGAAGATGTGCTCGCCGTGCCCGGCGACAGCTGAAAGGAAGCCGTGTTCGTGTTGCTGACCTGCCCCGTGGGCCCCTGAGGGCCCGAACCAGTGGTCGGAATCGCCACGAACCCGGCTGCGTTGACGCCGAGGACCTGACTGACGTTGGTGCTTCCGGTGATCGCATACAGGGTGCTGCTGTTGGTGCTCTGGTTCGACGTCCAGAAGGGGCTCGTTCCGGTCCGCGCCAGTCCCCAGGGATTCACCAATCGGGGGTCGGTGATGCTGGCCAGGCCAGGGATGCTGGAGACCAGGTTCGTCTGCGTGTATTGCGCGCTTGCCGGCACGGACAGGCCGGTGGTGGCAAGTGCGAGCGCAGCCAGGCCGGTGAGTCGGGCTCGCAGGAGCAAGAGAGAGGGCAATGGATTCACGTTCGCCTCCGAAAGCGACCGGATAAGTCGCCACCGCATAGACGCATCTGCGCCCGAAGTTATTCCGCGTTCCTGCGGCGAAAAAACCTCAGGACGGTCAGGGAATAAACGTCATTCGTCGCACGTCTATCGAGACTGTCGCTACTTGATGGAGAGACCTAGATGAACTTTCGAACGCTTCCCCGTACCGCTGTGTTGCTGGCGGCCGTTCTCGCCGCGTCTGCCCATGCCGAACCTGGGGCCAAGATGGCAGGGGGGATGCTCGTCGATACCGCCGGGATCACGCTCTACACCTTCGATAACGACGTCCCCGGCAGCGGCAAAAGCAAGTGCAACGGGCCTTGCGCTGCGCTCTGGCCGCCCGCGCTGGCGGCGCCGGATGCGAAGCCCGAAGGCGACCTGACGATCGTGACCCGCGACGATGGCGCCAAGCAATGGGCCTACAAGGGAAGGCCGATCTACCTGTATGCCTCGGACAAGAAGGCGGGTGATGCAACGGGCGACAACTTCAAGGACGTGTGGCACGTCATCAAGTAGCGCGCTGGCGCGGGATTCGCTCTAATTTGTTGAATGCGAGCCGAGGACGAGGCGGCGATCGTCGCCTGCATTCCGAGCCTGCGTCGGTATGCGCGTGGGCTGCTCGCCGACCGGGATCGTGCCGACGATCTCGTTCAGGACACGCTCGAGCGCGCCTGGTCGCGCTTCTCCATGTGGCGTCGGCGCGGGGACGTTCGTGCATGGATGTTCGGAATCATGCATAACCATTTCGTCGACCGGCTGCGGGCGCAGCACAGTCGCCCGGAAGTCAGTGCCGGCGACGATCTGCCGGAATTGCCCCAACGGCCACTGCAGACCGACGCCTTGGAGCTTCGCGATCTCGAGCGCCTCCTGCAGCGGCTCGCGCCGGAACAGCGCGAGGTATTGCTGCTGGTCGGCGTCGAAGAGCTCGGCTACCAGGAGGTCGCGCAGATCCTGGGCGTGCCGATCGGCACGGTCATGTCGCGCTTGTCGCGTGCCCGGGCCAGGTTGCGAGTGGAAATGACGGGGGGCCAAGGCACCGGAAATGAAGTGCCCGGGCAAGAAGCCCCCGGTCTCGCGGGCAGGATGCAACGCGTGAAATGAACAACGACGTCCAGGAACCTGACGACCTCGGCAACGGGAACGCTCGCTCACCCATCACCGAAGCCGATCTTCATGGCTACGTCGATGGGCAGCTTGCTCCCGCCCGCATAGCGTCGGTGGAGCACTTCCTGGCAACACACCCGGAGGAACGCGCGCGTGTTCTCGAATGGGAGGAGCAGAACAAGACGTTGCGTCGGCTGCTGAGCCCGGTGCTCAGCGAGCCGGTGCCCCTTGGCCTGCCGCTCAAGGCGAGCGCAGTGGCCTGGCCGTTGCGCAGCCTGGCGGCCGGCGTGCTCATCGCCGTGGTGAGTGGCGGGTCGGCGTGGATGCTGCGAGGGGCGCTCGATGCGGATGCGGCGCGCCGTGCGTTTGCCAGTCCGGCGTCAGTCAACGACAGCACGCTGACCGGCTTCGCGCAACGAGCCGCCATTGCCCACGTGGTCTACAGCCCTGACGTGCGGCGGCCGGTCGAGGTGGGCGCCGATCAGGAACAGGCGTTGGTGACGTGGCTGACCAAGCGAATGGGATCAGCCGTGCGCGCGCCGTCGCTCGGCTCGCTCGGCTACCAACTCATGGGGGGTCGGCTGCTGCCTGGCGAAAAGGGTCCCGTGGCGCAGTTCATGTATGCCGCGCCCGGCGGGCAGCGGCTCACGCTCTACGTGACGCGCGAAGTCTCCGGCCAGGACACGAGTTTCAAGTTCGGCAAGGACGGCGCGGTCAATGTGTTCTATTGGGTCGAAGATCACTTCGGCTATGCCATCGCGGCGGGTGCCGATCGCGAAGCGCTGATGAAAGTGTCCCAAGAGGTCTATCGTCAGCTGAAGGGGGGATAGCTCGCCTGGCCGGATCTCCGACATCGGCGCTCGGTCGAATCCCAAGCGACGCCGACCTTACTGTTTGAGCTTGCGATCCTCGCCCTTCGCCTCCTGCATCGCTTCCGGCTCCAATTCCTCCGCGTATCGATTCAGACGGATGAAGATGCCCCAGCCTGCGAGCAAGACTCCCACTGCGAACACCAACGCGGCTGCATTCAGCATTTCCGCAGGAGCTTCGTGCGCTGCCCTGAAGGTGGCAACGAGGGCTTCGATCGCAAATGCCACGACGAGCACGACAAGAAACCTCGACAAGAAGCGACGTACGCGCGTCGGTCCGCTGACGTGGGCCGTGCGGACCACTTCTTCTTCGGCAATCGTTTGCGCGATCTGAAGCGCAACGACCGCCGCTGCGAGCAGACCGACCGCCTCGATGATCCGCTGCGCAGAATCACGCGTGAGCCCCTCGACGAAGGCGGCCCACCCAATCTTGGCGGCGATGATGACGAGCATCAGAGCGGCAGCGGCGAACAAGAGTGCAAGCAAGCCGTGCAGGGCCGAGAACGCGCGCAACATTGCTTTCATCGCCCCTTCTGACTCCGCCGGTCGATCGTTGCCCTTCATAGGCCTCCTTGGCGTTCGACATGAGCGGCGGGCCGAAGGGCGCGAAGCAGCCTTTGGCGCGTCCGCTCGATAGAGGGATTAGGCCTCACGAGTCGACTCCGGACTCCTTGCCCGGTCATCGAAAGACCCGGCGACGCGCTCTCCGCAGGTTTCGTGTTCGAGAGCTCCCGCCGACTCCTGCGCAATCAGGTAGTCGCGAACAGCCTGCAGGTCGGTAGTCGGAGGGACGTTCACGCAGACAAACTGCGCAGTGACACGCTCTGCTTCGGATCCCATGAACTCAAAGGCCGAGAGGACGGACTGCTGCTCCTCCTTGGACAGCTGATCGCAGAAGCTCATTCGCAGGGTCTGATTTCCGCTCCTGCGCAAGACCGAGCGCACCTCCGGTTCCTGGTCCGGGGCATCTGGCGTCGCAAGCACGACGTCTCCGCAGTTCAGCCCGTAGGCGCAGAACGGTATCTTGGCGATCTCGTAGTCATCCCCGAGGTGCCTGGCCCACAAGGACTCTTCCTTGTGCCACCAGTGGTTCGGAAGATCGACGCGGATCCTTGTGAGCTCGGGCTCAGAGTTCTTCATGAGGGCCAACTTTCGACATGAGCGGCGGCTCGGGCAAGCGAAGCCTGCCGGAGGGCACACGCTCGATGGACGGGTCAGGCTTCAGTGCGTAGGTGACGATGTAGATGAGTACACGTGGCACAAACCATGTTCGTCCGTGACCTCTCGTTCGAATGACATGCCCACTTTCTGTGCGACGCGGATCGACGCTGAATTGCCCGGCGTGATGAGGCAAACGAGCCGTTGGATCCCCAGGACGACCCGAGCGTGCTTCGCGATGCCTGTGGCCGCCTCGCTGCCGAAGCCTTCACCCCACCGGGACTTATCGATGAGAAACGCCAGCTCGACCTCGTGCCGACCTTCGATTTCCCAAGGCAGCAGACCACACCTGCCGAGAAAGGCACCGGAACTCCGTTCCACCGTGGCCCAAAGACCGAGACGGGGATGCCGAGGATGCCCATGGCGGAACCACTCGAGCTCTTGCCTGGTTTCTTCGAGAGTGCGTGTTCCGTCCGGGAAGTAGCGTCGGACTTCGGGATCGCGATAGAGCTCAAACATCGCATTCAGGTCCTCGGAGACGAGATGGCGAAGCGTCAGTCGTTGCGTTGCAAGAACGAGCATGTCAGGCCTCGCGTCCATGCCCACCCGCCTTCGCTGCATAGTAGGCGCCCTGTCTCAGGAGTCGCAACAAGTTCTCGTCGTTGACCCACGGGTCCTTGCCTCTCACCACTGGCGCGAGTGCTTCGGCGGTCGGTTGCGCCAACCCGTCACGTAGCAGGACGTGAACGGCCTCATACGCCAGACGCATGGCACCCTGACACTCCGTGTTGCTCTCCTCGAGTTCGGCGGCGCCGAGATACGGATGACATGTTTGTGAAGCCTCGCAATGATTGGCGATAGCCAACTCTCGCCCCAATCCATCGCGAGGCCGAGACCCTCGTTGAGAAGCTCCTCCTTGGATTGCCGTCGTTGGACGAGGCTTCGAAACCAGGAGATCACGGCGGAGAGGCGACGAGCGGCGATATTCGCGCGGTGCCGCTCAAATGACTCTGCGCTGAGCGGCAGTGTTGGCGTTGCCCGTATTCGGCGTGCCTGAAGGCTCAATGAGAAGCAGATGCGTCTCCTCTTCCGCCCGTGGACAGTGCCGCACGCCCTTCGGCACGACGAAAACCTCGCCTGGACCTAGGGTTACATTGCCCTCGGCCATTTGAATGACAAGGCGACCTTTGAGCACCAGGAAGAAGTCGTCGGTGTCTGCGTGTTCATGCCAAACGAACTCGCCTTTGACTTTGACGACCATGAGGTCCTGGCCGTTGAACTGACCGACGGTACGCGGCTGCCAATGCTCGTCAAAGGCACACAGCTTTTGCTCAAGGTTGACGGGTTGCATGAGAGGTGTTCGCTTATTTGGGGGCGACGAACGAAGTGGTTCGGATTCGAACGAGGAAGCACAGCTTGATCTTGCCTAACGTTCGCCCGTCGGCACGCCGTCGTTCGACCCTCACTTTTACCGTGCAACCTGCTAAGCTCATCCCAGGATCCACTGCACATCGTGAGGCGCATCGCGCCGACGGCGCGAATCGGGCAGAACCAAGATGGCTCAGAACGGCGCATCGCATTGCTGCGGCCCGGGCTACGCCTCGCCGGCCGAGGCCATGAAGGCGCCGCGCGAGAAGATCCTCTACACCGTCGCGCTCTACATCGGCACCGGTATCCAGAAGCCGGACTACTTGGCGACCATCGACGCCGATCCGGACAGCCCCACCTACAGCCAGGTCATCGGCCGGCTGGAAATGCCGGGCATCGGCGACGAGCTGCATCACATGGGCTGGAACGCCTGCTCGTCGTGCCACCACGATTCGACCAAGCAGCGGCGCTACCTGATCGTTCCCGGTGTCCGCTCGTCGAACCTGCACATCGTCGATTGCGGCGTCGACGCGAAGGCGCCGCGCCTGCACAAGGTGATCCCGGGCGCCGAGATCAAGGCCAGGACCAACCTGTCGGCGCCGCACACGGTGCACTGCCTCGGCTCCGACATCATCATCTCGATGCTGGGCGATGCGCGCGGCAACGCACCCGGCGGCTTCCTCCATCTGAACGAGAACTTCGAGATCGTCGGGCGGTGGGAGAACGACCTGGGCGGCATGAAGTTCAACTACGACTTCTGGTACCAGCCTCGCCACAACGTGATGGTCTCGTCCGAATGGGCGGCGCCCAATACCTTCATGCCGGGCTTCGATCTCGAGGAGGTCGGCCAGCTCAAGTACGGCCGCGAGATCCACTTCTGGGACTTCAAGGGCAAGCGCGTCGAGAAGACCATGTACCTGGGCGAGGACGGCCTGGTGCCGCTCGAGGTCCGCTTCCATCACGACCCGGATTCGAGCCACGGCTTTGCCGGCGCCGCCCTCTCGTCCAACATCATCCATTGGTGCAAGCGCGACGGCGAGTGGATCTGGGAAAAGATCATCGACGTCGAGAACGTTCGCCACCCGGAATGGCCGATCCCGGTGCCGGGCCTGATCAGCGTCATCCTGATCTCGATGGACGACCGCTTCCTCTACTTCTGCAACTGGCTGCACGGCGACATCCGCCAATACGACATCTCGGATCCGTCGAAGCCGATCTTCACCGGCCAGGTCTGGATGGGCGGCCTGCTGAACAAGGCGCCCGTGGTCAACGGACGTCGCATCACCGGCGGTCCGCAGATGATCCAGCTCTCGCTCGACGGCAAGCGGCTCTACGTCACCACCTCGCTGTTCTCGACCTGGGACAACCAGTTCTACCCGGACATCCGGCAGAACGGCGGCTGCATGCTGATGGTCGACTGCGATGCCGAGAAGGGAGGCATGTCGATCAACCCGGACTTCTTCGTCGACTTCGGCAAGGAGCCGAACGGCCCCGCCCGCTGTCATGAGACGCGCTATCCGGGCGGCGACTGCACCTCCGACATCTGGGTCTAGGCGATCGGGGCTCTCGCGGTGGACGTCACCATCACTCTCGCCAACCGGGCCGGTGCAACGTTCCGGGTCGACCGGAAGAAGCCCCTGCTCGACGCGCTCGAGGCGCGCGGCCTGTCGTTGCCCTATGGCTGTCGCTACGGCGGGTGCATCTCGTGTGCCGCGAAGCTGCTCTCGGGCGAGGTCGACCAGCGTGGCGGCGTCGCGCTGAACGGGCGCCAGCTCGCCGACGGCTATGTCCTCCTCTGCGTGGCCAGGCCTCTCGGCGACTGCACCTTCGATGTCGGCGTCGAGAGCCACGACCGGCTCTATCGCAACCCCTTCGCCAGCCCGCTCGAGCCGCACGAGCTGAAGCCGCGACACGTCGGCACCCGCGAGGATCCGCCATGACGGCCATCGCCCACATGGACCATGACCGGGACTACCCGGCCGACTATCTCGCCACGATCCTGAAGGAAGTGAAGACCATCGCCATGGTCGGCGCGAGCCCGGACCCCACCAAGTTCAGCTACGGCGTGTTGAGGGTCCTGCACGAGACCGGCTACGACATGATCCCGGTCAATCCCAACGAGGCGGGCGGCGAGATCCGTGGGCTGCGCGTCTACGAATCGCTGGCGGCGATCGACCGGCCGGTGGACATGGTGCAGGTGTTCCGCAGCTCCGACGCGCTGCTGGCGATCGCGCGCGAGGCGATCGCGATCGGCGCCAAGGTGCTGTGGTCGCAGCTCGGCGTGCGCGACGACGAGGCGGCCCGGCTGGCCGAGGCGGCGGGGCTGAAGGTCGTCATGAACCGCTGCCCGAAGATCGAGCTGTTCCGCCCGTTCTGGAAGCCTCGGCTGAACCAGGAGATTTAGTCGACGGGAATGGACCTCCGCCGTCCTCCTCGATAAACTCTTCGCCCCTTTGAACACTTTCCAAGGACGAAGCCATGGCGACCACACAGGCTGACAAGCCCGTCGACAACGGCGTCAACGTCGAGGCGCTGTTCGGCGCGCAGGCGGCGCTGGCACAGACACCCGAGGCGGCGAGGTTCAAGTGGCGCTCGACGGTCGAGTGGATCAACGGCACGCACAGCCGCTCCACCATCGAGGGCTTCTATGGCCTGGGCGCCGAGCAGAAGCACAAGAAGCCGTTCATTTTCGAAGCCGACCATCCCGAGATCTTCGCCGCTCAGGACGCGGCGGCGACGCCGGTGGAGATCGTGCTGGCCGGGCTGGCGAGCTGCCTGACCGCCGGGGTCGCGGCGGTCGCCCAGGCGCGCAAGATTCAGCTGCGCTCGGTGTCGGCGACGCTCGAGGCGGGAATGGACATCCGCGGCATCCTCGGCGTCGACGAAGACGTTCGCAACGGCTTCGACGGCATCAAGGTGACCTACAAGATCGACGCCGACGCGTCGCCCGCCGATATCAAGGCGATCGTCGCGCAGTCGCAGAAGCGCTCCGCGGTTTACGACATCATCACCAACCCGACCAACGTCACGGTCGAGGTGGCGTAGCGCCGCTCGCGGCCTGACACGCCGCGCCGGTGCGCACGACTGCCGTCGTCATCGGCGCCGGCCAAGCTGGCCTGGCGACGAGCTGGTGGCTCGCCGAGCGCGCCATCGACCATGTCGTCCTCGAGCGAGGCGAGGTCGCCAACACCTGGCGCACGGAACGCTGGGATTCGCTCACCTTGCTCACGCCGAACTGGCAGAGCCGGCTGCCCGGACACGGCTACGAGGGCGACGATCCGGACGGCTTCCGGACGATGGCCGAGACGGTCGCGTTCATCGAGCGCTACGCGAGCCTGCTGTCGCCGCCGCTGCGGACGCACTGTCCGGTGGTTTCCGTCCGGCGCGTTCCCGAGGGCTATGAAGTCGTCACCGAGCAGGGCACCTGGCAGTGCAAGGCCGTCGTCATCGCCACCGGTGCGTTCAACATCGCTCAGGTTCCGAAGCTGTCGGAAGACATCCCGTCCGGCATCGCGCAACTGACCACGGCCCAGTACCGCAACCCGCAGAACCTCGCGCCGGGCGGCGTGATGGTCGTCGGTGCCGCCGCCTCCGGTGCTCAGATCGCCGACGAGATCCACCGCTCAGGACGTCCGGTGACGCTGGCGGTCGGCGAGCACGTGCGCGCGCCCCGGATGTACCGCGGCCGCGACATCCAGTGGTGGATGGATGTCACAGGCCTGAACGACGAGCGCTACGACCAGGTCGAGAACCTGAGGCGCGCTCGCGCCCTGTCGTCGTTCCAGCTCGCGGGCTATGCCGACCGGCGCAACATCGATCTGAATGCGCTCACCTCGCTCGGCGTCGCGCTGATCGGCCGCCTGGCCATCGTCCGGGACGGCAAGGCGCAGTTTTCCGGCTCACTGCGCAATCTGTGCGAGCTTGCCGATCTCAAGCAGAACCGGCTGCTGAACACGATCGACGAGTGGGCCGCAGAACACGGCGTGAGCGACGCGGTCGACCCGCCGCATCGCCCCGAGCCGACCCGCGTCGAGGCGTCGCCGCCGCTCGGGCTCGATTTCGGTCGCGCCGGGATCCGGACGATCGTTTGGGCGACCGGGTTCCGCCCCGACTACTCCTGGCTGGACATCCCAGTTCTCGACCCCAAGGGCAACATCCGCCACGACGGCGGCGTCGTGACCGAAGCGCCGGGGCTGTACGTGATGGGCCTGCCGTTCCTGCGGCGCCGGAAGTCGACCCTGATGGACGGAGTCGGCGACGATGCCCGCGACTTGAGCGCCCACCTCGCTTCCCATCTCGCCGCGCCAGCGACTGCGCGATCTCGCCCTGCGTCAGCCGGCACGGATGGCAGTTAGGTCGCGTTGTGTCGGTCGTGGGACCGACCGTCCTCATCCGGATTCGTGCCTTCGAGTCCCCAAGACTGCCGATGTGCACCGACTGCCGAGCGGCATCATCGGTCGGCCGAACGGGAGGTGCCATGGCTTACGAAGGCGAGGAGCTCAGATACTGCCGACGAATCTTCTTTTCGCGGCCGATCCGTACGCAGTTGTCGTGAGGGGCGACGGCATCAACAGCTGGGGACACATGCTGCTGCATGCTCCTGGCGCGTCGCCGGGAACGTACTTTCAGGTCGCCGGCGTCAGAGCATGCCCGCGCTATTTGACCGACGACGGCTTCCGGCGCTACAGGAAGGAAACCGACAAGAATGAGTTGCGACGATTCCCAGTTCGCGTTCCCGACAAACGAGCGGCGCACTGCAAGCTGGAAGAGGTCTTGTCGAAGCCGTGGATGTGGTCGGCGGTTGTTCACAACTGCGTAAGCTTCGTCGAGGACATCGTCATCGCCGGTGGCGGGCGACCGATTCATGACGGTCTTTTCTTCAATCCCTCGAGGAGCACGCAACACACTCCGGGGGCGACAGGGTCGTGGTGAAGCCATCTCGGCTTCCGAGCGCTCGCGCGGTCAATCCGCCGATGACAGCGGCCGGGCGACGTCCTCGAGCGAGCGCCGCTCGGCGGCCACGCCGAGGCGGAGCGTGACCGCCGCGGCGATCAGCATCAGCGCCGCGCCGAAGGCGTAGCCCCCCGCGATTGCAGCGCGTTCGCCGGTGCCGATCAGGACGCCGAAAAGCCACGGCCCGACGATGCCGCCGAGCGCGGTGCCGAGGGCGTAGAAGACCGCGATGGCGAGCGCGCGCATCTCGAGCGGGAACGTTTCGCCGACCGTGAGGTAGGCCGAGCTCGCCGCGGCCGACGCGAAGAAGAACACGACCGACCAGGCGAGGGTCAGGCCGGTGGCGCCGAGCAGGCCCTCGACGAAGAGGGCCGCGGTGAGCGCGAGCAGGACGCCCGACGCCGCGTACGTGAAGGCGATCATCGGCTTGCGGCCGATCGTGTCGAAGAGCGGGCCGAGCAGCAGCGGCCCGAGGAAGTTGCCGGCGGCGAAGGGCAGGATGTAGAGCCCGATCGCCTCGGCAGGCACGGCGAAGAAGCGGCCGAGGACGAGCGCATAGGTGAAGAAGATGGCGTTGTAGAAGAACGCCTGCGACGCCATCAGGACGAGCGCATACGCCGAGCGCCGCGGGTAGGTGCGAAACAGCGTGCGCACGACGTCGAGCAGGCCGATCCGGCGGTGCACGAGCGCGATCCGCGCCGCGCCGGGCGCGCTCGTTGTGCCGCACAGCTGCTCGACGGCGGTCGTGACGCGCTCGGCTTCCTCGATGCGCCCATGCGTCATCAGCCAGCGTGGGCTCTCCGGAAGGAAGCGGCGCAGCCACAGGATGGCGAGCCCGAGTGCCGCGCCGATGCCGAACGCGAGACGCCAGCCCAGGTCGGGAGCGAAGCGCCCGGGCTCGAGGAGGACGACGCTGCCGCCGGCGCCGAGCGCGGCGCCGATCCAGAAGCTGCCGTTGACGACGAGGTCGGTGCGGCCGCGATAGCGCGCCGGAATGAGCTCCTGGATCGCTGAATTGATCGCCGCGTACTCGCCACCGATGCCGGCACCGGTGAGCATCCGGAACAGCGCGAAGGTCCAGAAGTCGGTCGAGAACGCGGTCGCGGCGGTCGCGAGGAGATAGACGGCGAGGGTGACGTTGAAGAGCCGGCGTCGCCCGTAGCGGTCGGCGAGCCAGCCGAACAGCATCGCGCCGGTGACGGCGCCGGTGACGTAGAGGCTCGCCGAGAGTCCGATCTCGGCGTCGGTGAGTGCGAGCACCGGGCTCGCCTTGAGCGCACCCGAGACCGAGCCGGCGAGCGTCACCTCGAGCCCGTCGAGGATCCAGGTGATGCCGAGCGCGACGATGACCAGCGTGTGGAACCGGCCCCAGCGCAAGCGGTCGAGCCGCGCCGGAATGTCGGTTTCGATGGGCGTCGTGCCGGCGTCGCCAGCGCTGGTCGGGACGACGAAGGAAGCAGTCGCGTCGGCCATCGCGGTCAGGCTCCCGAAGTCGCCCCTTCGATGTCGTATCCCTTCTCGATCCAGGCATCGATGCCACCGCCCAGCGGGCGAACTCGCTTGAAGCCCACGCGCATGAGCTTCTTTGCGACCACGGCGGCACTCGCCTCGTTGGGACAGTCGCAGTAGACGATCACGTCCTGGCCGGTGCGCTCGTTCAGCCCGCCGGCGCGCAGGCTCTCGTCGATCGCGTGGCTGTCGATCCAGATGGCGCCGGGGATGCGGCCGCCCTGCTGACTCGACCGGGAGCGCACGTCGACGACCAGCGGGGGATCCTGGCGCGCCAGCAGATCGTTCAGCTCGTCGACGCTCACGCGCGACATGCGCAGGGTGTGGATCAGCTGGTAGCGCTGCAGGGCCTTGACGGCGATGAACAGCGCCAGCGCGACGACCAGCACGATCAGTCCCCAGCGGCCCGCCTCGGAAAAGACCGCCAGGATGTCGTTGACCGCGTCGCGGAACACCCAACCCAGCGCCACGGCGAGCCCGCTCCAGAGCAGGGCGCCCATCGTGTCGAACAGCGTGAAGCTCCAGAGCGGCGTTCGCACCATCCCGGCCATGCTGGTCGCGACGGCGGCAAATCCCGGGACGAACTTGGCGACGACGAGCGAGGGCGGGCCCCATCGCTCGTAGATCGTCTCGGTCTGGCGCACGCAGCTGTCCGGCGACAGCGAGAGCCGGCACATCAGGCGCAACACGCGACGACCGTACCGGCCGCCGGCGAAGTACCACGCGAAGTCGGCGATCAGGCTGGCGATCGTCGCGACCGCGATCACCTGCGGGACGCTGATCCCGCCGCGCGAAGTCAGGGCACCGACGACGATGAGCGTCGGGTACGCCGGCACGGGCAACCCGCACTGCAGTGCCAGGACGTTGGCGAACACGAGCCAGAGCCCGTACTGCTCGATCAAGGTCAGGAGAAGTTGCATGCCGCGATTGTCGGAGCCCGGGCGCGCCGGGCGAAATTCAACGCGCTGCAGTCACCTAATGCGCCCGAACCAGAGCATCGACAGGAACGCCGCTGCCAGCACCAGGATCGCCGCAACGACGGCCAGCAGTGCGGTGATCTCGGTTTCGCGGGTCTCGACCTGCAGGCGCGAGCCGAGGTCCTGGTAGACGCTGCGCAACTCCTCCGCGGTGGCGGCATGGTGGTACTCGCCGCCTGTCATTCGCGCCACCTCGCGCAGCGTCGGCTCGTCGAGCTGCATGTAGATGGCGAGACCGCCGGAATCGCCGGCGATGCCGTCGACGGTGCCGAGGCCCACCACGTGGATGCGCACGCCGCGATCGGCCGCCATCTTCGCGGCCTCCAAGGTGTCGACGCCGGTGGTGCGGCGGCCGTCGCTCAGCAGCAGGATGGCGGCGGAGCTGTAGGAGCCCGGCGCCACCGGCGTGATCGCCTTGGGCTGCGCGGCTTCCTTGTCGCTCCGGGCGCGCACCTTCTGCCGGGGGCCGAAGGTCATGTCACCGAGGTTGATGCCGTGGTCGGGGAACAGCTCTGACAGGCACACGACGATGGCATTGCCGATCGCGGTGCCGTATTGCATCTGGAACGCGTCGATCGCGCTGACCAGCGAGGCGCGGTCCAGCGTCGCGGCCTGGGCGACCTGCGCGCTGCCGGCGAAGGTGACAAGGCCGACGTCGATGTTCTTGGGCAGGTCGCGCAGGAACAGCTTCGCCGCTTCCTGCGCGGCCACGAGGCGGGTCGGCTTGACGTCGTTCACGCGCATGCTGAGCGACACGTCCATGGCCAGCATGATCGACGACCTCGCCCAGGGCAGCGTCAGCGGCGCCTGCGGCCGCGCGGCCGCGAACAGCAGCAGTGAGCAGGCGATCAGCAGCAGTGCGGGCGGCACATGGCGCCGCCAGTGGCGACCGCTCGCTGCCGCGCGGACGACGTCGAGGTTGCTGTAGCGCAGCGCCGGCTTGCCTCGTCGGCGCAGCAGCCACACGTAGAGCGCCGGCAGCAGGGGCAGCGCCAGCATCAACCACAGGTACTGGGGCCACAGGAACGTCATGGGCTACCGATCAGCGTTCCGATCGTACTGAGAAGCCCGTGTCTCTGCAGGGAGTAGAGCACTCGCGGAGAAGCCGGCGGCGACGTGTTGACGGTGGACACGCTATTGTCGGCACGTGACGAGCAGCCGCGACCGGGAATCCGAACGAATCCTCGCCGGGATCGGCCTGGTCATCGTCGCCGTCGCCTGCTTCGCGACCCTGGACACGACGACCAAGGTGTCGACCATCGGCGTGCCGATCCTGATGAGCTTGTGGTTCCGCTACGCGTTCCAGGCCGTCGCGACCACGTTGGTGCTCCTGCCGCGCTACGGCATGTCCGTGCTGCGGACCGAGCACCCGCGCTTTCAGCTGCTGCGCGGCGCCCTGCTGCTGGCGTCGAGCACGATCGCCTTCCTGAGCCTGCGCTACATGCCGCTCGCCGAGTTCACCTCGATCGTCCTGATCGCTCCGCTCGTCGTCACCCTGCTCGCCGCCACCGCGCTGAAGGAGGAGGTCTCCCGCCTGCGCTGGGCGCTGGTGGCAGGGGGCTTCGCCGGCACCCTCGTCATCCTGCGGCCGGGCGGCAACGTCTTCAGCTGGGCGATCCTGCTGCCGCTGGCGCTCGTGTTCACCAACGCTTGGTTCCAGATCCTCACCAGCCGGCTGGCACGGACCGAAAAGCCGATCACCATGCACTTCTATACCGGCTGGGTCGGCGCCCTGATCGCGACGATCCCGCTGCCTTTCGTGTGGACGACGCTGCCGAGCTGGAACTGGTGGGCGCTGCTCTGCCTGATGGGCCTGATGGGAACGATCGGGCACTTCCTCCTGATCCTCGCCTACCAGCGCGCGCCCGCGTCGACGCTGACGCCCTACCTCTACGCGCAGATCGGCTTCGCGATGGTCGGCGGCTGGCTCGTGTTCTCGCACGTGCCGGATGCCACCTCGCTCGTCGGCATGGCGCTGATCGCCGTCTGCGGCGCCGCGGGCGCCTGGCTGACGGTGCGCGAGCGGCGCGAGCCGATCGAGCCGGCCGAGTCGTAGCCGGCCGCCGATCGCGTCTTGGGCGAGACTATCGGCTCCGACCGACGCGTGGAGAACGCCATGAACGAAGAGACTTTTAACCTCAGCATTCGCAAATTCCTGAAGATGGTCGGGGTCAGCTCGCAGCGCGAGATCGAGCAGGCGGTCGCCAAGGCGGTCGCCGCCGGAGAAGCAGGGACCTCGTTCCCGGCGACGATGACGCTCGAGATTCCCGGCCTGAAGCTCGACGTGAAATTCGACGGCAAGATCGACCTCGCCTGAACGATGTCGCGCCGAACGATCACCGTCGACGACGATCTCTACCGCTACCTCGTCGACCACTCGCTGCGCGAGCACCCGGCGCAGACCGCGCTGCGCGCCGCGACCGCCGCGCATCCGCACGCCGGGATGCAGATCTCGCCCGAGCAGGGCCAGTTCATGGCGCTCCTCGTCAAGCTGATCGGTGCGCGCCGCGCCGTCGAGATCGGCGTCTTCACGGGCTACAGCGCGCTGAGCGTCGCGCTGGCGCTGCCTGACGACGGCCGGCTGATCGCCTGCGACGTCAGCGACGAGTACACCCGCGTCGGCCGGCCTTACTGGGAGCAGGCCGGTGTCGCGCGCAAGATCGACCTGCAGCTTGCGCCGGCGCGAGCGACTCTCGACGCGCGCCTCGCCGCCGGCGAGGCGGGGCAGTACGACTTCGCCTTCATCGATGCCGACAAGGCCAGCTACGACGCCTACTACGAGCGTTGCCTGCAGCTGCTGCGCCCGGGTGGCTTGATCGCCATCGACAACACTTTGTGGGGCGGCAAGGTGGCGCATCCGGCCGCCGGCGACGCCGACACCGCCGCGCTGCAGGCGCTCAACGCCAAGCTGCATGGCGACGCGCGCGTCGACGTGTCGCTCCTTCCCATCGGCGACGGACTGACGCTCGCGCGCAAGCGCTGACGCACTGCGAGCGACCACCGTGGCACCGCGCGTGAGCGCGGATCGCATGTCCGATTGCGGCCAGCCACGCGGTGTCGGGCGCGCGAACATGGCGCATCGACAACTCGCTTCGGATTGGCCATGTCTTCTTTCCAGATCGTCGGCCTGTCGCCGGCACCCTTCGAGCCCCTGTTCGCGCTCCCGGCCGACGCGCTCGCTGCGCGCGGGATCAGGCGCGTCCGCGCCGCGTCCGGCGCCGGCTATCCCTGCCGCGTCGGCCTCGCCGACGCCGAAGCTGGCGATGAGCTGCTGCTCCTGCCGTTCGAGCACCAGCGCGCGAACTCGCCGTACCGCGCGTCCGGCCCGATCTACGTGAAGGTCGGCGCGCGCCAGCGGACGATGGCCGTCGGCGAGATCCCGGAGTCGGTGCGGCGGCGCCAGATCTCGCTGCGCGCCTACGATGCCGACGACTTGATCGTCAACGCCGAGGTCTGCGAGGGCGAATCGGTCGGCGCCGAGATCGAGCGGCTGTTCGCCAACCCGCTCGTTCGCTATCTCCATCTCCACAACGCCAAGCGCGGCTGCTACTCGTGCCTCGTTCGACGCATCCCATGAAGCTTGGCTAGGATGGAGCGATCGGTGCCTCGCTCGGGACTTCCTCGGAGCGCGGAGCGCCGCTGAACCCGAACGGAGACAACGATGATCAACTCACGATGGCTGGTCGCCCTCGCGCTCGCCGGCGCCGCTGCCGCGCAGGCCCAGCCGCTTCCCACCGCCGCGCCCGAGAGCGTCGGCATGTCGAGCGAGCGCCTGCGCCGCATCGAGACCTTCTTCGCCGGCGAGATGGAGCGCAACCGCGTCGCCGGCGCCGTCGTCGCGATCTCGCGCCAGGGCAAGCTCGTCTACTTCAAGGCGTTCGGCTTCGCCGACAAGGCGCGCGGCGTGGCGGCGACGACCGACACGATCTTCCAACTGGCGTCGATGACCAAGCCGATGGTCGCCGTCGGCGCGCTGGCGCTGACCGAGCAGGCGCGCCTGCCGCTGCAAGGCAAGCTCGCCGACTACTTCCCGGCGTTCGCGACCATGCAGGTCGGCGTGCCCGCGGCCGACGGCAAGTTCACGCTCGAGGCGCAGAAGCGGCCGATCCTGATCCACGACCTGTTCCGCCATACCTCGGGCCTCACCTACGGCGGTCGCCCCGATGCGGGCAGCCCGATCGCCGCGCTGTGGCCGAGCGGCGGCGCGGCGTCGTACATGGGCAGCGCGGCCGAGATGACGGAGGCGCTGACCAAGCTGCCGCTCGTCTACCAGCCCGGCACGGTCTTCGAGTACGGCCTGTCGTTCGACGTCCTCGGCGCCGTCGTCGAGAAGATCACCGGCAAGACGCTCGGCGGCCACCTCGCCGACACGATCTGGAAGCCGCTCAAGATGAACGACACGACGTTCCGGCTCAGCGATGCGCAGCGCGCACGCGTCGCCCATCCGCTACCGGTCAACCCGATCGACGGCAAGCCGCAGCGGATCCCCGCGCTCGACCGCCCGGCGACCTTCGACTGCGGCGGCGCCTGCGCCTTCGGCACCATGGGCGACTACGTTCGCTTCGGTCAGATGCTGCTCAACGGCGGCAGCCTCGATGGCCAGCAGATCCTCAGCCCGGCCTTCGTCCAGCTGATGACAAGCAACCATCTCGGCGCCGGCATCCAGAACCGCGTCGCCGCCGTCGAGCCGCATCGCGACGGCTACGGCTTCGGCCTCGGCGTCGCCGTCAGGCTCCAGCCGGGCCTGGCGGCCGTGCCCGCAAGCCCGGGCGAGTACAGCTGGAACGGCGCCAACGGCACCGGATTCGTCGTCGATCCGAAGGAGCAGCTCGTCGTCGCCTTCGGAACGGCGGCGCCCGGCGACATCCGTAAGTACTACCGCGAGCAGATGCAGGACCTGGTCTACGGCGCGCTGATGCCCGCAGCGCGCTGACGGGCAACGCCTTCTGACGGCGGTGCCGCTGCGTGCCGACGCGGCCGTGAGCGATGCGTGACCGATGTCACGCTTAGCAGGCGACGCGCGTTCTGGAGCCGGCGTGATCCCCTTGCTCGGAGTGTGCCGGCTGTCGCGATCCCCGCACGCGCGGGGGTCCGGCGAGACAAGGCGGTCGCTTACCCTGCGGGCCTTCGTCGAGCCCGCGTTGGGCATCGATCCCACCGTCGGGGCTGGCCATGCTGAATCGAGCCCTGTTCCTGCTCGTCGCCGTGATGTCGCCGGCGGCGTCGGTCGCGATGCTGTTCGGCACCCATCCGGCCGGCGTCAGCTTCGCCGAGCGCTTGCCGTGCCTGGCGTTGGCGATGGTCGCACTGGCGCTCGCCGGCCTGCATGCCCGCCCGACAAGGGACCGCTCCGGGCCCTTCGAAGCCGCCATGTGGCTGGGGCTTGCGTCCCTGCTCGGCGTCGCCGCGTTCGCGGCACCGCATCTCGGCATCTGGTCGATCGTCGCGCTGCTGACCTTGGTCGCGACCTCCATCGTTCGTCTGGCCGGGCGCGCCCACGGCGGTTCGCTGGCGGCGCGTCGGCTCGGCGGCCGCGCCGTCCCCTAGTCCTTCGACCGGCCGTCCGACGCGTCAGCGCAGCGAATCGTCCTCGGACCGCCGCGCGAGCGCGATCAGGCCGGCGATGAGCGCGCCGGTCACGGCGAGGCCCAGCGCGGTGCGAGCCGGTTCCTCTCTCGCATAGGCGGTGGCGGCGTCGATCTGCGGCTTGATCTTCTCGACCACCGGCGCAGCCTGGTCGCGTACCTTCTTCCACGTGTCGGCGACCGACTCGGAGACGCTGTCGGCAGCGGCCGAGGCGCGCTGCTGGGTCGCGCCCAGCGCGTCGGCAGCCCGTTTCTGAGTCGCACCGAGCGCGTCGGTGGCGCGCTTTTGCGTCGCCTCGAACGCGTCGGCAGCGCGCGTCCGCGTCGCCTCGAGGGCGTCGAGCGCCATCGTCTGGGCACTCTCGGCGAGGTCGAGGGCAGCGTCCCGGATCGCCGCCATCGCCGAGCGACCGGCCGAGGCGCTCGGCACCTGCGGGCGTGCGCCCGAGCGGACGATCAGGGCGAACAGGCCCATCAGCGCCGCGCCAGCCGCCGCCGAAATGAGGAGCGCTTTGGTCGGCTCGTCGCGGACATAGGTCGAGACGGCGTTGATCTGCGGCTGGATCCGCTCGACGACCGCGTCGGCCTGCTCGCGCAGCTTCTGGACCGCCGTCCTGGTCTCGGCGCCGTCTTGGGTGGCGGAGGTGGCCTCTCTGGCGGCGGTGGTGGTATTGGTGGCCATGGTGTTCTCGCAGCGGGATGAGATGACGAAGTGTCGCTCGATTCGCGAACGTTATTTGACCGCGGGCGTGAGGTATGTGGGACAAGCCGGCGGCCGCCGGTAAGACATCGCCGACGGCCGGCGGGCGACTCTGAATATCATCGTCGTTTCGCCGCCGTCCCTGGCGTCGCCCGTCGCCCCGTCGCGCCCTTCCCATGTCGATGGTCCAGCTTGCGCTGAAGCGTCCCTACACGTTCATCGTCATGGCGATGCTAATCGTGCTGGCGACGCCGTTCGCGCTTCTCAACATGGCGACGGACATCTTTCCCGAGATCAACATCCCGGTGATCTCGATCATCTGGAACTACAACGGCCTGCCGGCGATCGAGATGGGCCAGCGCATCGCGGCGCAGAACGAGCGCAGCCTGACGACGACGGTGAGCGACATCGAGCACATCGAGTCGACCTCGCTCGCCGGCATCTCGATCATCAAGGTCTTTTTCCAGCCGACCGCCAACATCCAGACCGCGATCGCCCAGGTCGTCGCGATCGAGCAGACCCAGCTGCGCCAGCTGCCGCCCGGCATCACGCCGCCGCTGATCATCAAGTACTCGGCATCGAGCATCCCGGTCGTCCAGCTTGGCATGGCGAGCGCGACGCTGCCCGAGCAGACCGTGTTCGACGCCGCGATCAACATCCTGCGCCCGCAGCTGATCACGATTCCGGGAATCGCCATCCCGTTCCCCTACGGCGGCAAGAACCGGCTGATCTCGGTCGACCTCGATATGCAGGCGCTGCAGGCTCGCGGCCTCGCGCCGGCCGACGTCGTCAATGCCGTCAACCTGCAGAACCTGATCCTGCCGTCGGGGACCGCCAAGTTCGGCGACACCGAGTATGCGGTGCGGATGAACGGCTCGCCGGAAGCGATCGCGGGCCTCAACGACCTGCCGGTGAAGACGGTCGGCGGCACGACAACGTACCTGCGTGACGTCGCCCAGGTGCGCGACGGCTTCTCGCCGCAAACCAACATCGTGCGCAAGGACGGCGCGCGCGGCGTGCTGCTGTCGGTGCTCAAGAACGGCGGCGCGTCGACGCTCGACATCGTCGCCAACCTGAAGGCGCTGCTGCCGCGCGTGCAGTCGCTTCTGCCGGGCGACGTGAAGGTGACGCCGCTGTTCGACCAGTCGGTGTTCGTCAAGGCGGCGGTGCAGGGCGTCGTTTTCGAGGCGCTGATCGCTGCCGGACTGACCGCCGTGATGGTGCTGCTCTTCCTCGGCAACTGGCGCTCGACGCTGATCATCGCGCTGACCATCCCGCTCTCGATCCTCGCCTCGATCCTGGTCCTGCAGATGCTGGGCGAGACACTTAACCTGATGACCCTCGGCGGGCTCGCGCTCTCGGTCGGCATCCTGGTCGACCAGGCGATCGTGACGATCGAGAACATCGAGCGTCACCTCCATCTCGGCCAGCCGCTCGAGGAGGCGATCCTCATCGGCGCCGGCGAGATCGGCGTGCCCGCGTTCGTCTCGACGCTTTGCATCTGCATCGTCTTCGTGCCGATGTTCTTCCTCTCCGGCGTCGCCCGCTTCCTGTTCGTGCCGCTCGCCGAGGCGGTCGTGATCGCGATGATCGCGTCGTACATCCTGTCGCGCACGCTCGTGCCGACGATGGTGATGCTGCTCATGCGCGGTACGCACGGCGACGGCAAGCCCGACGACGCGGCCCGGCCGAGCCTGCTGCAACGCGTCTACCGCGCCTTCGACCGCCAGTTCGAGCGCGTCCGCGGCGCGTACACGGTGACCTTGTCGGGGCTGCTCGAGAAGCGCGGCGTCTTCGGCGTGGCGTTCCTCGTCTTCTGCCTGCTCTCGTGCGGCCTCTACCCCGTTCTCGGCCGCGACTTCTTCCCGAGCGTCGACGCCGGCCAGATCCGCCTGCACCTGCGCGCGCCGACGGGAACCCGGATCGAGGAGACGGCGCGCCTCGCCGACGACGTCGAGGCGGTGATCCGCCAGCTGATCCCGAAGGACCAGCTCGAGACCATCCTCGACAACCTCGGCGTGCCGAACAGCGGCATCAACCTGTCGTACAGCAACGCCGGGACGATCGGCACGCTCGATGGCGAGATCCAGCTGTCGCTCAAGGAAGGGCACCGGCCGACCGAGGAGTTCGTCAGCCTGCTGCGTGCCGAGCTGCCGAAGCGCTTCCCCGGCATCGAGTTCTTCTTCCAGCCCGCCGACATCGTCACCCAGATCCTCAACTTCGGCCTGCCCGCGGCCATCGACGTCCAGCTGACGGGCAATGACCTCTACGCCAACGCCGCGATCGCCGCCGATCTGGTCAAGCGCATCAAGCAGATCCCGGGCGCGGTCGACGCGCACGTGCACCAGCGCCTCGACGCGCCCGCCGTGAACCTGCAGATGGACCGCACCCGCCTGCAGCAGATGGGCCTGTCGGCGCAGAACGTCGGCCAGAACGTTCTCGTCTCGCTCTCCGGCAGCTCGCAGACGGCGCCGGCGTTCTGGCTCAACCCGGCCAACGGCGTCGTCTACTCGATCGCCGTCCAGGCGCCGCAGTACCGCGTCGATTCGCTCGACGCGCTCCTCAATGTGCCGGTCGCCGGCACCGGCGCCGCGGCCACCTCGACGGCGGCGGCGTCGACCCAGCTGCTCGGCAACCTGGTCGAGGCGACGTCGGCCCGCCAGCCGGCGGTGGTCTCCCGCTACAACATTACGCCGGCGATCGACGTCTATGTCGGCGTCCAGGGGACGGACCTCGCGAGCGTCGCGTCGAAGGTGCAGGCGCTCGTCGACGAGGCGCGGCCGAAGCTGCCCAAGGGCAGCCAGATCGTGGTGCGCGGCCAGGTGCAGACGATGCAGTCGTCGTTCATCGGCCTGGGCGTTGGCCTGGCGATGGCGATCGTCCTCGTCTACCTGCTGATCGTCGTCAACTTCCAGTCGTGGATCGACGCGGTCATCATCGTTGCGGCATTGCCCGCCGCGCTTGCCGGCATCGCCTGGATGCTCTTCATCAGCGGCACGACGCTGTCGGTGCCGGCGCTCACCGGCGCGATCATGACGATGGGCGTCGCCACCGCCAACAGCATCCTGCTCGTCTCGTTCGCGCGCCAGCGCCAGCAGGAGGGCGCTGCGCCGGCGCTCGCCGCGCTCGAGGCCGGCTCGACGCGGATCCGTCCGGTGCTGATGACGGCGCTGGCGATGATCATTGGCATGGTCCCGATGGCGCTCGGCATCGGTGAAGGCGCTGAGCAGAACGCGCCGCTCGGCCGTGCCGTCATCGGCGGCCTGCTGTTCGCGACGGTGTCCACGCTGCTCTTCGTTCCGGTGGTCTTCGCCGGTGTCCACGACCGGCTCGCTCACCATCGCGCCGCTCGCGCCGACGGCGCGCGGGCACCGATGTTGCAGAGTGCCGAGTGATGGCCGAATACCCCGCACCCCACCCGGCCGACCCGGTCCCGCCGGTCGACGCCGCCCAGCGTGCCCGCGTCGGGCGAGGCGCCCGCATCGCCGTCATCGTTGTCCTGGTGCTGCTCGCGATCGGCGCCGGCCGGACGATCGTCGGCCGGATGGCGAACGCCAGGATCCTCGAGACGAACGTCACGGAGGGCGCGGTGCAATACGTCAGGACGACGGTCGCCCGCACCAGCGAGGGTGGCCAGACGCTCGCCCTGCCCGGATCGCTGCAGGGCTTCCAGCAGGCGCCGCTGGCGGCGCGCTCGGCCGGCTACGTCAAGCGCTGGACCAAGGACATCGGCAGCCACGTCGCCAGGGGCGAGCTGCTCGCCGTCATCGAATCGCCCGAGATCGACCAGCAACTGTCGCAGGCCGAAGCGGTGCGTGGCCAGACCGCGTCGAGCCTCGGGCTCGCGAAGAGCACTGTCGAGCGCTGGGAGGCGCTGCGCAAGAAAGACGTCGTCTCGCAGCAGGAGCTCGACGAGCGGCGCAGCGGCCTGACCCAGGCGACCGCCAACCTGGCGGCCGCCGAGGCCAACGTGCAGCGACTGCGCCAGCTGCAGGGCTTCACCCGCATCACGGCGCCCTTCGACGGCGTCATCACCAAGCGCAACGTCGACGTCGGCGACCTGATCGATTCGAGCGGCAAGCCGCTGTTCGTGCTGACCCAGATGGATCCGCTGCGCGTCTACGTCAACGTGCCGCAGTCGTACGCCCAGCTCGTCCGGCCCGGGCAGAAGGTCGTCATCACCCAGTCCGAGCTGCGCGGCCAGTCGTTCACCGGCGAGGTAGCGCGCACGTCGGCGTCGATCGATCCGGCGACGCGGACGATGCAGGTCGAAGTCGCCTTGCCGAACAAGAACGGCGTCCTCCTGCCCGGCGCCTACGTCCAGGTCGAGCTGCCGCTGGTGGGCAGCCGGGCGCTGGTCGTGCCGACCAACGTGCTGCTCTTTCGCGGCGAAGGCACGCGCGTCGCCACCGTCGATGCCGCGAGCCGGGTGCATCTGAAGCCGGTCACGCTCGGCCGCAACCTCGGCGAGGCGATCGAGGTCATCGACGGCATCGCCGCCGGCGACCGGCTCGTCGTCAATCCGTCGGACTCGCTCAGCGAAGGCGACACGGTCGCGGTGGCGGCGAACGAGGACGGCGGCAGCGCGGGCGCGGCACGGCCTGCGCGCGCGGCGAGCAAGGCGCTGCCGTGACCCGCGTCCGGGCGCGCTCGCGCGCGGCCGGCGCGCCGGAATCGACATGGGCGGTATTCATCGTCGCCGCGCTTGCGGCAGCGCTCGCGGGCTGCGTCGCCGGGCCGGACTACGCCCGCCCGCCGGTCGAGACGCCGCCCGCCTGGAAGCTCGAGGCGCCGTGGCGCGAAGGCACGCCCGACGATGCCGCGCCGAAGGGGCCGTGGTGGCAGCGCTTCGGCGACGCTCGCCTCGACGCGCTGCAGGCCCAGGCGCTGGCGCAGAGCCCGACGCTCGCGCTCGCCAACGCCCGCCTCGCGCAGGCGCGGGCAGTGGTGGCGGCGACTTCGGCCGGGCAGTGGCCCACCGTCAACCTCAACGCGCGCGGGCTGCGCCAGCGCATCTCGGCCAACCGGCCGCTCAGCAACTACGCCTCGCCGAACTTCTCGACGGTTCAGAACGACGGGGTCGTGCTGCTCTCGGTCAACTACGAGTTCGACCTCGCCGGCCGCGTCCAGCGGAGCGTCGAAGGCGCTCAAGCCAGCGCCGACCAGGCGGCCGCCGACTTCGAGAACACCCGCCTCCTGCTCGGCACCGACCTCGCGACCGCCTACTTCAACCTGCGCGCTATTGACATCGAGCTCGACGTGCTGGCGCGCTCGATCGCCCTGCAGCGCAGCTCGCTCGCGTTCGTCCGCACAAGGCATGACCTCGGCGCCGCCTCGGGGCTCGACGTCGCCCAGCAGCAGGCGCTGCTCGACACGACGCTGACCCAGCTCGACGTGGTGCGCCGCCAGCGCGGGCCGTTCGAGCACGCGGTCGCGACGCTGACCGGAACGCCGGCGCCGTCGTTCTCGCTCGTTGCCGACATCCGCGAGCTGACGCCGCCGGCGGTGCCGCTCGGCGTCCCGTCCGACGTCCTGGAGCGACGGCCCGATGTCGCTTCCGCCGAGCGCGCGATGGCGGCCGCCAACGCACAGGTCGGCGTCGCTACCGCGGCGTACTACCCGAGCATCACGATCACTCCCAACCTCGGCTACGAGAGCCGGATGCTGGCGAACCTGTTCAGCGCGCCGAGCGCGTTGTGGGCGATCGGCGCGCAATTCACGCAGCCGCTGTTCTCGGCCGGCCGGATCGACGCGAACGTGGAGTACGCGCGCGCCAACTACGACGCCACCGTCGCCAGCTACCGCCGCGTCGTCTTGACTGCGATGCAGGAGGTCGAGGACGGCATCACCAGCCTGTCAGCGCTCGAGAGCGCCGACCGGCAGTCGCGCACCGCGGTGCAGACCGCGCGCTTGGTCCTCGAGCTCGCGACCGCGCGCTACGAGGGCGGCGCGACGACCTACCTCGACGTCATCACCGCCCAGCAGGCGCTGCTCTCGGCCGAGCGGCTGTCGGCCCAGCTCTCGGGTCAGCGCCTGCTCACGTCGGTGTTCCTGATCAAGGCGCTCGGCGGCGACTGGGATCCGCCGGCGCCAGCGGCCGGCAGCTAGGGACGGTCGACAGGCCCGAAGGCTTGAAGTCGCCGGACCCGGCCTCAGTTCTCCGTCATGGCCCTGCCGATGCGGGGCGACAGAGACGACCGATGACTGCCCCTCGCACCGAATCCCTGCAATCGCAACTCGAGACGTTGATCGCGCTGGCGCGGTTGCTCGAGCGTGTCGAGGCGAGCCCGGTTGCCGTCGGCGCCGACCAATACCGCGCGCTCGTCGACCGGATCAAGGCGGCGCTGGCCGGGCCGCTGCCGTCTGCGCCGCTGCAGGCGATCCTGAGCGCGCACCCGGCCACCGGCGAGATCTACGAGAACATGAACTACGAGATCTCGGGCTTGTCGCGCTCGCCGCTCGAGCGCTCGGTCGCGACCGAGATGCTGGCGACGCAACTCCTGCACAAGTTCACGCAGGCGGCGCCGCGCGGCTGAACGGCGCGCTTGCGCCTCGGTTTCCCCCTGATTCGAGGGGGTGGTCCTGCGCTGGGCGCGTTCGATACTCGCTGACTTGCTTGTCGCAAGATCCTCGGCATCACCGCGAGCTATACCGGCGAGCTGCAAAGCTTCGTGCCGGGCTATCCGAGCTACACGCCGATTCCGACCTTCAGCGGCGGCACCGTGTCGAACCGGCCGGCAAGCGCTGACGGGATCGTCCAGATCTTCGACGGCGCCAACGCCGGAACTCACACGATCACCTTCTCGCAGGCCGTCCTCAATCCGGTCCTGGCGATATGGAGCCTGGGCCAACCGGGTCTCCTCGCCCAGTTCGTCTTTGGCCAGTCATTCACGATCCAGAGCGGGGGACCGAACGCCGAGTACGGCGGGACCGCGATCACCGCGGTGGGTAATACGGTGTCTGGGAACGAAGGCAACGGCGTGATCCAGTTCAACGGCAGCTTGACGTCGATCACGTGGACCAACCCGCTGTTCGAGAACTGGTACGGGTTCACCGTCGGTGCTCCGGTCGTCGCCGCCATCCCCGAGCCGGAAACCTATGCTCTGTTGATCGCCGGTCTGGCGCTGCTCGGCGCCCGCGCGCGCCGCCGTCGCAACGCCGGCTGAAGCCAGCGGCCGTCGGGCCGCCCGGGCGAAGCAGGGCCCGCGCTCGCTAGATCTTGGGAGTGCGCACCCCGCCTAGGCGCTGACGCTGGCCACGCCCCGCTGCGGCAGCGACATCGCTACCGCCGCGCCGGCCTCGGCGGCCACGGCATCCGCGACGAGCTTGCGGAAACGGACCACGGCGGCGTCCATCGCCAACGGCAGCATGGTCGCAGACGGGTCGCGCGCGATCTCGCGCGCCTGTGCCGTGATCATCTCCCGGTCTTCGTCGAATGCGCGGCAAAGCACGCGGTACGCCGCTTCGGCGATCGAGTGGTCGCCCTCGCTCGTGTGGCGCGCCTGCTGGAAGAAGTAGTGCGTCGAGTGATCAGTCTCCGGCGTGACCGTCTGGCAGCTGTGGTGTCGCACGCCGCCGCGGTTGTCGCCGAACGGAGCCCCTGCCGGGCGGCCGCCCGAGTCCATCAGCAGCGTGCCGGGCAGGAGGAAGTCGTAGATGAACCAGCGGTCGAGATTGCCGACGATGCCTCGCACCTCGCGGTAGTACGGCGGCGACGGCACGTCGGGGATGTGGCGAGTGACGCGGATGCCGCGCGGCACGTTCTCGATCGTCGGTCGGGCGCGCGCGATGGCCGTGGAGCCGCCGAGAGTGTTTTCGTGCACGTATGAGAGGTGCGAGAAGTCCAGCAGGTTGTCGCAGACCAGGGGCTGCGGCGTGTCGTAGTGCAGGTAGCCTGGTACGTAGTCCCAGTCGGGCGAGTCGCACGAGTAGTTGTCCGGCAGCAGGGCGGTGTCGGCCTTCGCCGGGTCGCCCATCCAGACGAACACCCACTTGTTCTTCAGCGCGATCGGATAGCGCTGCACGCGCGCCTTCTCGGGCACCGTGTCGGCGCCTGGGATCTCGATGCAGCGGCCGGTCGCGTCGAAGAGCAGGCCGTGGTAGCCGCAGCGAACGCAGTCGCCTTCCTTCCTGCCTTTAGAGAGCGGGGCCAGACGATGGCAGCACCGGTCGCGCAGGCCGACGATCTCGCCGCCGGCGGTGCGAAAGAGCAGGATCGCTTCGTTCAGGACGGCGCGGCTAAAGAGCCCGTCGGCGGGAACCTCGTGATCCCAGGCGATCACGTACCAGCAGTTGCGGACGTACATGGCGCGCCCCTTCTCCGAGTCGACAGCGGTGCACGAGGATAGACGGGACGAAACCGGCACCACCCCCGGGACACTCCCGACGACAGCGCGGGTCCACGCGTCGACGATGCGCAAGTCCCTCCAACAGGTCCTGCCATGAACCAGTCGTCTTCGCCGAACCGCCAGACCCGCGGCCTGGCTCGCTTCGCGATCTTGGCGGCGCTCGTCGCCGGTGGACCGCCGGCGCTCGCCGACATCCACATCGGCGTCATTCTCTCGACGACCGGCCCGGCGGCGTCTCTCGGCATTCCCGAGGAGCAGGCGATCAAGCTCTGGCCGGGCGAGATCGCGGGCGAGAAGGTCCGCTTCACGATCCTCAACGACGCCAGCGACACGACCACGGCGACCAAGAACGCGCAGCGCCTAATCAACGAGGACAAGGTCGACCTCATCATCGGCGCGTCGGTGACGCCGACCTCGCTCGCCGTCGTCGAGATCGCCGGCAATGCGCAGGTGCCGGTGATCTCGCTCGCCGGCGGCGGCGCGATCGTGCTGCCGCAGGACGGGCCGCGCAAGTGGGCGTTCAAGCTCTCGCCGACAGAGCCGATCTCGATCGGGCTGGTGCTGGATCACCTGCAGAAGAACGGCAAGGGCAAGTCGGTCGCGACGATCGGGATCTCGACGAGCTACGGCGAAGGCTTTCTCAAGTCGTTCGAGGCGATAGCGGCGCAGCGCGGCTTCAAGGTCGTCGCGACCGAGAAATACAACCAGACAGATCCGAGCGTCACCGCGCAAGTGCTGAAGATCATCGCGGCCAGTCCGGATGCGGTCTACATCTTCGCTGCCGGCACGCCCGGCGCGCTGCCGCAGATCGAGCTGGCGCAGCGCGGCTACAAGGGGCTGGTCTACCAGACGCAGGGCGTCGCCAACAACGACTTCCTGCGCGTCGGCGGCAAATCGCTCGAAGGCGGCTACATGACGGTGGCGCCGGTGCTCGTCGCCGAGCAGCTGCCGGATTCGAACCCGGTCAAGAAGGCGGCGCTCGACTTCGTCCAGCGCTTCGAGAAGGCGCAGGGGCCGAACTCGCGCTCGCTGTTCGCGGCGACGGCGTGGGATGCGCTCCTCATCGTCCAGAACGCTTCACATGAAGCGCTCAAGAAGGGCAAGCCGGGTACGGTGGCGTTCCGCGCAGCGCTGCGTGACGCCATCGAAGGCCTGCGCGATTTCGTAGGCTCGGAGGGGGTCTACACGATGAGCGCGAGCGACCACAACGGCGTCGATTCGCGCAGCCAGGTCATGGTCAGGATAGAGAACGGCGGCTGGAAGCTGCAGCCCTGAAGGAACGCCGGCGCCGGCCGGCGGTTACAGCTTCGGGATGCGCAGCGTCTTGCTGATCATGAGCGTCCCGGACACGGCGAACAGCAGCGCGAACAGGTGCAGGTCCGCACCCATGATCGTCCACGCGCCGCCGACGAGGCTGGCGCCGATGCGCCCCTGCCAGATCGCCCACGCCAGCAGCGCGGTAAGCAGCACGCTGGTCGGGATCGGCGTTCCCTCGAAGTACTTCACCTTGTCGCCCCCGCCCGAAAGCGACTCGGCGGTGACGTTGTAGCGGGCCAGGCGCGAGACGCCGCAGCAGACGAAGTAGACGAGGATGACCGCGTCCCAGCCTCCCGTCATCCCGCACGCGAACGCGAGCGTGGCGGGCGCGACGCCGAAGGAGATGACGTCGGCGAGCGAATCGAGCTCGCGGCCGAGCGCCGACGACGTCTGGCGCCAGCGCGCGATCCGGCCGTCGAGGACGTCGAAGGCGAACGCCGCCGGCGCGAAGGCGGCGGCGATGAGGAGGTCGCCGATATCGCGACTAATGAGGTATCGCATCGCCATCAGGACGGCGGCGACGCCGCATGCAGCGTTGCCCAGGGTGAAGAAATCGGCGAGCTGGAAGCCTCGGATCATCGAGAAGTGCGGCGGCCGGTGGGGGCGGGTGGTCATGGTGCGCAGTGTCGGCGAAGCGGCGCGGCTTCGTCTGCCAGTCATTTCCCACACGCGAACGGGGCGATGGGGGCTCGTCGCGGCGGCCGCGATCGTCTGTACTAGGGCATGCGCGCCAAGGCGTGCCAGTCAACAGGAGACGACCATGGCCAACACGGCAACCACCCCTGGCGCACCGAAGGCGAAAGACCAGCGCGAGCAGTTGCGCCAGTCCGAGCGCGCGGCGACCGAGCAGGAGCCCGCGAACTTTCGCGACGTAGCGAACGAGAGCAAGGTGGTCGAGATCCCGCCGATCGGCAAGGAGAAGAAGCCGATCCGCGGCCTCGATCCGAAATAGCTCCCCCGCGGCCTGGCGGTCAGATCCTTCGTCAGAACGGCATGCGCAGGGTCACGCCGAGCCTCGTCTGCTGCAGGGGCCCCTCCTGTGCGTCGACGCGAAACCAGTCGAGCTCGGCGCCCAGCGTCGCCTGTCCCCAGGTCCACGACTGGCGCGCACCCACGCCGCGGATGGTGCCGGAGTGCACCGGGTCGTCGGTAAGCGCGTACACGCCGACGCGTGCGCCGATGCTGCCGTAATGCAGGCGCAGCAGCGTTCCGCGCTCGACATCGAGCCAGCCCACCGTCGTCACGCGCGAATCGGCGCCGACCGCCGAACCCATCCAGCGGCCCGCATGGGTATAGCCGTCGGGATAGGCATGATTGCGATAGGCGCAGGGCTGCTTCACTTGGTACCCGGTCCCACCACCGCAAATCGTCGCGACGAACTCGGCAAACCAGCGATGCCGCCCGTCGGCCGACCACGATTCGAGGCCGTAGAGGCCGAGGAATTCCGAGGGATGGTTGCGCGTCGAGTTCTCGCCGATCAGCTGGGCGTAGACAGCGCAGCGGACGATGCTGCCGCAACCCAGCCGCAAGTCGACGCCCGCCATTTCGTTGGCCGGGTCCTCGGCCTGCTCCGCGGCGCCGTTGGCGTTGACCCCGCTGCTCCTCAGCATTCGCAGGAAGCTGTTGACCGACTCGTCGCGGCCCTGGCCACCCCACTGCGCCGTGCGACTGAGCCCGATCTCGAGGAGCGAGAACGGCCGCATCGTGATCCGCATGCCGACGAGATACGAGTCGATCGTGTTGTCGTCTGCGGCGACGAAGAACTCGTAGCTCCACGGTCCCATCCAGGAGAGCCAGCGCGAGTCGGATTGCCCGGCGGACGCGCGCTGTAGCCCGATGCCGTAGAGCGGCGGAGCGTTGTTGCCGAGCACCAAGCTGCTCTGCCAGCCCGGACCCCACCAGCTGCGATGCGCCCACGCCTGCAGCTGCGTGCCGAAGGCCTCGATGGCGATCGCCGTTTCGTAGAGGCGCAGCTTCGCGTCGGCATGCGAAGGCACCGTGCCCTCGTCGACGCGGACGCCGATCTGCGCCGATAAGCCGTGCGTCGACAGCGTGCCGCTGCGCCCGCCGAGCCAGCTGCCCGGCGTCGCCTCGTCGCCGAAGCCGGAGAGCGCCTCTGCCCGCCCGCGCACCGCCAACGACAGGCCAGGACCTTCGGCCGCGCGCAGCTCCGCGGCGACCCGCTCGCGGGCAGCGTCGAGCGCGGGCGGCAGTTCGCGGGGCAGCGCATAGAGAGCGCGCTTCACCGCCGAGCGCGGCAAGGGCCACTGCGTGATCGGCAGCGCGAGCCCGCTTTCGTCGACCAGCAGCTCGAGCGCATGACGCGACGCCACGGTGGGCGTCCAGGGCACCGATGGCTCCGCAGACACGACGCGGGACAGGGAGGTGAGCAGGAAGGCGAGGAAGGCGAGGAAAGGGAGCCGTCGCGCCGCCGGTCTTTGATCAGGTGGAGGCACGACGGCTCAGATTCCCGGAAGGGTGCCAGTCTAAGCACGCCTAGTGCCCGACGGCGATGGCCTCTTGAATTCTGCGGCGGATCGAGGGTGCTTACGCGCCCTCTACTCCTCTTCCGACCAGGCGTGACCGTCGCGCGCGACGAGCGCGCTCGCCGCCGCCGGCCCCCAGGTCCCGGCGGCGTACGGGCGCGGGCTCGCGTCGTCGCGCCGCCAGCCGTCGAGGATCGGCTCGACCCAGCGCCACGCTTCCTCTTGCTCGTCGCTGCGAACGAACAGGTTGAGCCGGCCGGCGATGACGTCGAGCAGCAGCCGCTCGTAGGCGCCAACACGGTTGGCCGCGAATGCCTTGTCGAAGTCGAGGTCGAGCGACACCGGCGCGAGCGCCTCGGCCTGGGCCGCGCCCTTGGCGGCGAGCAGATGCAGCTCGAGGCCGTCCTCGGGCTGCAGCTTGATCACCAGCTTGTTGGGCGGGTTGCTGCCCGGAAAGAGCGTGTGCGGCGTGCGCCTGAAGTTGACGACGATCTGCGCATCGCGCTCGGCCAGGCGCTTGCCGGTGCGCAGGTAGAACGGCACGCCGGCCCAGCGCCAGTTCTGCACTTCGGTGCGCAGCGCGACGAAGGTCTCGGTCGTGCTCGCCGGCGCCACCTTGTCTTCCTCCAGGAAGCCCGGCACCGCCTTGCCGTCCACGCTGCCGCCGCGGTACTGGCCGCGCACGACATCGCGGCCGACGGTTTCGGGCGTGAACGGCTTGAGCGAGCGCAGCACCTTCAGCTTCTCGTCGCGGATCGCGTCGGCGACCATTCGCGACGGCGGCTCCATCGTCACCATCGTCAGGAGCTGCAGCGCGTGGTTCTGGATCATGTCGCGCAGCGCGCCGGTGCGGCCGTAGAAGTCGCCGCGCGTGCCAACGCCGATCGATTCGGCGAGCGTGATCTGGATGTTGGCGATGCACTCGCGCCGCCAGAGCGGCTCGAACAGGACATTGCCGAAGCGCAGCGCCATCAGGTTTTGCACCGCCGGCTTGCCGAGGTAGTGGTCGATGCGGTATTCCTGCGCCTCGCTGAACACCGAGCGAACGACGCGGTTGATGCGCTGCGCGCTCGCCAGGTCGTGGCCGAGCGGCTTCTCGAGGACAACGCGGACGTTCGGCCCGTTCAGGCCGGCGGTGCCGAGCTGGGCGCAGACAACCTGGAACAGATCCGGGCTGGTGGCGAGGAACATGACGACGACATCGGCCGGCGCAGCGCGGCCGACGGGCGACGCGAGCCAGTCCTTGAGCCGCGCGTAGTCGCCCGGCTGCGAGAGATCGAGGCGCAGGTAGTGGAGCAGGGCGACGAACCGGCCGAACTCGTCGTCGCTCGGGCGCTTGGCGTCTTCGACTTCGGCGAAGCGCTCCTTGATCCAGGCGCGGTAGGCGTCGTCGGTCAGCTCCTGGCGCGAGACAGCGAGGATGCGGCCGCCTTCGGGCAACTTGCCGTGACGCCAGGCCTGGAACAGCGCCGGCATCAGCTTTCGCCAGGTCAGGTCGCCGGTGCCACCGAAGAGAACGAGGTCGAAGGCCATGCGGCGAGGATACGATGCCACGCCGACTCGCCGGGCCGAATCGGCTACGCTCGCTCGTCGACGGAGATCTCCATGAACAGACTCGCCCCGCTGTGTTGTCTCGTCGGCGCGCTGCTCGCCGTCTCGGCCGCTTCGGCACAGGTCGCGGTGCAGGCGGCCACCGATCAGCAGGCGCTTCTCGCCAGCAGCGACGCGCGCCTTGCCGCCAACAAGCGTCTCGTCTACGACTTCTGGCGCGAAGTGTTCGAAGGCGCGCACATGGAGCTCGCGGACAAGTACATGGCCGAGTCGTACATCCAGCACAACCCGAACGTCCCGAGCGGGCGCGCTGCGTTCGTCGACTTCTTCACCAGGATGAGGAAGCCTGCGCCGATCGAGGCGCGCGTCAAGGCACCCCTCGTCGCCATCGTCGCCGAGGGCGACCTCGTCGTCCTCAGCTTCGCGCGCGAAGGGGTCGACCCGAAGGACGCCACCAAGAAGTACAGCACGACCTGGTTCGACATGTTCCGGATCGAGAACGGCAAGATCGCCGAGCACTGGGATCCGGCGCAGAAGCAGTAGGGGTACCTGACATGAGCCTCTCCCAAGCCGACAAGGCGCTGCGCCTGGGCGAGCTGCACGCCGGGCCGCGCGCCTTCGTCATCGCCAACGCCTTCGATGCCGGCTCGACGGCGCTGTTGACGCAGCTCGGCTTCGCCGCGCTCGCGACGTCGAGCGGCGCCGCCGCCGGTGTCCTCGGCAGGAAGGATGGCCAGCTGTCGCGCGACGAGGCGCTTGCGCACGCGCAGGCGATTGCCGCGGCGACCGAGCTGCCGGTATCGGCCGATCTCGAAGACGGCTTCGGCGACTCGCCCGACGACGTCGCCGAGACGATCCGGCGCGCCGGCGCCACCGGCATCGTCGGCGCCTCGATCGAGGATCACAGTGGCGAGAAGGGCACGCCGCTGTACCGGATCGATCTCTCCGCGGCGCGCGTCGCGGCGGCGGTTCGCGCGGCGCGGTCGCTGCCGTTCGCGGGATTCGCGATCACGGCGCGGGCCGAGAATTTCTTCCGCGGCTACCCGGACCTCGCCGACACGATCGCGCGCCTGAAGGCGTACGAGGCGGCCGGCGCCGACGTGCTGTTCGCGCCGGCGCTCCCCGACCTCGACGCCGTTCGCGCGGTGTGCGCTGCGGTGACCCGGCCGGTCAACTTCATGGTCGGCATGAAGGGCAAGTCATGGGACCTCGCGACGCTCGAGGCCGCCGGTGTTCGGCGCATCAGCCTGGCGACTTCGCTGTGGCGAGCGGCGATGACAGGCGTGCGCAATGCAGCCGAGGAGATACGGAAGAGCGGCACGTTTGGCTACGTCGAGCGGCTCTAGGTCGGCTTCGTCTCCGGGAAGCTCGCGGTGCTGCATCGGCCCGGGATCGTGTCTAGGATCCTTCACGCAGCGGCTGCTGGTGCAGCCGTCGTCGCCATCGCGCTTTCCGTGGTGGCACCCTGCGCAGCCGCGCCGGCACCCGGTCGGCATCGTCTGCTCTATGTCTGCGACTGCCCGGCCGCGATGGCGGGCGAGGAGCGCGAGGATCTTCTGCGCGAGCTGGCCAAGCTCGGCTACGTGCCGGGCCGCAACCTCGCGGTGATCAGCTTCGACGTTGACAGCAAGAAGGAGTCGTACGCCGAATTGCTCGCGCGCGAGCTTGCCCGCGGCAAGGTCGATCTGGTTCTCGCTTCGGGCGTGCGGGTCGCGGAGGCGGCGCGGGACATGAAGGCGCCGACGCCAGTGGTGTTCTGGCGCCTGACCGACCCGGTGGGATTCGGCCTTGTGGCGACGCTCGCACGGCCGCAGGGCAACCTGACCGGCTTCTCGCGCGCGATCGAGAAGCTGACCGTGAAGCGCCTCGAGTTGCTGCATGAGATGTTGCCCCTCGCGCGTCGGATCGGTTTCGTCTACGTCAACGACAACGCGCCTCATCAGCGCCAGGCCGCGGAAGTGCGCGCTGCGGCCTTGCCGCTCGGGCTCGAACTGAGGGACTATGGGTTGCCGTCGAGTCGGTGGACGCCCGAGCGGCTGGAGACCCTGTTCGCCACGATGAAGCAGGAAGGCATCGAGGCATTCCTGCTCCCCGATCTCAATGTGGAGATCAGGGCGCTGATCAAGCTCGCCGACAAGTACCGGCTGCCGACGCTCTATTCGCTGACTCACAACGTCACCGAGTTCGGCGGACTGGCCGCCTACGCCACGGAAGCGAACAGCGACCCCGCGAACATCGCCGACTATGTCGATCGCATCCTGAAGGGCGCGAAGCCGGGAGACCTGCCGGTTCAGGAGCCGACACGCTTCGAGCTCGTCCTCAACGCGCGCACGGCTCGCGATCTCGGCCTGTCCTTTCCGCCGCGATTCCTGCTGCGCGCGACCCAGGTCGTCGAGAAATGAGCGGGCCATGGTGCCGGCCGTGGCTTGGCGGCATCATGTGGGGATGATGAAACCGTCCCCTTCGCACGCCGCGGCGTCGACGCGCTGCGACCGCACCGCCGCCTGGGCGGCGCTCGCCGGTCACTTCGAGGCGCACGGACGCGGCTTCGACCTGCGCGAGGCGTTCGCACGCGATCCGCGCCGGTTCGAGTCGATGTCGCTCGACGCGCCCGAGGTCTTCGCCGACCTGTCGAAGAACCTTGTCGACACGGCGACGCTGCGCTTCCTCGCCGACCTGGCGCGTGAATGCGGTGTCGAGGCCCAGCGCGACGCCATGCTGGCCGGCGCGCCGGTCAACAACACCGAGCGGCGTGCGGTGCTTCATACGGCGCTGCGTGCACCGCGCGGCAGCGCGCCGTTCGGCGACGAGGTCCATGCGGTCCTCGACGCAATGCTCGCCTTCGCCGAGACGGTGCGCGAGCGCGCTGACGGCTCAGCGCCGGGGCGCCTGCGCCACGTCGTCAACATCGGCATCGGCGGCAGCGACCTCGGCCCGCAGATGGCGGTTCGCGCCCTGGCCGGCGTCGCCCATCCGGGCCTGTCGTTCCACTTCGTCGCCAACGTCGACGGTGCTGACCTGGCCTCGGTGCTGGCCCGCGTCGTGCCGGCCGAGACGCTCTTCGTCGTCGCCAGCAAGACCTTCACTACGCAGGAGACGATGACCAACGCCGAGACCGCGCGCGCCTGGTTCGTCGCCCAGGGCGGCACGCGGATCGAGGAGCACTTCGTCGCCGCGACGAGCAACGTCGAGGCCGCCGCGCGCTTCGGCATCACCCGCACCTTCGGCTTCTGGGACTGGGTCGGCGGCCGTTATTCGCTCTGGTCGGCGATCGGCCTGCCGATCGCGATCGCGATCGGCGCCGAGCGCTTTCGCGACCTGCTCGCCGGCGCGCGCGCGATGGACGAGCACTTCGCGCAGGCGCCGGTCGAGCGCAACCTGCCGATGCTGCTGGGCCTCGTCGACGTCTGGTACCGGAACTTCCACGGCTTCACGAGCCGCTGCATCGCGCCCTACGCGCAGGCGCTGCAACGGCTGCCGGCCTATCTGCAGCAGCTGGAGATGGAGAGCAACGGCAAGCGGGTCGACCGCAGCGGCGCGCCACTGCCGTTCGCGACCAGCCCGGTCGTCTGGGGCGAGCCGGGGACCAACGCGCAGCACGCCTACTTCCAGATGCTCCATCAGGGCGGCGACGTCGTCCCGGTCGAGTTCATACTGCTCGGGCAATCGAGCGCCGTCGCCAGCGGCATCTCGCCCGAAGCGAGCGCGCGCCAGCACCGGATGCTGCTGGCCAACGGCCTAGCGCAGAGCCAGGCGTTGATGCAGGGACGCGCGAGCGTGGACGAGCCGCATCGCGACTTCCCCGGCAACCGGCCGAGCACGACCCTGCTTCTCGACCGGCTGACGTCGCGCTCGCTCGGCGCGCTGCTCGCTCTCTACGAGCACCGCGTCTTCACCTCGGGCGCCGTCTGGGGCATCGACAGCTTCGACCAGTGGGGTGTCGAGCTCGGCAAGACGCTCAGCAACGACCTGCTCGCCCGCCTTGGCCCGGCCGCCAGCGGCGCGCCGCAGGCGCCGCTCGACGCCTCGACCGCCGGGCTCATGGCGCGGCTGTTTCGCTAGAGGCAAGTGGCGGGCCGGCAGCGGCCAGCGGTTCAAAGGTGTCAATATGGCGAACTATGCGAGCCTGGCCGGTCCCTCGGTGAGACGCGTCTTCAACCGCAAGGTCGCGCGCGCGCTCGGCATCGCGATTCCGCGGTCGCTGCTGCGCACCGACCGGATCATCGAATGACGCGGCGCTGGCGCCTCTTTCCGAAATATGCGCTGTTGATCATCACGCTGGTCGGCAGCATGCTGGTCGCCAGCGGCGCGATCGGCATCTACTTCTCCTGGCGCGAGAACGAAGAGCATTTGAAACAGCTGCAGATCGAGAAGGCGCAGAACGCCGCCTACCGGATCGAGCAGTACATCGTCGACATCGAGCACGAGCTCAGCTGGACCGCGCTGCCCCGTGCCGAGGCCGATGGCGACGCGCTGGAGTCGCGCCGCATCGAATACCTCAAGCTGCAGCGCCAGGCGCCGGCGATCACCGAGGTGGTCTGGATCGATCCGAGCGGCCGCGAGCAGCTGCGCATCTCGCGCCTGGCGATGGACGCGATCGGCAGCGGCACCGACATGACCAAGGAGGACAAGTTCCGACGCGGTTCGACCGGGGTCTATTACGGGCCGGTCTACTTCCGCAAGGGGACCGAGCCCTACATGACGATCGCCCGTCCGGCGGGCAGTGGCGGCGGCGTGACCGCGGCCGAGGTGAACTTGAAGTTCGTCTGGGATGTCGTGTCGCGGATCAAGATCGGCACGGGAACGGCGGGGCTCGCCTACGTCGTCGACGCCAACGGCGTGCTGATCGCCCATCCCGACATCAGCCTGGTGCTGAAGAAGTCCGACCTCAGCGCGCTGCCGCAGGTCGCCGCAGTGCTGAATCCCGCCGGCGGGCGGCCACCCGTCGCGCGCGACCTGAAGGGCGAGGAGGTCTTCGCCGCGAGTGCATCGATCCCGACGCTGCACTGGACGGTGTTCGTCGAATCGCCGCGCACGGAGGCCTTCGCGCCGCTCTACGCGACCCTGCAGCGAACCTCCCTGCTCCTCGTTGCGGCGCTGCTGATCTCGATCGCGGCGAGTTTCTTCCTCGCCCGTGCCCTGGTCCGGCCGCTGCGTGCGCTTCAGGAGGGCGCGGCGCAGATCGGCGAAGGCGATCTCGAGCGCCACATCGAGGTCCGCACCGGCGACGAGCTCGAAGGCCTGGCCGAGCAGTTCAACCGGATGAGTGCCCAGCTGCGCGAGTCGTATGCGGGACTGGAGAGAAAGGTCGAGCAGCGCACCGCCGAGCTGACCGAGGCGCTCGAGCAGCAGACGGCGACGGCCGAGGTGCTCGGCGCGATCAGCGGCTCGGTCGCCGATAGCAAGCCGGTGTTCGAGAAGATCCTGGAAAGCTGCCAGCGCCTGTTCGCGAGCAACGAGCAAGGCGTGCTCCTGGTGGGCGAGGACAACCGGCTGCATCTCGGTGCCCATCACGGCAGCGCGCGCGAGCGGCTCGAGCAGCTCTTCCCGATCGACCGGGTCGTCGGCGCCGACGCCGCGAGCCGCGAGCGCAGCGTGATCCACATCAAGGATGTCCTCGGCGACCCCGACGTGGCGCCGGGGCTGCGCTTTCTCGCCGAGCAGATCGGCGTCGGCACCTTTTCGCAGGTGATCGCGCCGATGCTGTGGAAGGGCGAATTCATCGGCGCGCTCTATGTGATCCGCCAGCCGGCCATCGGCTTCGGCGAGAAGGAGATCGGCCTGCTGCGCACCTTCGCCGACCAGGCGGTGATCGCGATCCAGAACGCGCGCCTGTTCAACGAGACGAAGGAGGCGCTCGAGCAGCAGACCGCGACCGCCGACGTGCTGCAGGTGATCAGTGGCGCGCTCGCCGACACGCAGCCGGTGTTCGAAAGGATTCTCGACAGCTGCGAACGCCTGTTCAACAGCACCGGCCTGGGCATGTACGTGCGGGCTGACGACGGAACGCTGCGAATGGCTGCATTCCGCACGAAGACCGCAAAGTCGGCCGAGATTCTCAAGCTGGCCACCGAGCGACCTGGGCAAGAGGGGACACGTTCGCCGATCGGCGCCGCGATTCGCGAGTGCGCCGTGCTGCACTACAGCGCCGTGCCGGGCGGTCAGGATGCGCCCGACACGTTGCGACACGCGGCCGACCGCATCTCCGACTCCTCGATCGTCATTGCGCCGCTGCTCCGTGCGGGCTATACGCAAGGTTCCGGTGCACTGCTCGTATTCCGCGAGCCCGCCCGGCCGTTCACTGCCCGCGAGCTAGAGCTGATCCGCACGTTCGCCGACCAGGCGGTGATCGCGATCGAGAACGCGCGCCTGTTGATCGAAACGCGCGAGGCCTTGCGCAAGGTCGAGTTGCGCACCGCCGAGCTGAGCGAAGCGCTCGACTACCAGACGGCGATCAGCGATGTGCTGCGCGTCATCAGTCAGTCACCGACCGATGTCACTCCGGTGTTCGAGGAGATCCTCGAGAGCGCGTCGCGGCTCTTCGGCAGCCCCATCTCGGCGGTCTTCCGCTACGACGGTCGCCTCGTCCACCTCGCGGCGACGCGCAACTGGCCGGAGGCGGCGATCACCGACGCGAGCCGCTTCTATCCGGCCCCGCCGAACCCGGCGATGCTCAGCGGCAGGGTCATCCTCACCGGCAGCGTGCAGAGCGAAGAGGACGCGCTGACCGATCCGGACTACGACCGCCAAGCCGCGGGGCTCGGCCACTGGCGCCGGATGATCGGCGCCCCGCTGCTGAGAGAAGGGCAGCCGATCGGCGCGATCATCGTCGCCTGGAAGGATCCCGGGCAAACGCCGACGCGCCAGTCCGACTTGCTGCAGACCTTCGCCGATCAGGCCGTCATCGCGATCGAGAACGTTCGCCTGCTGAGCGAGACGACCGAGGCGCTCGAGCAGCAGACGGCGACCGCCGAAGTCCTCCAAGTCATCAGCGGCTCGGTCGCCGATACCGCGCCGGTGTTCGACAAGATCCTCGACAGCTGCGAGCGCCTGTTCGCGGCGAGCGGGCTCGGCATCTATCTCGTCGACGAGGAAGGCATGCTGCGCAAGGCCGGCTTTCGCAGCGCGCGCGAGAAGCCCGAGCGCGCGCTCGCCGGCACGTTCCCGCGCCGGATCGAAGGAACCGCGACCGAGATCGCGATCCGCGAGCGCCGCGTCGTCCACTACGGCGACGTTCTCGCCGCGCCGGATGTGCCGGCGCCGCTGGTGCGGATTGCCGAGTCGGCGGGCAGCTTCTCGATCGCCTTCGCGCCGATGCTCTGGGAAGGCCGGGGCGTCGGCGCGATCCAGGTCTCGCGCGACCCGCCGCAGCCGTTCAGCGACAAGGAGCTGGCGTTGCTGAAGACCTTCGCCGACCAGGCCGTGATCGCGATCCAGAACGCCCGCCTGTTCAGCGAGATCCAGGCGAAGAGCCGCGAGCTCGAGCTTGCCAACAAGCACAAGTCGGAGTTCCTCGCCAACATGTCGCACGAGCTGCGCACGCCGCTCAACGCGATCATCGGCTTCTCCGAGGTGCTGTCGGAGAAGATGTTCGGCGAGGTCAACGACAAACAGCTCGAGTACCTGCTCGACATCCACACCTCGGGCCACCACCTGCTCTCGCTCATCAACGACATCCTCGACCTGTCGAAGATCGAGGCCGGGCGCATGGAGCTCGACCTCGCGACGACCAACCTGCCGATGCTGCTCGACAACTGCACGACGCTGGTGCGCGAGCGCGCCAACCGGCAGGGCCTGGTGCTCTCGCTCGAGGTGGAAGAAGGCCTCGGCGATTGGGTTGCCGACATCAGGAAGCTCAAGCAGGTGGTGATCAACCTGCTCTCGAACGCGGTCAAGTTCACGCCGGCCGGCGGCAAGGTGACGTTGCGCGCGCGCCGGCTCGAGAACGCGGTCGAGATCGCCGTCGTCGACACCGGCGTCGGCATCGCCGCCGACCAGCAGGCGCTCGTCTTCGAGGAATTCCGCCAGGCCGGCGGCGACTACCTGAGGAAGTCGGAAGGGACCGGCCTTGGCCTGTCGCTCGCCAAGCGCTTCGTCGAGCTGCACGGCGGCACGATGCGGGTCGAGAGCGCACCCGGCCAGGGCTCGACCTTCGCCTTCGTCCTTCCCGAGCGCGTCGTCGAGGCGGTCTGACAATAGGTCGTCAACGCAAGGAAAGCGCGATGAAAACGATCCTGATCGTCGAGGACAACGAGAAGAACATGAAGCTCGTTCGCGACATCCTGCGCCACAACGGCCACACGACGATCGAGGCGATCACCGGTGGTGAAGGCGTCCGCCTGGCGAGCGAGACCAAGCCCGACCTGATCCTGATGGACATACAGCTGCCCGACATCGACGGCATCGAGGCGTTGCGCCGGATCCGCGAGGACCGTGGCCTCGACGCGGTCGCGGTGATCGCGGTCTCGGCATCGGTGATGCCGGACGACCAGCAGAAGATTGTCACCTCGGGCTTCGACGCCTTCGTCACCAAGCCGATCAACCTGAAGCAGTTCCTCGACACGGTGAAGCGCTTCCTCACCCAGGGGCGCGTCGCGCGGTGAGGACAGCCGCCGCGGTCGCGCTGTTGTTCCTGGCGCTGTCGCCCGGCCTCGCCGGCGCGCAGGCCCGGGCTGGCGTGGCGCGCGTGGGCGTGCTTTCGTTCTTCGCCGCGCCGACGGCGGCGCATCCGGATCCGGTCGAAGCCGGATTTCACCGGGGGCTGCGCGAGGCCGGCTACGTCGAGGGCGAGAACATCGTCATCGAGCGCCGCTACGCCGACGGTCATGCCGACAGGCTGGCGGCGATGGCTGCCGAGCTGGTGCGGTTGAACGTCGACGCCATCCTCGCCGGCGGACAGCCGCCGCGCGAAGCCGCGCGCAAGGCGACCGCGACGATTCCGATCGTGACCCTGTCGGGAAGCGACCCGGTCCGTGAAGGCTGGGCCGCCAGCCTCGCTCGGCCCGGCGGCAACGTGACCGGACTCACCTTCACGTTTCCCGAGGTCAACCTGAAACGCCTCGAGCTGCTCAAGGAGGCGATGCCCGCGATCACCCGCGTCGGCGTCCTGATCGACCCGGTCGATGTCGTCGACTCCAGCGAGGTGATCGCGGAGGCGCAGGCGGGCGCGAGTCGGCTCGGCGTGAAGCTGCAGGTCCTCGATGTGCACGGCGCGGCAGAGCATGGCGCCGCGTTCGAGCGGGCACGCCGCGGCGGCGTCCAGGCGTTGCTGACGGTGGCCGTGTTTCCCCATCGTGCCAGCCTGGCGGCGCTCGGGGCGCGCGAGCGCCTGCCTCTCGTCGGCGAGACCTCGCTCGAGGCGCAGACCGGATTCCTGCTCGCGTACGGCGCGGACCTCGACGACCTGGTGCGGCGTTCGGCGCTGCAGGTGGCCAAGATCCTGAGAGGCGCGCGCGCCGGCGAGCTGCCGATCGAGCGGCCGACCAAGTTTCGCCTGACCCTCAACCTCAAGACGGCGCGCCAGCTGGGCATTGCGATCCCGCAGTCGCTGCTGCTGCGCGCCGACGAGGTGATCCAGTGAACGTCGAGACCGCCAGGGACGCCGGCGCCAAGATCCTCGTCGTCGACGACGTCGCGCTGAACGTCAAGCTGCTCGCCGATCTGCTCGTCGCCAAGGGCTACCGCACCTGCAGCGCCACCTCCGGCGCCGAGGCGCTTCGCGTGCTGGCGGCCGAGCGGCCCGACCTCGTCCTGCTCGACGTGATGATGCCCGGCATGAGCGGCTACGACGTGTGCCGCGCGATCCGCGCCGATCCGGCGCACGCGATGCTGCCGGTCGTGCTCGTCACCGCACTCGATCCAGCCGAGGAGCGCGCCAAGGGGCTCGATGCCGGCGCCGACGATTTCCTCAGCAAACCGGTGAGCCAGGCCGAGCTGCTGGCACGCGTGCGCTCGCTGCTGCGCATCAAGTCGCTCTACGACGAGCTGCTGCGCCAGCGCGGCGAGCTCGCCGAGCTCAACCGGACGCTCGAGCAGCGCGTCGCCGATGGCGTCCGCGAGCTCGAGAACGTGAGCCGGCTGAAGCGCTTCTTCTCGCCCCAGCTCGCCGAGCTGATCGTCGCCGGCGGCGCCGACGATCCGCTGAAGAGCCACCGGCGCGAGATCACCGTCGTCTTCCTCGACCTGCGCGGCTTCACGGCGTTCACCGAGACCGCCGATCCGGAAGACGTGATGGCCGTCCTCGGCGAATACCACGCCGCGGTCGGCGCGCTCGTCCTCGATCACGAAGCCACGCTCGAGCGCTTCACCGGCGACGGCATCATGGTCTTCTTCAACGACCCGGTGCCCGTTCCCGATCCGGCGCGGCGTGCCGCGCGCATGGCGATCGCGATGCAGCGCGAGGTCACCCGCCTCGCGCTCGGCTGGGCGCGGCGCGGCTATCAGCTGGCGATGGGCGTCGGCATCGCCCAGGGGTTCGCGACCATCGGCAGCATCGGCTTTCCGGGCCGGATCGACTACGGCGCGATCGGCACCGTCACCAACCTCGCGGCGCGCCTGTGCGGCGAGGCGCGCGGTGGCGAGATCCTGGTGTCGCAGCGCGTCCAGGGCCTCCTCGACGGCGAGCCCGCGTGCGAGCCTGCCGGCGAGCTCGCCCTGAAAGGATTCCACCGTCCGGTGCCGACGTTTCGCCTTCTCGTCACGGGCGCGCCGACAGAGGGCGCTGCGACCTGATCGTGGCGCCTCGGCGTCATCAATCTTGTCGACGTCGCGCCTCGAATTCGTGAATATCGCCTTCATCATCGATGCGATGACGCTGGCGGCCCTACGACGAATATCCGACCCGACCCGGTGCTCACCATGAGAAGACGTGAACTCCTCTTTGCCGCCGCGGCGGGCGGCTTCCTGTCGCGCCGCGCCGGCGCGCAACCGCCGCCGCGCAGCGTGCGCATCGGCTGGCTGACGGCGCAGCGGCCAGCCAGCCTCGTTCCCTTCGTGCAGGCGTTCCGTACCTCGCTCGCCGACCTCGGCTTCGTCGAAGGGCGCAACCTGACGATCGACTTCCGCTACGCCGACGACGACGCAAGCAAGGTCGCCGGGCTGGCCGACGAACTGGTGCGACTGCCGGTCGATCTGATCGTCGTCCAGGGCGAGGCGGTGCTCGAGATCAAGTCGCTGAGCCTGCCGGTACCGGTGGTCTACGCCTACAGCGCCGATCCGGTCATCGCCGGCCTTGCCGAAAGCCTGGCCCGGCCGAATCCGAGCATGACCGGCCTCACCTACATGGCCGTCGAGCTGAACGGCAAGCGCCTCGAGCTGCTGCGCGAGATGGCGCCGTCGATCCGCCGGGTCGCGCTGCTCGCCAACCCGGCCTATCCGGGCGAGGGCGGCGAGCGCGCCAACTCCGAGGCGACCGCCGGCCGCATCGGCTTCGACGTTCGCTATGTCGGCGCGCGCACCGCCGACGAGCTGAAGGCGGCGTTCGCGAAGATGGCGGCCGACAAGGCGCAGGCGATCTCTCTGCTCGCCGACAGCTTCACGGTGCAGAACCGCAGCGGCATCATGGCGTTCGCTGCCGAGCAGCGCATCCCGGTGGTGTCGAGCTGGCCGGTGTTCGCCGAGGCCGGCGCGCTCTGCACGCATGGCCCGCGCCTGGCCGATTCGTACCGCCGCCTCGCCTACTACGCCGATCGCGTCCTGCGCGGCGCGAAGCCCGCCGACCTGCCGATCGAGCAGCCGACGACGATCGAGACGATCGTCAACCTCAAGACGGCCGACGCCCTGGGCCTGAAGGTGCCGCAGTCGGTGCTGGTGCGCGCCGATCGCGTGATCCGCTAGCGGCGTCGGGCGGCGCGACAAGCGCGAAGGCAGCGATCCCGGCGCCGAGTGCGAGGAGCGCGCCGGCGATCGCCGCGCCGTGGAATCGGCCGACGAAATTCGGCGCCGACCCGTCGCCGGCGAGGACGTACCCGAGCAGCGCGGTGGCGAGAAGGCCGGCCACCCGCGCGGTGGCGTTGTTGACTCCCGAGGCCGAGCCGACATGCGCCGCATCGACGGCGCCGATCACCGCCGTCGTCAACGGCGCGACGCTGACGGTCAGGCCGCAGGCAACGACGACGAGCGCCGGCAGCAGGTCGACGGCATAGTGCACCGGCCCGGCGCCGACGCGGAGGAACAGCGCGAAGCCGGCGGCGACGATCAACGGGCCCACGGTCAGCAGCAGGCGCGCGCCGACGCGCTCGGCGAGACGGCCCGCGGCGCGCGAGCCGAGTCCCATCGCCACCGACAGCGGCAATAGCGCCGCGCCGGCGCCGGCCGCCGACCAGCCGGCGCTGCGGATGAGCAGGTAGGGAATCAGCACGACCATCCCGCTCAGCGCGGCGTAGAGGCACAGCGTCAGCACCGTGATGCCGACGAAGCTGCGCGTGCCGAAGAGACCGAGCGGCATCATCGCGCGCGCGCCGAGGCGCGCCTCGACGACGATGAAGGCGAGCAGCGCGGCGACGCCGACGGCGAGCGCCGCCACGGCGGCGTGCAAGGATCCCGCACCTGCGCCACCGCGCGCGGCGAGCACCGTCAAGCCGAACGTGGCCAGGCCGAGACCGGCCGTCGCGAGGAGCGCGCCGGTGCCGTCGAGCGGTGGCGACTCGTCGGCCCGGTTCTCGTCGACCTTGCGCCAGGCGAGCCATGCGGCGACGGCGGCGATCGGCAGGTTGACGAGGAAGATCGAGCGCCAGCCGATCGCGTCAATGAGCCAGCCGCCGACGAGCGGCCCGAGCGCGCCGGTGATCGCGCCGGCCGCGGCCCAGGTGCCGACGGCGCGCCCGCGCGCTTCGCCGTCGAAGGCGGCGCCGAGCAGGGCCAGGCTGGCCGGCACCAGCAGCGCCGCGCCGACGCCTTGCGCCGCACGCGCCGCGAGCAGCCAGCCGAATCCGGGCGCGAGCGCGCAGGCCAGCGACGCAGCGGTGAAGAGGGCGAGTCCGGCGAGGAACATCCGCTTTCGTCCGTAGCGATCGCCGGCCACGCCGCCGAGGAGGACGAGGGCGCCGAGCGGGACCAGGTAGGCGTTGATGAGCCAGCCGATCGAGGCGCCGCTCGCGCCCGATGAAGCGAGGTCGCGCTCGATCGCCGGCAGTCCGACGTTGACGACCGAACCGTCGATGAAGGCGAGGCTCGAGCCGAGGATCGTCGCCGCGAGCGTGCCTGTCGGGTGGCGTGCCGCGTTCTTGTGCGGCGCAGCCCCGGCGAGCCCGTGGTCGCAAGGCCCGGCGGTGGCCAGCGACATGGTCGCTAGGCCGTAGCGCCCAGGCCGCGCACCGCGCCGCGGGCCGCGTCGATGCCTTGCTCGACGATGCGTTCCTTCCACGCGCCGGTGTCGGTGTAGAAGGCGTCGCGCAGCTGCTGCTTGATCGCGCGTCGGGTCGCCTCGTCGGCGTCGGGATGGTTCTGGAGCCACTGATCGGCGCGCAGCGCGAGCATCACCTCGGCTTGCGGCAAGGTCCCGTACTCCAACGCGATCGCGGTGTACTCGGCCTGCGCGCATTCGTCGTACGCGACCAGCGTCATGAAGCCGGTGACCAACGCCGACGTCGACGAGCCGTCGTAGATCGACGTGACGTCGCCCCACCACGCTTTCGCCCTAGCGTAAGCATCGGCGTCGTCGCGGCAGGCGAAGATGCGCTCGCCGTGGCCGCTCGGGCCGAGGCCGGTATGGAAGTCGATCCAGGCCAGTCGCTGGCAGCGGCCGGCGTGCTTGCGCAGCACCTGGCGCAGCGTCGCGTGGCTCCACGTCGGCTCGCCGCCGCCGTAGAAGAGACCGTCCGGATGGCGGTACTGGCCGCCCGAGATCGCCTGCTGCAGCGCACGCTCGCCGTGCTTGGCGACGAAGCGATCGAGCGCAGCGACGGTCGCCGCGTCGGCCGGCCAGGTCGAGGGCACGAGCGCCGACGCGATCTCGTCGTAGCGGTCGTTGGCCGGTGGCGGCACGGCGCAGTCGCGGAAGTTGCGGTTCAGGTCGACGTTCTCGTGCGTCGTTCGCCGCCACCAGGAGAAGCCGTGCGGATTGAGGCCGTGGAGGTAGAGGACGGCGACGCCGGCGTCGAGCGCGGCCTGGCGCCAGGCGGGATCGCGCAACAGGGCGACCTGGACGCCCGAGCCGCAGAAGCCCTCGACGCCGTGACAGGCGCTGCTGAGGACGAGCACCGACTTCGCATCGTTCGGCCCGTCGCGGGCGACGTCCATGGCGAGCATCTCGCCGTCGCGGCCGGGCAGCGGATGAACGTGGCTCTCGACGCCGAGGCCGGCCGAGCGCGCGGCGGAGAAGAACTTGTCGCGCGCCTCGGCATAGCTCTGGGCGAAGTGGCGGGCAGCGCCGGTGCCGTCGCCCTCTCGCGCCGGAAACGCAGGCCGGGGAAAGGCCCGGCGCTCGGGGGGCGGCGCGCCGGGCTCGCTCATGCGGTCAGCGTTGCGGCCCCGCCTGGCGCCGGCGGGACATCATTTCGCCAGCCAGGCCTCGGCCATCCGAACCCAGAGCGACCCGCCGAGCGGGATCAGCTCGTCGTTGAAGTCGTAGCTCGGGTTGTGCAGCATGCACGGCCCCATGCCATGGCCGCTCTCTCGGTGCGTGCCGTCGCCGTTGCCGATCAGGAAATAGCAGCCGGGCTTTTCGAGCAGGTAGTAGCTGAAGTCCTCGGCGCCCATGGTGGGCTCGAACTCGATGACGTTCTCGGCGCCGACCATCCCGGCCATGACGCCGCGTGCGAAATCGGTCTCGGCCGGGTGGTTGATCGTCGGCGGATAGTTCCGCTTGAACTCGAACTCGCACTCGGCGCCGAACGCGGCGCAGGTGTGCTCGGCGATCTCCTTCATGCGCTTCTCGATCAGGTCGAGCACTTCGAGGGTGAAGGTGCGCACCGTGCCCTGCATCTCGCAGCTGTCGGGAACGACGTTGGTCGCCTCGCCGGTGTGGATCATGGTCACCGAGATCACGCCGGCGTCGATCGGCCGCTTGTTGCGGGTGATGATGGTCTGGAAGGCGTTGACGATCTGGCACGCCACCGGCACCGGGTCGATGCCGTTGTGCGGCATCGCCGCGTGCGATCCCTTGCCGCGGATCGTCACGATGAACTCGTTGCTCGACGCGAACGACGGCCCCGACTTGAGCGCGAACTGGCCCGCCTTCAGGCCCGGCCAGTTGTGCGCGCCGAACACGGCCTCCATCGGGAACTTCTCGAACAGGCCATCCTTGATCATCTCCCGTGCGCCGCCGCCGCCTTCTTCGGCCGGTTGGAAGATGAGGTAGACCGTGCCGTCGTAGTTGCGGTGCTTCGAGAGGTGCTTGGCGGCGGCGAGCAGCATCGCCGTGTGCCCGTCGTGGCCGCACGCGTGCATCTTGCCGGCGCTCGTGCTGCGGTGCGCGAAGGTGTTCTTCTCGGTGATCGGCAGCGCGTCCATGTCGGCGCGCAGGCCGACGGCGCGCGAGCTCGTGCCGTTCTTCAGGATGGCGACGATGCCGGTCGTGCCCAGGCCGCGGTGGATCGGGATGCCCCACGACGTCAGCTGCTCGGCAATCAGGTCGGAGGTGCGCTTCTCCTCGAAGCAGAGCTCGGGATGGGCGTGGATGTCACGCCGGAGCGCCGCGATCTGGGCCGCGTCGGCGAGGATGGATTCGATGACTTGCATGGCAGGCTCCTACGAGGCCAGTTTACCCGTGGGCCCCGGCCGGAGCAGGGGCTATGCCATAGTTTGGAGATGGTCACGACCGTTGTCCGCGCCGCCTGTCCGCATGACTGCCCGGATACCTGCGCGATGCTCGTCAGCGTCGAGGACGGCCGGGCGATCGGGATCCGCGGCAACCCCGATCACCCGCCGACGCACGGCGCGCTCTGCACCAAGGTCTCGCGCTATGTCGAGCGCACGTATCACCCGGATCGCGTCCTGCGGCCGCTGAAGCGAGTCGGCCCCAAGGGCAGCGGCCGCTTCGCGCCGGTGAGCTGGGACGAAGCGCTCGACGACATCGCCGTGCGCCTGAAGGCGATCGCCGGCGCCGACGGCGCCAACGCCGAAGCCATCGTTCCCTACAGCTACGCCGGGACGATGGGCCTGATCCAGGGCGAGAGCATGGCGGCGCGCTTCTTCCACAAGCTCGGCGCGTCGCTGCTCGATCGAACGATCTGCTCGTCGGCCGGCGGCGAAGCATTGGCCGCGACCTATGGCGCCAAGCTCGGCATGCACGTCGAGCACTATGCCGAGAGCCGCCTGATCGTCATCTGGGGCAGCAACTCGATCACCTCGAACCTGCACTTCTGGACCTTGGCGCTGCAAGCCAGGCGCGCCGGCGCGAAGCTGGTCTGCATCGACCCGCGTCGGACCGACACCGCCGAGAAATGCCACGAGCACATCGCCCTCCTGCCGGGCAGCGACGGTGCGCTCGCCCTGGGCGTGATGCACGAGCTGATCGCGAACGACTGGCTCGACCACGACTACATCGATCGCCACGTCGACGGCTGGCCGGCGCTGCGCGAACGCGCCCTGCAGTGGCCGCCGGAACGCGCCGCCGCGGTGTGCGGCATCCCGGTTGAGCAGGTGCGCTCGCTGGCGCGCGACTACGGAACGACGAAGCCGGCAGCGATCCGCCTCAACTACGGCATGCAGCGCGTGCGCGGCGGCGGCAACGCGACGCGGCTGATCGGCCTCTTGCCGTGCCTGGTCGGCGCGTGGCGGGAGCGCGCCGGCGGCCTCCTGCTCTCGGCATCGGGCTGGTTCGCGCCGGTCCGCGACGACGCCGCGCTGCAGCGCCGCGACCTGCTTGCCGACCGCCGGCCGCGGACGATCAACATGAGCACCATCGGCGACGACCTGCTGCGCCAGGGCGGCGAGCTGCGCGCCGACGGCACGCCGTTCGGCCCCAGGATCGACGCGCTCGTCGTCTACAACAGCAACCCGGTCGCAGTCGCGCCCGATTCGACGCGGGTCGCGCGCGGCTTCGCCCGCGAGGACCTGTTCACGGTCGTGCTCGAGCACTTCATGACCGACACCGCCGATCTGGCCGACTACGTGCTGCCTGCGACGACCCAGCTCGAGCACCTCGACGTCCACACGAGCTACGGCCACACCTACGCGATGATCAACGAGCCGGCGATCGCGCCGCTCGGCGAAGCGAAGCCGAACACGCAGATCTTTCGCGAGCTCGCCGTCCGCATGGGCTTCGACGACGCGTGCTTTCGCGACGACGACGAGGCGCTGGCGCGGATCGCGTTTCGCCCGGCGTCGGCGGGCGGCGTCGATTTCGCGGCGTTGCGCGCGAACGGCTGGGTCAAGCTCGACATCGCCGAAGCGCCGTTCGCCGAAGGCGGCTTCCCGACCGCGACCGGCAAGGTCCAGGTCGACGTCCCCGGCCTCGGCGTTCCGGACCACATCGCCAATTACGAATCAGCGGCGAGCACGCCGGAGCTCGCGCGCCGCTTTCCGCTCGCGATGATCTCGCCGCCGGCACGCAACTTCCTCAACTCGAGCTTCGTCAACGTCACCAGCCTGCGCGCGATCGAAGGCGAGCCGGTGCTCGAGATCTCGGCGAGCGACGCCGCGGCGCGCGGCATCGTTGATGGCCAGCGCGTTCGCATCTTCAACGACCGCGGCAGCATCGTCTGCAAGGCCGTCGTCGGCGAGCGGGCGCGGCCGGGCGTCGTCAACGGCATGGGCGTCTGGTGGAAAAAGCTCGCCCCCGACGGCAAGAACGGCAACGAGCTGACGCACCAGCGCCTCACCGACATCGGCCGCGCGCCGAGCTTCTACGACTGCCTGGTCGAGGTCGAGGCCGCCGCCGTTTCGGCCGCGGCGTGAGACGCGGCGCGCGCGTCGTGGCCTGGTCCTTCGGCGGCATCGCCGCGACCGCGGTGCTGGCCGGCGCCGGCGTCTGCCTGACCTCGGGCTGCAGCACGGTCGGCTACTACGCGCGTTCGGTGACCGGCCACCTCGAGCTGTTGCAGGCGGCGCGACCGGTGCCTCAGTGGCTCGACGATCCGGCGACGAGCGCGAGGCTGAAGGAGCGCCTCGCGCTCTCGCAGCGGATCCGCGATTTCGCCGTGACCGCGCTCGGCGAGCCCGACAACGCGAGCTATCGCCGCTACGCCGACCTGCATCGGCCGGCGGCGGTCTGGAACATCGTCGCCGCGCCGGAGCTTTCGCTGGTGCCGAAGACCTGGTGCTTCTGGATCGTCGGCTGCGTCGGCTACCGCGGCTACTACGACCCGGCGCGTGCCGCGGCGCTCGCCGTCGAGCTGCGCGCCGAAGGCCTCGACGTCTCCGTCTACCCGGTGCCGGCGTACTCGACACTCGGCCGGCTGCCGACCGGCGGCTGGCTCGCCGACCCGCTGCTCAACACCTTCATCGGCTATCCGGAAGGCGAGCTGGCGCGGCTGGTCTTCCACGAGCTCGCGCACCAGGTCGCGTTCGCGCCCGGCGACACGCTTTTCAACGAATCGTTCGCGAGCACGGTCGAGAAGATCGGCGCAGAGCGCTGGCTCAGCGAGGCCGCGGCGCCGGCGGCACGCGCCGAGTACGAGGTCGCCGAGGGGCGGCGCGTCGACTTCCGCGCCTTGACGACGCGCTACCGCGACGAGCTAGCGCGCCTCTACGCGAGCGCACAGGCCGACGACGCCAAGCGCATCGAGAAGGCGGCGATCCTCGCCCGCCTGCGCGCCGACTACGCGGCGATGAAGGCGACGCGCTGGAACGGCTACGCCGGCTACGACGCCTGGTTCGCGCAGGCCAACAACGCCGCCTTCGGCGTCCTCGCCAGCTACACCGCGCTGGTGCCGTCGTTCGAGAAGCTGTTCGAGCGCGAAGGCCGCGACTTCCCGCGCTTCTACGCCGAGGTCAAGCGGATCGCCGCGTTGCCTCCGGCCGAGCGCCTCGCCGCGCTCGAGCGCTAAGCTCGCGCGACCGCCGCAACCCTGTCATCGGAGCGACCATGGCCGACATCCACATCCACCGCGAGCATCGTCTCGGGCTCGCCAAGGCGCGCAAGACGGCGTGGCAATGGGCCGAGGCGGCCGAAGCGAAGTTCGGCATGCAGTGCACCGTCATCGAAGGCAAGACGAGCGACGTCGTCGAGTTCACGCGCAGCGGCGTCGAAGGCCGTCTTCTCGTCGATGCCGATTCGTTCGACCTGACGGCGCGGCTCGGCCTGGTGCTGGGCGCCTTCCGCGGCCGCATCGAGGCCGGGATCGAGGAGAACCTCGACGCCGTGCTGGCCGACGCCAGCGCGACGAAGAAGAAGCCCGCGGCGAAGACCGCAACGAAGAAGAAATAGCCGCGCGCCGCGCAGCGTTGTCACTTCAGCGATTCGACCAGGTCGACGTACTCCTGCTTGGCCTCGTCGCTCGACTTGCCGGCGAGGCCGTTCCAGGCGTCCCACTTGGCGCGCCCGACCATGTCGCCGAAGCCCGGCCGCTTGCCGTCGGCGTCGCCGCTCGAGGCCTGCTTGTAGAGCGCGTAGAGCTTCAGCAGCGTCATGTTGTCGGGCTTCTCGGGCAGGCTCTTCGAATCAACGACGGCTTGATCGAACTGCTTCTGGAGGTCGGCCATGGTGATGTCTCCGGGGTGAGCGCGTAGTGAAAGTCGCGATTGACTGCACCGATCTTAGCTAGCATCTTGGCCACCCTCCATGAC
>Ga0207650_10000255_pt1 | contig 57979 bp, 52 predicted proteins | sample KBSS63metaG_FD_184325 | JGI IMG/M metagenome (GOLD analysis project Ga0207650, IMG submission 184325) | Switchgrass rhizosphere microbial communities from Kellogg Biological Station, Michigan, USA - KBS S6-3 metaG (SPAdes) (version 2) | ecosystem: Host-associated > Plants > Roots > Rhizosphere...
GGGTCTGGCAAGCACTTTCTTAAATCTTTTTTTTGAGGCCTTCCAATGGCTTAGGCAGGGTTGGCCTGGGGCGTTATCAAGAGAATAATGCCCCCCTTTGTATAAAGGAGAGACTCACCCCATGTGGTTCAAGAACCTGCTTATCTATCGCCTGACCCAAGATCTGCCTGTTGATGCCGAGGCGTTGGAGACTGCAATGGCCACCAAACTGGCGCGCCCTTGTGCAAGCCAGGAGTTGACCACTTACGGTTTCGTCGCGCCTTTTGGTAAAGGCGAAGACGCTCCCCTGGTACACGTCAGCGGAGATTTCTTGCTGATCGCCGCACGCAAGGAAGAACGCATTTTGCCGGGTAGCGTGGTACGTGACGCGCTCAAAGAGAAAGTCGAAGAGATCGAGGCCGAGCAGATGCGCAAGGTCTATAAGAAGGAACGCGACCAGCTCAAGGATGAAATCATCCAGGCCTTCCTGCCGCGCGCGTTTATCCGTCGCTCGTCGACCTTCGCCGCCATCGCGCCGAAACAAGGCTTGATCCTGGTGAACTCGGCCAGCCCCAAACGCGCCGAAGACTTGCTGTCGACCCTGCGTGAAGTGATCGGCACCCTGCCGGTACGCCCACTCACCGTAAAAACCGCACCGACGGCGATCATGACCGACTGGGTGACCACCCAAAAACCTGCCGATGACTTTTTTGTCCTCGACGAGTGCGAACTGCGCGACACTCATGAAGACGGCGGCATCGTGCGCTGCAAGCGCCAGGACCTGACCGGCGAAGAGATCCAACTGCACCTGACCACCGGCAAGGTCGTGACGCAACTGTCCCTGGCGTGGCAGGACAAGCTGTCCTTCATGCTCGACGACAAAATGACCGTCAAACGCCTGAAGTTCGAAGACCTGTTGCAAGACCAGGCGGAACAGGATGGCGGCGACGAGGCCCTGGGCCAACTGGATGCCAGCTTTACCCTGATGATGCTGACCTTCGGCGAATTCCTGCCGGCGTTGGTTGAAGCGTTGGGCGGCGAAGAGACCCCACAGGGCATTTAAAGCCATGTGAATCAAACTGTGGGAGGGGGCTTGCTCCCTGCCACATTTGATAGGTGTTCAACTTCAAGAATCTGATAACAAGGACATCCCCATGCGCGCACTCGCCGCCCTGAGCCGCTTCGTCGGCAATACCTTCGCCTACTGGGTGCTGATTTTTGCCGTGCTGGCCTTCCTTGAACCCGGTTGGTTCGTCGGCCTGAAAAGCACCATCGTCCCGCTGCTGGGCCTGGTGATGTTCGGCATGGGGCTGACCCTCAAACTCGATGACTTCGCCGAAGTCGCGCGCCACCCATGGCGAGTGGCGCTCGGCGTGGTTGCGCACTTTGTGATCATGCCGGGCGTGGCCTGGTTGTTGTGCCAAGTGTTCCACCTGCCGCCGGAAATAGCCGTCGGCGTGATCCTCGTCGGGTGCTGCCCAAGCGGCACCTCGTCCAATGTAATGACGTGGCTGGCACGCGGCGATTTGGCGCTGTCGGTGGCCATCGCGGCCGTCACCACCCTCCTCGCCCCACTGCTCACGCCGGCGCTGATCTGGCTGCTGGCCTCGGCCTGGTTGCCCGTGTCGTTCATGGAACTGTTCTGGTCGATCCTGCAAGTGGTGCTGCTGCCGATCGTGCTCGGCGTGGTTGCACAACGCCTGCTCGGCGAGCGGGTGCGTCATGCCGTGGAGGTGTTGCCGCTGGTGTCGGTGATCAGCATCGTGATCATCGTTGCGGCGGTGGTTGCCGCCAGCCAGGCGAAGATCGCCGAGTCGGGCCTGTTGATCATGGCCGTGGTGATGTTGCACAACAGCTTCGGTTTCTTGCTGGGTTACTTCACAGGCCGCGTGTTCAGGTTGCCATTGGCGCAACGCAAGTCGCTGGCGCTGGAGGTGGGCATGCAGAACTCCGGGCTGGGCGCTGCGCTGGCCAGCGCGCACTTCTCGCCACTGGCGGCGGTGCCGAGTGCGCTGTTCAGCGTCTGGCACAATATTTCCGGGGCGTTGCTGTCGACCTACTTCCGTCGCATGAGCGAAAAGGAAGACCGGCGCATGGTGGAGAACACTCCGCAAACTTGATCGCCCGATCCGTTTTCGGCACTCTACGGGCTTCGCGGGGACGACCTCGCGACGCCAACGAGCGTTGAATCCGGGGACGACCCCGCCTGAAGAAGCGAGGTCATCATGTCCTGGATCATTCTGTTTTTTGCCGGGTTGTTCGAAGTCGGCTGGGCCGTGGGCCTTAAGTACACCGACGGTTTCAGCAAGCCGCTGCCCACTGCCCTCACGATTGTCGCCATGGCCATCAGCCTCGGCCTGCTGGGGCTGGCAGTCAAAGAGCTGCCACTGGGTACCGCCTATGCCGTATGGACTGGCGTAGGCGCCGTGGGTACGGTGATTGCGGGCATTGTCCTGTTTGGTGAATCCATGGCGTTGTTTCGGTTGGCCAGTGTGGCCTTGATCATTTGCGGGCTCATTGGTCTCAAGATCAGCACTTAGGCCACTGCCGCTTCCCAGAGCGAGCCCCACATTTTGATGTGTGAATGTGGGGCTTGCTCCCGATGAGGCCGACCCAACCCATGCAGGGCTACCGGACACTCCCCCGCAAACCGCCCACCACAGCCTGCAACTGCACAGGCGTTGCAGCCTGCGCGGCAATCGGCTCCCCGGCCACCAACACCACCCGCGACCAAATCCGGTGGAAAAACCCCTTGTTTGGATCGCGACTGAAGAAACTTCCCCACAGCCCCTGCAACGCCATCGGGATCACCGGCACCGCCGTCTCTTCCAGAATGCGTGTCACCCCGCCACGAAACTCATTCATCTCGCCATCGGCGGTCAGCTTGCCTTCCGGGAAGATGCACACCAGTTCGCCGTCCTTCAGGTACTGCGCAATCCGTGTGAAGGCCTTTTCGTAGATCTGGATGTCTTCATTGCGCCCGGCAATCGGAATCGCGCCGGCGGTGCGGAAGATAAAATTAAGTACCGGCAGGCGGTAGATCTTGTAGTACATGACAAAACGAATCGGCCGACGCACTGCGCCGCCAATCAACAATGCATCGACAAACGACACGTGATTGCACACCAGCAACGCCGCGCCTTCATCAGGAATGGCCTGCAGGTTGCGATGTTCCACCCGGTACATGGAATGGCTGAGCAGCCAGATCATGAAACGCATGGTGAACTCGGGGACGATCTTGAAGATGTAGGTGTTGACCGCGACGTTGAGCAGCGACACCACCAGGAACAGTTCGGGGATCGACAGCTTGGCCACGCTCAGCAGCACGATCGACACAATCGCCGACACCACCATGAACAGCGCGTTGAGGATGTTGTTGGCGGCAATCACCCGTGCGCGCTCGTGCTCGGCGGTACGCGACTGGATCAGCGCATACAGCGGCACGATATAGAAACCGCCGAACACCCCCAGGCCGAGGATATCGAACAACACCCACCACGCCTGACCGACACTGAGCACCGCCAGCCAGTCGTTGGCCTGGATGTTCTGCACGAAGCCGCCGGAATGCCACCACAGCAACAGGCCGAACACCGTCAGGCCGAATGAGCCAAAGGGCACCAGGCCGATTTCCACCTTACGCCCGGAAAGTTTCTCGCAGAGCATCGAACCGAGGGCGATACCCACCGAAAACACGGTGAGGATCAACGTCACCACGGTTTCGTCGCCATACAACCACTCTTTGGCGTACGCGGGGATCTGCGTCAGGTAGATCGCCCCGACGAACCAGAACCATGAGTTGCCGACGATCGAGCGCGACACCGCCGGCGTCTGGCCCAGGCCCATGCGCAAGGTGGCCCAGGACTGGGTGAAGATGTTCCAGTCCAGGCGCAGCTGCGGGGTCGACGCCGCCGCACGGGGAATGCTGCGACTGGCCAGGTAACCCAGCACCGCGACGCCAACAATCGCCACGGACACCACAGGCGCATAGTGGGCGGACGACATCATCACTCCCGCACCGATAGTGCCGGCCAGAATAGCCAGGAAGGTGCCCATTTCCACCAAGCCGTTGCCGCCCACCAACTCGTCGTCGTGCAGGGCCTGGGGCATGATCGAATACTTGACCGGGCCGAACAGCGCCGAGTGCGTGCCCATGGCAAACAGCGCCAGCAGCATCAGCTCCAGATGGTTGGTCAGGAAGCCTGTGGCGCCCACGGCCATGATCACGATCTCGCCGATCTTGATCGCGCGGATCAGCGCATCCTTGTTGAATTTCTCGCCAAACTGCCCGGCCAACGCCGAGAACAGGAAAAACGGCAGGATAAACAGCAGCGCGCACAGGTTGACCCAGATAGAGCGGTCACCGTCGATGGTGAGCTTGTAGAGAATGGCCAGGATCAACGACTGCTTGAAGATGTTGTCGTTGAAAGCGCCCAGCAACTGGGTAACGAAGAACGGCAAAAAGCGCCGTGTGCGCAGCAAGGTAAATTGCGAGGGGTGGCTCATCGTCCGTGTTCCTGCGTGGCCTTTATTTATCAGGCCACGACTTTACCTAATCGCGCTTACTTATTCCCTAATCCTGCAATGCAGGGTGAAACAAAAAGCTCACCTTTGTAGGCGCCTTGCACGGTGCGCTTGGCGACAACCCACCACATCAGCGCCAAGGCCGCTACCAACACGCAGCCCATTACGCCGAAGAAGCCCAGGTGCAGCACGGCTGCCAGTTTCAGCGTGGCCAGGGCATACACCCCCAATGGGAAGGTAAACCCCCACCAACCGAGGTTGAACGGGATACCGGCGCGCAAGTAACGCAGGGTGATCAGCACTGCGATCAGCATCCACCACAGGCCGAAGCCCCACAGGGTGATACCCGCGATCAGGCCAAGGCCGCCGGCAATTTCACCGACGCCGGGCAAGCCATTGGCGGCAAAGATGACGGGAGCATCGCCGCCCAGCAACAACATCCCAAGGGCCCCGGTGCCGATGGGACCGAGCGCCAGCCAACTCGACGCGGCCATATTGGCGTGGGGCAATTTATGCAGGGCCATGCGCAGCATCAGGATAGTCAGGATGCTGAACGCCACCGGCAGGGAAAACGCCCATAGCACGTAGCTGGTCACCAGCATCACCAATTGCCCATGGGCATCTGCCAGGTGTGGCGCGAGCAAGCCACCGCTGGCTGCGGCGACTTCAGCGGCGACTACAGGCAGCAGCCACACGGCGGTCATCTGGTCGATGCTGTGTTCCTGACGGGTAAACATCATGAACGGGATCAGCACACCGCAGGCCAGCGCCATGGCCACGTCCAGCCACCACAGCGCTTCGGCCAGCGGAATCACATCGGCACCCCAGCGCGGCAGGCCGAACAGCAACAAGCCGTTAAGAATGGTTGCCAGGCCCATGGGAATGGTGCCGAAAAACATCGAAACCGTGGAATGCCCGAAGATCCGGCGCGCCTCGTGAAAAAACATCACCCACCGCGCCGCATACAAAACGCTGAACAGCAGGAACAGGCCAATGGTCAACAGCCAAAGCCCTTCGGCGAGCGCCTGCACACCTGGCAGAGTGACGGGCAACTGCGCCAAGGCCAGCGCCAGCACCCCGGTGCCCATGGTCGCGGCAAACCAGTTGGGGGTGAACTGGCGAATCACTTCCCGAGGGCGGGTCAGGTGGCTGAAGGGTTTGAAGCGGGCAGTAGTCGAGCAGGTCATGATGGCAATCCTCTTCCTCGCATGAGGGTGGGACCATGGTAGAACCTGATCGAATATCTATATAACGGGTAATATCTCTAACTGTTATCTATTTTGCCGATAAGCGCTAAACACTGCCCTCGCTTTCTATCACCAGAATTCGCGCAGGGCCCTGGGGATGAGCCACGTGCTCGGTGCCGACGCTGGCGTAGAAAATATCCCCCACCGCCAGCTCCGCCACCTGCTCCAACCCATGGTCGCGGTAGTACATGTTTACCCGCCCATCCAGCACCACAAACACTTCTTCACCGTCGTTGGTGTGCCAGCGATACGGCTGGTCGGTCCAGTGCAAACGGGTGGTGATGCCGTTCATGTTGGCAATATCCAATGCTTCCCAGGCACGGCTGCCGGTGAAGTCCTTGCTGCGAATGATCTTCATGCTTGAATCTCACGGCTTTTTGAATCGGCGATTATTACCGGATCAAGGGCTGGATGTCGCCTTGCGCCTGGAAGAATCCTGCATGAGCAGCGCGACCAAGGCACTGAGTGTCAGCCCGATCAACAGCGCCCCATACGCATCCGTAGTGGCAATTAAACCAACGCTGCGGATCAGATTACCCGCCAACAGTGATGGCACGCAGAACGCCAGGTAACTCAGCACATAGAACGCCGACATCAAACCCGCCCGCTCGTGGGGCAAGGCCAGCGGTACGACGCTGCGCACAGCCCCAAGGAACCCGGTTCCGAAGCCACTGCCGGCGATCAGCGTGGCGACAAAAAATAACGGCAAGCTGCCGGCGTGCACAGCGCTCAGGATCAACGCCACACCCACCGCCAGCAATACAGCCCCCAGGCGCAGGAGCCTGTCGGCCGAGCGATTGCGCAGGCTGTAGATCATCAGCGCTGCGCTCAATGTCAGCACGGCCACCAACCCGCCACCGATCAGATGGGATGTGGAGCCGGTCGCCGCCCGCACCAGCGACGGCGCGAGGGACAGATAAAAACCTCCCATGGCCCATACCGCGACGTCTACCGGCAACGCCACCCATAACGCGCGGCGAGCCTGGGCCGGCACGTGCAAGGTGGGCCACAGCGAGGCCAGCGCTCCCGGTATCCGGCTGACGGTTTCCGGCAAGCGCACTACATACAAGGCTTGTAACAGCATCAGGCTGAACAGCACCGCATAAATCAAGGTGGTCGGGAACGGTGCAAACTCCACCAGCAGGCTGCATCCCATCGCCCCGCACGCCATCCCCAACATCGGCGCCACACTGTTGATCAGCGGCCCTTGCTGGCGATCGTTATCGAGCAACGCCGCCCCCAGCACCGCCGTGGCCATGCCGGTGGCAAAGCCCTGCAATGTACGCGCGGCAATCAGCCAGGCCACGCTGCTTTCATTGATAAATAGCAGCATCGCCAGCATGTTCAGGACCAGCGCGGCAAAAATCACCGGCCTGCGCCCCAGATGGTCCGACAACGACCCCACGGTCAGCAGCGCCGCCAGCAGGCTCAAGGCGTACACGCCAAAGATCAGCGTGAGCATGCCTGCCGAGAAATGCAGGCCTTCCTGATACAGAGGGTACAACGGCGTCGGCGCGCTGGAGGCGGCCAGGAATGTGAGCAAGGTGATCGCGAGGAACACCAGACTGGAACGATGAGACGTCAGGTTGGGCATGGGCACGCTCCGCTAAAGCTAATATTTTGCTTTTGTGGAGTGTGCGACCGGCCAGCACTTAAAGCAAATTCTTTGTGTTAAGGTCACAAACATGGTGATTAAAGAAGGCCTCCGCCCGGGAGGCCGTAGTGCCCGGGTACAAGAATCCGTTCATTCGGCAGTGCGCGAACTGCTGGAGACCCATGAACGCACGAGCGTGACCGTGCCGATGATAGCCGCGCGCGCAGGCGTCACCCCGTCGACCATCTACCGACGCTGGGGCGACCTGTCGGTGCTGCTCGCCGACGTGGCCCTGGCGCGCATGCGCCCCGACAGCGAACCGGCCAACACCGGCAGCCTGCGCGGTGACCTGCAAGCCTGGGCCGAGCAATATCTGGATGAAATGAGTTCGGCGCCGGGGCGCAACATGATGCGTGACGTGCAGTGCAGCGTGACGCCAGGATATTGCGTGAGCATCTTGAGTGGGCAGTTGCAGGCGATTGTCGACCGCTACCCGGACCAGGCGCCACCGAGCGTGGACCGTTTGATCAACCTGCTGGCGGCGCCGACGGTGTTTCGCATTCTGTTTTCAAGCGCACCGTTGGAAGTTGAACAACTGCACGAGCTGATCGAGCTGGCGCTGAAGTCATAAGGCCTCATACAAAACCAAATGTGGGAGGGGGCTTGCCCCCGATGGCGGTGTAACAGTCCACATAGTTTTGACTGCGCCACCGCTATCGGGATGTAAGCCCCCTCCCACATTTTTTACCGCGTTCAGATCAGTACTTACGTACGCATCCCACGCCCACTCACCAACAACCGCGCGCAACCGATATACAACACCACAGTGGCCACGATCATGAAGGTGATCGCCACGCTGATCTTGATATCCGACACACCCAGGATGCCGTAGCGGAAGGCGTTGACCATGTGCAGCACCGGGTTGGCCAGTGACACGGTCTGCCAGAACGGTGGCAGCAAGGTGATGGAATAGAACACGCCGCCCAGGTAGGTCAGCGGCGTCAGCACGAAGGTTGGGATGATCGAAATATCATCGAAGTTGCGTGCAAACACGGCGTTGATAAACCCCAGCAGCGAGAAGATCGTCGCCGTGAGCACCACCACCAGAATCGTCACCCCGAGGTGATGCACTTGCAGCTGCGTGAAGAACAGTGACAACAGCGTCACGATCACCCCGACCATCAAACCGCGCAGCACGCCACCCAAGGTGTAGCCGATCAGAATGGTGTGCGGCGACACCGGCGACACCATCAATTCTTCGATGGAGCGCTGGAACTTGCTGCCGAAGAAACTCGACACCACGTTGCCGTAGGAGTTGGTGATCACTGACATCATGATCAGGCCCGGCACGATGTACTCCATGTAGGTGAAACCACCCATGTCGCCGATCTGCCGACCGATCAGGTTACCGAAGATCACGAAATACAGGACCATGGTGATCGCCGGCGGCAGCAACGTCTGCGGCCAGATCCGGGTAAAGCGCTTCACTTCGCGGTAGACGATGGTTTGCAGCGCAACGAGGTTAGGTTGCAGTTCGGAACTCATACCGCCACCTTCGTCAGATTTTTCTCCACCAGGGACACGAACAACTCCTCAAGGCGATTGGTTTTGTTACGCAGGCTCAGCACTTCGATGTCCTGGGTTGCCAACTGCGTGAACAGCGCGGTAATGCCCATGGCTTTGTCGACCTGGACTTCCAGGGTGTGGCTGTCCACCAGGCGGCTCGGGTAGCCGAGCAGTTGCGGCGGCACCGACAGATTGTTCTTCAGGTCGAGCAGGAAGGTTTCCACATGCAACTGGCCCAGCAGGTTACGCATGCTGGTGTTCTCGACGATGGTGCCGTGGTCGATGATGCCGATATTGCGGCACAGCTGCTCAGCCTCTTCCAGGTAATGGGTGGTGAGGATGATGGTGATGCCCTTCTCGTTCAGCTCGGTGAGGAAGGTCCACATCGAGCGACGCAGCTCGATGTCCACGCCGGCGGTGGGCTCATCGAGGATCAGCAGGCGCGGTTCGTGCACCAGTGCGCGGGCGATCATCAAGCGGCGTTTCATACCACCGGACAGCGAGCGCGAAGGCACATCGCGCTTGTCCCACAGGCCCAGTTGGGTCAGGTATTGCTCGGCGCGCTCCTTGGCGACTTTCATCGGAATGCCGTAGTAACCGGCCTGGGTCACGACGATGTCGAAGGTCTTTTCGAACTGGTTGAAGTTGAATTCCTGGGGCACCACGCCGATAGAGCGCTTGAGCGCCGCCGGGGATTTATCCAGGTCATGACCGAAAATATTCACCGTGCCGCTGGTCTTGTTCACCAGGGTCGAGAGGATACCGATGGTGGTGGATTTACCTGCGCCGTTGGGGCCGAGCAAGGCGAAGAAGTCACCTTCGGCGACGTCCAGATCGATACCACTCAGGGCCTGGAAACCGTTGCCGTAGGTTTTGGTTAGCTGCCGGATGGACAGAGCGGAACTCATATCGGAATACGCACCAAAGAAGGGAATAGAAAGAATAGATGAGGGCGCACCGCAGGTAGTTCAACCCGCGGCGCATGGCGAGCATGGTGCGTGCCCGCGTCGCACAAGTACAGTCACCTGTATTAATAGTCAGTATTAAGTCAACACGGTCATGACCGCTTTGCGATACGCCGGCCGCTGCTGCAGGCGTTGGTACCAGGCCTCTAGATGGGGCATTGCAGGACGTTCGATGGGCATTTCGAACCAGGCGTAAATGAAACAGCCCAAGGGGATGTCCCCCATGCCGAAAGCGTCGCCGGACAGGTAAGGCTGCCCGGCGAGGGCCTGCTCGACCGTCTGGAGCGCATCAATGCAGGCTTGGCGTCCTGCGTGGATGGCGTGCCAGTCCTGTTTTTCTGCGGGGGTACGCAATACCCCCCAGAACACGATCTTGAAGGGCTCGGCCAGGGTCGAGGTGGTCCAGTCCATCCACTTTTCGGCATTGGCACGGGCTTGCAGGTCGCTTGGGTAAAACGCCGACGCGTGCTTGGCGCAGAGGTAACGCACAATGGTGTTGGACTCCCACAACGCAAAGTCGCCGTCCTGAATCATCGGCACCCGGCCATTGGGGTTCAGCGCCCGGTACTGCGGGGTATCGACCACACCAAAAGCCCCGCCCGCATCAATTGCCTCATAGTCCAGGCCGAGCTCCTCGGCGCACCACAGTGCTTTCCTGACATTGGATGAATTTTTACGACCCCAGATCTTCAGCATGACCGCGCCTTATTGTGGTGAACATGGCTTGATGAACGCAGCAGCATACGCCGGTTCACCCACGGCTTAAATCGCTCTGCAAGTCGCCCAGCAGGCTCGGCATGTGTTCGGCAAACAGGTGCGGGTAACATTTCTCAATATGGGCGAAGAACATTTCTTCGGGCACATCGGCAAATTGCCCATGGTCCAGCACGTACTCCATCGAACGCTGGCCTTGGCGATTGAACGCATGGAACACGCTGTCGTTAACCCCATCGAATTCCAGCGGCGGCACATCGAATAGCTCACACAATTGCTGATTGAACGCCGGCGTGGCCTTGACCCAGCCACCGTCCAGGTACAGCTCGGTGTAACCGTGCATGGCGAACACATCACTCTTGAGCAACGCGAGCAGACGCGGGGTCGACAGGTGATTACGCACATCCGCCAGGCCGATGCGCGCGGGGATACCGCAATGGCGGGCGCAGGCGGCGAGCAAGGTGGCCTTGGGCACACAGTAGCTCTCGCGGGTAGCCAGGGCGAAGCTGGCGTTCAACGTGCCGGGGTCGCGGCTGAAGGTGTAGGGGTTGTAGCGCACAGCCTCGCGTACGGCGAGATAGAGACTGACTGCCTGGTCACGTAAATTCGCATGGGTTCCGCGGTTTTTTTCGGCGAACTCCACCACCGCAGGGTGGTCACTATCGATGAAGCGGCTGGGACTCAGGTACGTTTCCATGAGCTTTATCTCCAAAGGAAGCCTGAAGTCTAACGACCGGCCTGCCGCAGAGATAACGACGATTCGGCCAAATGTCGGCGCCTGCTGATCGTTGCCTCCCGTACAACTCGTTACACCCCGACCACCGCGCTTTCTAGGATGCCGACTAAGCTCCTTGGTGGTTTCGCCCTGGTTCACGGAGGATTGAATATGCTGTTGTTGTGGATACTGGTTCTGGTGGTCGGCGTTGCTTACCTGGCGCACCGCCGCACGGCGCCCCTGCCCGCCTTGGGCGTGGTTGCCGTTTACTTGTTGGCGATGGGGGCCTGGAGCCATGCACCGGGTTGGCTGCTGCTGATCTTCTGGGTGTTGATCGCCATCGTCGCCGCGCCCTTGTTGCTGCCCGACCTGCGCCGCCAATACTTCACCAAACCACTGTTCAGTTGGTTTCAGAAAGTCCTGCCGCCGATGTCCGAAACCGAGCGCGACGCCATCGACGCCGGCACCGTGTGGTGGGACGGCGAGCTGTTCAGCGGTCGCCCCGACTGGGACAAATTGCTGGCCTACCCCAAGGCCCGATTGACCGAAGAAGAACAGGCCTTCATCGACGGCCCCACCGAAGAACTCTGCGCCATGGTCAGCGACTGGGAAATCGGCCAGGCCATGGACCTGCCGCCCGCCGCCTGGGAGCACATCAAGACCCACGGTTTCTTTGCCCTGATCATCCCCAAGGAATACGGCGGCAAGGGCTTCTCCGCCTACGCCCACTCCCAGGTCGCGATGAAGCTGGCCACACGCAGCGGCGACCTGGCGTCCACTGTGATGGTGCCCAACTCCCTCGGCCCGGCCGAACTGTTGCTGCATTACGGCACCGATGAGCAACGCAACCACTACCTGCCGCGCCTTGCGCGTGGCGACGACATCCCGTGTTTCGCCCTCACCGGCCCGCTGGCGGGCTCCGACGCAGGCGCCATGCCCGACACCGGCGTGATCTGCAAAGGTGAATGGGAAGGCCAGGAAACCCTGGGCCTGCGCCTGAACTGGGAAAAACGCTACATCACCCTCGGCCCGGTCGCGACCTTGCTCGGGCTCGCCTTCAAGGCCTATGACCCGGACCACCTGCTGGGTGAAGAAGAAGACCTGGGCATCAGCCTCGCGTTGATTCCTACCGATACCCCTGGCGTGGAAATCGGCCGTCGCCACCTGCCGCTCGGCGCCGCCTTCATGAACGGCCCCAACTCCGGCAAGGATGTGTTCATCCCCCTGGACTACCTCATCGGCGGCCAGGAAATGCTCGGCAAGGGCTGGATGATGCTGATGAATTGCCTGTCGGTAGGCCGTTCAATTTCCCTGCCGGCGGTCGGCACCGGCGCGGCCAAGTTCACCAGCCTGGTGACCGGCCAATATGCTCAGGTGCGCGAGCAGTTCAATGTGCCGCTGTCGGCTTTCGAAGGAATCCAGGAAGCCCTGGCGCGTATCGGCGGTAACGCCTGGCTGATGGACAGCGCCCGCATGCTCACCGCCAACGCCGTCGACCTGGGCGAGAAACCCTCAGTGCTGTCGGCGATCCTCAAATACCACCTCACCGAGCGCGGCCGCGAGTGCATCAGCCACGCCATGGACGTGCACGGCGGCAAGGGCATCATCATGGGCCCGAACAACTACCTGGGCCGCAGCTGGCAAGGCGCGCCCATTTTCATCACGGTGGAAGGCGCGAATATCCTCTCGCGCAACCTGATGATCTTCGGCCAGGGCGCCATCCGCTGCCATCCGTTCGTGCTCAAGGAAATGGCCCTGGCCGGTCGTGAAGACCACGACCAGGCGCTGAAAGAGTTCGATGGCCTGCTGATGCAGCATATTGGTTTTGCCGTGGGCAACGCTGCCAGCACCCTGGTACTGAATCTCGGCGTTGGGCATTTCGAGAAAGCCCCCGGCAACCGCTTGAGCCAAGGCTATTTCCGTGCACTCAATCGCCAGGCCGCCGCGTTCGCCCTGCTCGCCGACTTGAGCATGATGCTGCTGGGCGGCGAGCTGAAACGCCGCGAACGCCTGTCGGCACGCTTGGGCGATGTGCTGAGCCACATGTACCTGGCGTCGGCGGCGCTCAAGCGTTATTACGACCTGGATTCGCCCGACCATCTGGAACCGCTGTTTGCCTGGGCCATGGAAGAAAGCCTTGGCGAATCGGAACGCGCACTGGATGAACTGCTGAGCAACTTCCCGAACAAGGTGCTCGGCTGCCTGCTGCGGGTGATCGTGTTCCCGTTCGGCCGTCGCCACACCGGGCCGTCGGATGCACTGGATGCCCAAGTGGCTGCGGTGATCGGCCGCGCCAAAGGCGACCCGACCCTGGAAGAATTGCTGGCCGGCTGCTACCGCCCGCAATCGGCGGACGATCCGGTAGGCGCGCTGCAACAGGCTTACGATCTGCTCGGCGCCAGCCATCCGCTGCAGAAAAAACTCCACACCGCGCTGAAAAGCGGCCAGGTCAAACCGGCCGCCGGCGAGCATGCCATTGACGCCGCGCTGCACGCCGGCGTGCTGCAACCGGCCGAAGCGCAGGCCCTGCGTGACGCCGAAGCGGCGCGACGCAAGGTGATCGACGTGGATGATTTCAGCAAGGAAGAACTGAGCCAGGCAGAGGGCAAAACCCGCTGAGTCGAGCGGTCATATAAATACGGGCGCTTGAGCTATATACTCTCGCGCCCGTTTTTGCTTTAGAGGACTTATCTCGTGTCCAACGTCGTTGCCGATCATCTCGTCTTGCTCGACCACCTGCGCAGCATCCTGGTTGCCGTCGGCGAAGCCGAACAGGTGCCCGAGGAAAGCCACACCCTGTTCCTGGAGCGCTTTGACGAATTGCGCGCTCTGCTGCCCATCGACCCGATCGAGAGCCAGTACCTGGGCCAAGACCTGATGAGCCAGGTCATCCTGCGCTACCCGCAAATTGCCCACCTGGTGCCGCGCGACCTGCTGTGGTTCTTTGGCGGCGATTGCCTGCACTTTATGCCCGACGAAGAACTGGACCTGTACCAGGCCCTGGAAGAGCGTCGCTATGAAGCCGAACAGAACGACGAACCGTTCGATTGGAACCAGGAAAAGCAGTTGATGGCGATGCCCCAGGATCAGAGCAAGCACTGATCTGGAGAATGCTGAATTCCAGTCTGTGTGCGAGCACGCCCGCACACATTTCCATTGCGTTTCTACCGTCGACGCAATGTCGGCTCCTTCGCCATGCACTCCACCAGATAGTCGATAAACACCCGCAACTTCGGCGGCAGGTAGCGCGTGGGCGAATGCAGCAACCATGCGTCGCCATGGTAGGACGCAATAAAATCCCACCCTGGCAACACCTGGACCAATCGCCCCTCCTCCAGCGCATGACGCGCCGTAAAGTACGGCAGGCTAGCGATACCCACATGCTGCAACACCGCATCCAGCCGCACGCCGGTGTGATTCGCCACATAGCGCCCGCGCACGCCGACGGTGACGGCCTTGCCGCCCTGACGAAATTTCCAGCGTGAGTCAGCCGGGGTTTCGCCAAGGTAAATGCAACTGTGCTGCAGCAAATCATGGGGATGCGCCGGCGTGCCGTGTTCGGCCAGATAGTGCGGCGTCGCGCAGAGCAAATGCTCGATCGGCAACAACTGTCGCCCCACCAGCCCCGGCGGCGGGCTGTCGGTAATGCGGATGCTCAGGTCGACGTTATCGTCGATCAGGTCCACATGCCGGTCTTCTAGGATTAACTGCACATCCACCTTGGGATAGCGCCGCAGGAACGCCGGCATATGCGGATGCACCACAAACCGCCCCACCGCCTTGGGCACGCTGACCCGCACCAGGCCCTCGGCTTCATGAGTGAACTGGCCACTGACCTCCATTACCGAGCGCGCCGCACTGACCATCTCCTTGCAGCGCTTGAAGACTTCTTCACCGCCTTCGCTCAGGCGCAATTTGCGCGTGGTGCGTTGCAGCAAGCGCGTGGCCAGGGCCTTCTCCAGGCGCGAAATACTGCGGCTCACCGCCGACGGCGAAACGCTCAACTGTCGCGCCGCTTCGGAGAAGCTGCCGGTTTCCACCACTTTGACGAAAATTGCCATTTCGCCCAGTAGCGGCAAAGGAAGATTGATGCTCATGACGCATAGGTCCATTGATAATTGCGCGGATTATCACTCATCGGCGCACTATTTATACTGCCCACAGAACCCTGATGCGGATGTAGAAATGACCGAGCGCCTGTTTTTCACCCATGACCACCTGACCGCCGAACTTGAAGTGATCAGTTGCATACCCCGCGAGGGCCAGTTTGCGGTGATCCTGCGGTCGACGATTTTTCACCCGCAGGGCGGCGGCCAGCCCTTCGACACCGGCCAGCTCGGCGAAAGCAACGTACTGCGCGTGGCCCTTGAGGCCGATTGCGTGGTGCATTACCTCGACCAACCCGTGGCGCCCGGGCCAATCACCGTGCGCGTCGATGCACAACGCCGCGCCCTGCATAGCCGCCTGCATTCGGCCGGGCACTTGATCGGCAACGCTGGTGAAACCCTGGGCTGGAAGCCGATCAAGGCGCACCACTGGCCAGGTGAAGGCAAAATCACCTTTATCCGCGGCGAGGCCGCTCAAGCGATGAATGCCGAAGTGATTCAACAGCAAGTCAACCAATGGATCGCGGCGGACTTCCCACGCCATACGGCCCTGGAAGACGGCACCCGTGAAGTGGGCTTCGGTGAATTGCCCGTCTATGCCTGCGGCGGTACCCACGTGCAAACGCTCAGCGAATTGGGCCAAGTGACGATCCTGGCCTTATCAGAGAAAAAGGGCGCACTGTCGGTGCGTTACACCCTCGATTGAGGGGTGTGGCCATACCCTGGCCAGCCTTGACCATGGCCACCCGAGTAGTGGTAGTGTGTAGAAATGTTTCTGACAGATCGATCAGAAACGCCCTACTCCCACCTTGCAAAGGAATGCTTTCAACAATGCACTTTCCACTCAAGCAATTGGCGGCGGCCACCCTGTTCGCGGCTGGCCTTTCGTTAGTGACCTCGCCCGCCTTCGCTAATATCACGCCGTCACAAAGTACGGCGATTCTCAAACAGTTCAACGAAACGTCCGTCACCGATTTTCGTGGTTTCCTCGGCACCCTGGCCAAGGGCGACCTGGGCAAAACCGATGACGTGGGCCCGGCGATCGGCGCCTTCCTCGATAACCAAACCTTGAGCGCCGACCAGCAAAACGAGATCAACCGCCTGCTGGGCATTTATACGCGGGTGAAATACGGCAAGGCAGCCCTGGAAACCCTGCGGGAGCTGGTGGAAATTCCGACGTTCAATGTGGACGGCGTGCCGCAATACCAAAACCCGGAGTTCCTCAAGATCGCCGACAAGATCCAGGCCCTGGCCAAGACCTTCAACCTGGACTTCCGCAACGTCGATAACCGCGTGTACGAAATCTCGCTGGGAGGCAGCGGCGACGAAGTGGTCGGCATTCACGCACACGCCGACGTAGTGCCGGTGACGCCGGAAAACTGGGTGCTCAAGGACGGCACCAAACTCGACCCGTTCAAGGTCACGTTGATCGGCGACCGCATGTACGGTCGCGGCACCGAGGACGACAAGAACGGCATCGTGGTAGCGATGTACGCGATGAAGGTGATCAAAGAAGAAAAGCTGCCGCTGGCGCGCCACTTCAAGCTGCTGGTGGACACCACCGAGGAGACCTCCGGCGACGCGATCCCTTATTACTTTGAACACAACCCCACACCGCAATACAACCTGGCGCTGGATGGCGGCTACCCGGTGGTGATTGCCGAGAAGGGGTATGGCACCGTCATGGCCACGTTCCCGCGTCGCACGGGCGAAGGCAAAGGTGCAGAAATCGTCGCAATGACGGGCGGCATGGCGACCAACCAGATTCCGTCGGCCTCGGTCGCCACCTTTATCAGCGACACGCCTGCGCAATTGGCGGCCAGCCTGCAAACGGCCGGCACCGAATACGCCAAGCGCAACGGGGGCGACTTCGAGGTCACCGCCAAGGTCGATGGCAAGGACGTCAAACTGACCGTCACCGGTGTGTCGGCCCACTCCTCCGAGCCGGAATCCGGTATCAACCCGGTGGCGCGCATGCTGGAGCTGATCCACAGCGTCGACGGCAAGATCGCCCTCAAGCACAACCACATCACCGACGCTGCGCGGTATGCGTCCGATAACTGGGGCCTGGATTATCTGGGCGGTAAATTGGGCGTGGGTTTCTCCGATGAATTCATGGGGCCATTGACCACCTCACTGACCTTTGTCGGCCTGGATGACAACACTTTCAAGCTGGCGGTGAACCTGCGGGTGCCGAAGGGCAAGTCCCCGGAGAAACTCAAGGCCCAGATCGCCGAGAAGCTGAGCGCCTGGGACAAGCAGACCAAGGTCAACGTGAACTTCACTTACTCGGTCGCCGAGCCGATGTTCCGCAACCCGGAAGGTGAATGGGTGAAGGCCTTGCTCGCGGTAGCCAGTGAAAACCTGGGCATGGAACACAGGTTCGGCACCTCGGCCGGCGCAACCTCGGTGCATGAGCTGCCGAACGGCGTGCAATTCGGCCTGGCGCGGCCGGAGGTGAAGTACACCGGGCATACCGACAATGAGTTCAAGACGGTCGAGCAGTTCTTGCTGGACCTGCAGATCGTCACGGAAATGATGGGGCGTGTGGGGCAGTTGCCGAAACTCTGAAACCTCTGCTCTCACCCATATGAAAACGCCGCTCCCCCTCAGAGCGGCGTTCTTGTCTGGGCAGAACATGCGTAGGAAACCTCCTGTTTTGCTCGACCTCAGCCCCTATGAGTCTTTCAGGCTGCTGTTCGACACCACTTTCCATGGCATTGGGTGCTAGTTTCGACAGGCCTCTCCAACTACCTACGCAGATAGGAGTGCCATAATAATGAACAACCCACTCAAAGCACTGCTCGCCGCCACTGCGCTCGCCGGCAGCCTTTCAACATTCTCCCTGCCCACATACGCCAACATTACCCAGCAGCAGAGTTCAGTCATTCTCTCGACTTTCAGTGAGACATCGTTCACCGATTTTCGTGAGTTCCTGAGACGCCTGGGCACCAGCAGCCTCGCCGTCAGCCAAACACTCGCACCGGCAATCAATGCCTTCCTCGATGCCAAGGACCTTACCAACGAGCAGCAAAACCAGCTTCATCGACTGCTTGGCTTGTATGCACGACTCAAATACCGTGATGCAGCCATCGATACCCTGGGTGAACTGGTGGCCATCCCAACCTTCCGCGTGGAAGGCGTCGCTCAGCATGAAAATCCCGAGTTCCTTCGGTTCGCCTACACCCTCGAACGCATTGCCCGATCGTTCAACCTGACATTTCGCAACGTCGACAACCGCGTATATGAAATATCCTTGGGCGATAGCGGCAACGAGGTCGTGGGAATCCATGCGCATGCCGACGTGGTACCAGCCAATCCAGAGGACTGGGTGCTTGAAGACGGCACACGCCTCGATCCATTCCAGGTTACTCAGGTAGGTAACCGCCTGTATGGCCGAGGCACGGAGGATGACAAAAACGGGATCGTCGTGGCGCTATATGCAATGAAAGTCATCAAGGAAGAACAACTGCCGCAGGTACGCAGTTTCAAACTACTGGTGGATACCACCGAGGAGATCGCCGGCGATGCGATCGCCTACTACTTTTCACGCAACCCAACCCCCAACTACAACATCGCACTCGATGGCGGCTATCCCGTGGTGATCGCCGAGAAGGGCTACGGCACGCTAGTTACCCATTTCCCCCGGCGCGACGCACAGGGCAAGGGCGCCGAAATCACCTCCGTGACGGGAGGACTTGCCGCGAACCAGATCCCGCGGACGGCCGTCGCGACTTTTGCCGATGACAACCCGGCACAATTGGCGGCCGTCCTGCAAAAGACTGGCGCCGACTATGCCAAGGGCAATGGCGGCGACTTCGAGGTGACCGCCGAGGTCGTCGGCAAGGACATCAAGCTAACGGTTACGGGGGTTGCGGCCCATTCCTCGGAACCCGAGTCAGGTGTAAACCCCGTCGCCAGGATATTGGGCCTGATCCACGAGTTGGCGGGAAAAATCGCCCTCAAGCGCAACCACATCACTGACGCAGCGCGCTACGCCACCGACAACTGGGGCCTGGATTATCTGGGCAACAAACTGGGGATTGGCTTTACCGATGCATTCATGGGGCCACTGACCACCTCCTTGACCTATATCGGTATGGACGAAAGAGCTTTCACCGTGACGGTCAATCTGCGAGTGCCGAAGGGCAGGGCCACAGAAGTACTCAAAACCGATATCGATGAAAAGCTGCAAGCCTGGAGCCAACAGACCGGGGTGGCGATGACCATCGATTGCTCGATTGCCGAGCCGATGCACCGCAACCCCGAGGGTGAATGGGTCAAAGCATTGCTGGCCGTGGCCACCGAGAACCTTGGCATGGAGCCCAAGTTCGGCGCGTCCGCAGCCGCTACATCGGTCCATGACCTGCCCAACGGCGTGCAATTCGGCCTTGCCAGACTCGATACCAAATATACCGGCCACACCAACGGTGAATTCAAAACAGTCGACCAGTTCCTCCTGGATTTGCAGAACGTGACCGAGATGATGGGGCGAATCGGGCAAATGCCCAAGCTCTGACGACGAGGTCTTTATAAATCAAGCACAAACAAAAACGCCGATCATCACTGATCGGCGTTTTTGTTGAATATGGAGCGGGAAACGAGACTCGAACTCGCGACCCCGACCTTGGCAAGGTCGTGCTCTACCAACTGAGCTATTCCCGCAAATGGCGTCCCCTAGGGGACTCGAACCCCTGTTACCGCCGTGAAAGGGCGGTGTCCTAGGCCACTAGACGAAGGGGACACGCTACTGAAACACATGGTGTGTATCTCAGTGCCCAGAGGCTTCGCCCGAAGACGTGGCCCTGGTTTCACTCAATGCCGCCCAAAGGCAACACTGCTTAAAAATTGGAGCGGGAAACGAGACTCGAACTCGCGACCCCGACCTTGGCAAGGTCGTGCTCTACCAACTGAGCTATTCCCGCATATGGCGTCCCCTAGGGGACTCGAACCCCTGTTACCGCCGTGAAAGGGCGGTGTCCTAGGCCACTAGACGAAGGGGACACACGTACAACATTCACTACTCAACGCGTTTTGCTGTGTGCTTTACGCTTTAAGTGGCGCGCATTCTATGGATGGATTGGTAGATCGTCAACCCCCAAGGATAAATTTATTAAAATCAATGACTTCGCCTGCGTTTGCAGGCTTTCATGGGCATTCTGCCCGTCCAGGCCTTGGCGCCTATATTCTGGCGCACGACAAGACGTTATAGTTCGCTCAAGCAAATGATGGCAATGTGCATCCATGCAGGGAGCGCGTACCTATATAGAAGAAACTACCTGGGCAATTGGTCGATCAGTCCTATCCGATAGCTGGCCCAGTCACTACACTCCACTGTAAACCCTATAAAGAGGTCACACCGGTGACACCACTCATGATCACCCTGCTGGTAATAGCCGGGATCGCAATACTGATCGCCATTGGCTACATGAACCACGTGGTGGAAAACAACAAGCTGGAAAAACAACGCACCGTGATCGAGCTCAACGATCGCATGCGTCGTTGCGGTGAAATCACCGAGACGTTCCCTGGCCAATTCATGACCCCGGCGCTCAAACTGTTGTTGACCCGCCTGGAGCTCAACGTCAACCAGCGCCTGTTAAACCTCAACAAGACCAGCGCAGCTCACAAGGCGCGCATCACCGAGTTGAGCGCGCTGGTGGCCCAGGGCGAGTCCATTCCGGTAAACAACCCACCCACGCCGATCCAGACCGAAGCCAAGGCCAAGGACGTACGCTTTTTGCTCGAAGCCCTGCATGGCCAGGTCACTCGCGCCGCCCAGGACGGTTTCCTGCCGGCAAACGAAGCCAAGCACTGGATCAAGGAAATTCGCCATATCCTGGTGCTGCTGCACATCGAGTTCTTCAATAACCTCGGCCAGCACGCCTTGCAGCAGGGTCAGCCGGGCCAGGCGCGCCTGGCCTTCGAGCGCGGCGCGCAATACCTGCGCAAGCAACCGGAGCCTGTGCTCTATAGCGCGCAGCTGCAGCAGCTGGAAGCCCAACTGGCGCGTACCAACGCTACCGTGCTGGCCAACAGCCAACAGACGATAGAAGAAGCCAGCGAATTGACCGAGGGCATGAAAGAGGTCGAGGCCGACGCCGAGTGGAAAAAGAAAGTCATCTACGACTGACCAAGCCTCCCCTCGTGGTGAGCCCTGCTCACCACGAGATGCCATCACTTTGCACCTATCCCCATGCCCAAGACTCGCGTAAAAACATGCCCCTCACTCCGTGAAGTTAGAGGTCGTGCCATGCCTGTCGCCGTGATTGATGGACAACCGCTGCACTATATCGACCAGGGCACAGGCCCCGTGGTCCTGCTGGGGTCAAGCTACCTGTGGGACCGCCATATGTGGGCACCGCAGATCGAGGCCCTGTCGCAACAGTACCGCGTCATCGTTCCCGAGCTGTGGGGGCATGGCGAATCGGGCCCGCTGCCCACGCACACCCACTCCCTCGACGACCTTGCGCGCCAGGCCCTGGCGCTGCTGGATCAGTTGGACATCGCGCAAATCAACCTGGTTGGCCTTTCGGTGGGGGGCATGTGGGGCGCGCGTCTCGCATTCTTGGCGCCCGAGCGCATCAACAGCCTGGTGCTGATGGACACCCACCTCGGGGCCGAACCCGAAGCCACGCGCCAGTACTACTTCTCGCTGTTCAAGATGATCGAAGACGCCGGCGCCATTCCTGAGCCGTTGCTGGATGTGATTGCCCCCATCTTCTTTCGCCCGGGTATAGACCGCGAATCGGCGCTGTATCAGGATTTTCGCTCGTCGCTGCAAGGCTTCCCACGGCAACGCCTGCTGGACAGTATCGTGCCATTGGGCCGCCTGATCTTCAGTCGCGAGGATGTACTCAAGCAACTGCCGAGCCTGGACCGCGACACCACATTGGTGATGTGCGGCGAGCAGGACAAGCCGCGCCCCCCGCACGAGTCCGAGGAAATGGCCGAACTGATCGGCTGTACCCTGACATTGATTCCAGACGCCGGGCATATCAGCGCACGGGAAAACCCGGACTTCGTCAACGAAGCCCTGCTGACCTTCCTCGCCAACCACGCCTGACCACCCTCGCCTTTGCTCACCGCTCCCCGGCGGCGATCAGAGGCGGAAGTGCCCCACCATCCCCTTGAGCTGCGCCCCCAACTGCGCCAGTTGGATGCTGGACGCGGCGTTACCCTGCATGCTCAACGCCGACTGATCGGCGCTGGCACGGATACTGGTGACACTGCGGTTGATCTCTTCGGCCACCGAGCTTTGCTCTTCGGCCGCGGCGGCGATCTGCTGGTTCATCTGTTGAATCAATGACACCGCCGCCGCGATGCTGCCCAAGGCACTTTCTGTTTCCAGGGCATCACTGACCGCCAACTTCACCAGTTCGCCACTTTGCTGGATCTGTTGCACCGACGACTGCGCCGCGCTGCGCAAGGTGCTGACCAGCCTCTCGATTTCTTCGGTCGATTGCTGAGTCCGCTTGGCCAGCGCCCGGACCTCATCGGCGACCACGGCAAAGCCACGGCCTTGCTCACCTGCACGGGCGGCCTCGATGGCTGCGTTCAAGGCCAGCAGGTTAGTCTGCTCGGCCACGCTCTTGATGACGCTCAACACCGTGCCGATGTTCTGGATTTCGGCGCTGAGGCTTTGGATGCTGGCACTGGCACTGGTGCTCGAATTGGCCAGCAACTCGATGCGCTGCAAACTCTGGCGGACCACTTGTTGGCCGCTGTCAACCTTGTCGTCCGCCGTCTGCGCGGCTTGCGCGGCCTCTTCGGCATTGCGCGCCACGTCGTGCACGGTAGCGGTCATCTGGTTCATCGCCGTGGCCACTTGCTCGGTTTCTTCCTTCTGGCTGCTGACCTCGACATTGGTCTGCTCGGTGACGCTGGACAACGAATGCGCCGAGCTGGCCAATTGCTCAATGCCAGCTTGCAGCCCACTGACCATATCGCTCAAGCCGTTGCCCATCTGTTGCATCGCCTGCATCAACTGCCCGATTTCATCCCGGCGGCTGACCTCCATGCGCCCACTCAGATCACCGGCTGCGATTTGCTGCGCCACCGCGATCACACTGCGCAGCGGCGCGACGATCAGGCGCGTAATCACCCAGGCCGCAATCAACCCCACCAGCAACGCCAACGCCGACGACCCGATGATCAACATCGCGCTTTTCTTCAGTTGTGCCCGCATCGACACATCTTCAGCGTCATAGGCCTGGTTGACCCGGCTGACCACTTGGTCGGCCCGATCATGCAACTGTTTGTAGACGACCTTTTCCTGCGCCAGCAGGCCGGTGTATTCGCCCAGTTTCTCGCTGAAGGCGGCGATATGCCCCGAGACTTCGCCGAGTACCGTCTGGTAGCCAGGGTCCTTGACCGCGGTTTTCAGCTGTTCCACCTGAGCCAGGGCTTGATCGGCCTGCTCGATCTTGCCTTGCTCGGCGTCATCCGCATCGACCCTGCGGCTCTGGTCCAGGCGCACGTGGGCTTCGTTCATGGCCTGCAGCATCAAACGCGAGACCTGACTGACCTGGCCGGCCTGCTCGATAAACTCGGCGCCCTCCTTGCCTTGGCTTTCCTTGAGACCATAGGCGCCGTCGTCCGCCAGCCCGGCCTGCAACACGTCGAGGTTATTGGCCACACTGGACACCGACCAACTGGCCATTTCCAGGGCCAGGTCCTTGGTCTGGGTCAGTTCGACAAACTCGTCGAACGCCTTGCGGTAGGCGGCCAGAGCCTGCTCTACATCCGTCATCACCGGCACATTCGCCGCAGACTGGGCCTTGAGGCTGGCCGCCTGCGCGGCCAGGGCATCGATACTTTCATGCAAGGCATCGACCGCCTTGGGGTCGGCATGCAATGCATAGTCCTGCTCGATCAGGCGCACCTTGAACAAACCGCTGTTGAGCGACGACATGGCCTTGAGGTCTTCGAAACGCTGACCAACGGTTTGCAATGACCACACGCCGATAGCCGCTACCAAGGCCGTCAGCAGCAGCACCAGAGTGAATCCAAGAGCCAGTTTTTTCGCCATACCGAGGTTGGCGAAACGTCGTTGCACGCCCGAAATCATTGCACGTGATCCTCTTGCAATGGCAGATGCCATCAAGCCCGATTGACAAGACACGAGATTCGCAACGACCAGGCCATCAACACAAGGCGTCGGCACCACAATAATGGCAAAAAGCTACACGATCGTCGTTTTCAGGATGGTCGAGGTCGATCTGGCAGGTGCCATGGCACGGAACAAGGCCAAGGCCCGCTGATCAGCAGCATAGGCCACATTTATACGCAGCCACTCACTGTGTTCACCGGTCGGGCTGAACAGCGCCCCAGGCGACAGCAGCACCCCCAGCCGTCGGGCACAGGCTTGTAGCCGCGACAGCTCACTCTCGGCCGGTCGCGCCCATAACAACATGCCGCCGGCGGGCACGGCGAACACCTCCCATTCTTCGTCCTCCAGCACTTGCAACGTGGCGGTCATTTCCGTGCGCAGCCGCTTGCGCAAGCGCTGCACCCACTTGCGGTACGTACCATTGGCCAGCAGCGCGGCGACCACTGCTTCGGCAAACCGCGAAGTGCCGAAACCGGTCAACGTCTTGAGGCTGACCAACTGCGCGATGATCGCCGCGCTGGCACAGAGGTAGCCCACGCGCAACGCGCTGCTCAGGGTCTTGGAAAAACTTGCGATGTAGATCACGCGATCGCCATGGGGCAGCGCCGAAAGCCGTGTGCAGCTGGCGTGCTGCAGATCCCCGTAGACGTCTTCTTCAATGATCAGGAAGTTGTCGCGATGGGCCAGCTCCAGCAAGCGCTCGGCCACCGCCCGACCGAGGCTGGTCCCGGTGGGGTTGTGATACAGGCTGTGAATGAACAGGCATTTGGGGCGATGCTGCTGCAACAGCGTTTCCAGCGCCGGCAGGTCCGGGCCGCCTCGGGTGCGCGGCACTTCCAGCAGGTGCACGCCCTGGAACGCCAATTGCCGATAGAGGTTGCCATACCCCGGCGTTTCCACCACCACGCTGTCACCGGCCCGAAGTAACGTGCGTATCAACAGGTCCTGGGCATGGCTGGCGCCTGCGGTCGTGAGGATGCGATCAAGGCTGGTGGCGATGTGAACCCGGGTAAGGTGCTTGAGCAGTTGCTCGCGCAGCACGGGCAAACCCAACGGGGTGCTGTAGTTGAACAGGCCCGCCGTGTCGGAGCGGGTGACTTCACGAATGGCATAACTGATGTCATCGCTTTCATGCCAGGTATCCGGCAGCCAGCCGCAGCCGAGTTTAAGCTCGCCCACGGGGTTATCGGCAAACGCCCCCCAATCGCGCTCCGCGCCCTCATACCAGTGGCCCTCGTGCGAGACAGGCGGCTGGGCCACCACAAACCCCGAGCCCTGCCTCGGTGCCAGCAACCCTTGAGCGACCATCCGCTCGAAGGCCTCGATGACGCTGGATTGGCTAAGCAGGTTATCCAGGGCCACCTGCCGGATGGACGGCAGGCGCGTGCCGGGACTCACCCCGTCCTTGCGGATCCATTGCGCCACCGCGCTGACGATTTGCTGCACCACCGGTACAAGGGCTTGTCGATCGATCCCTAAATCCATGAGCCACTCACTTCAACTGTCTGATTTCAACCCGAAGAGTTAAGCACAGAAGCCCGTAGTGGCCGGCGGCAAAAATCTATTAAATTATTGATTTTATTAGCTTATTTACCTAATGATACACATTCGATCACAGCGTTTTGCCAGCTTTGGAAAAGCCCCACAGCACCCCAGACTTTTTCGAATAGGGTGCGGCGCAAGGTCCTAGATCGCCGTCGCGCCACCGTCGACCGCCAGGGCGTGGCCGGTGGTGAACGCAGCGCCATCGCTGCACAGGTACAACACGGCGCTGGCGATTTCCTCGACTTTGCCGATCCGCCCAACCGGGTGCATGGCCGCAGCGAATTCGGCCTTGCGGGGGTCGGCCTCATAGGCGCGGCGGAACATATCGGTGTCGATCACCGCCGGGCACACCGCGTTGACGCGGACTTTCTTCTTCGCATACTCGATGGCCGCCGACTTGGTCAGGCCGATCACGGCGTGTTTGGAAGCCGCATAAATGCTCATTTTCGGCGCCGCGCCCAAGCCCGCCACCGATGCGGTATTGACGATGGCACCGCCGCCCTGGGCCAGCAGCAACGGCAACTGATACTTCATGCACAGCCACACCCCCTTGACGTTGACGCCCATGATGGCGTCGAACTCATCCAGGCTGCCGTCCGCCAGCTTGCCTTTCTCGATCTCGATCCCGGCGTTATTGAAGGCGTAGTCAAGACGGCCATAGGCGTTGACGGTTTGCGCCATCAGTTGTTGCACGTCCGCCTCCAGCGTGACGTTGCAGCGCACGAACAGCGCCTCACCGCCAGCTTGCCGGATCAACGCCACAGTGCCCTCGCCGCCCGCCACATCCAGGTCGGCAACCACGACCTTCAAACCTTCTGCGGCGAACGCCAGCGCGGTGGCGCGGCCAATACCGGCGGCGGCGCCGGTCACCAGGGCGACCTGGCCGGAAAACGTCATGCTCATGGGAATGTCCTGTGGAAGAAATAGCGGTGGCGCGAGTCTAGCCAACGCCGGGACTTGCACGTCAGCACTATCAAACGGCCGGTTAGCGCTGCATGAGTGCGGGTGATAAGCCTCCAGGGCCGACTATCAATGACACCTATCGACAAGCATTCGCCCCCAGCACGAACCTTGCCCGCAGGCCCTGGAAGGTCTATCACTCATGCTTCATTTCTAAAGAGCCGCTGCCATGACCGCCCAGACCAATCGCCAATTCCTGCTCGCCAAACGCCCGGTCGGCGCAGCCACCCGGGACACCTTCACCTACCAGGAAGTGCCGGTGGGCACGCCGGCGGACGGGCAAGTGTTGGTACACAACGAATACCTGTCCCTCGACCCGGCCATGCGCGGCTGGATGAATGAGGGCAAGTCCTACATTCCGCCCGTCGGTATCGGCGAAGTCATGCGCGCGTTGGGCGTGGGTAAAGTAATTGCGTCGAACCACCCCAACTTCGCCGTCGGGGACTACGTGAACGGTGCCCTGGGCGTGCAGGATTACTTCGTCGGCGAACCGCGGGGTTTCTATAAGGTTGATCCGTCACTGGCGCCTCTGCCCCGCTACCTGTCCGCGTTGGGCATGACTGGCATGACCGCCTACTTTGCCCTGCTGGACACCGGCGCGCCCAAAGCCGGCGAAACCGTGGTGATCTCCGGCGCGGCCGGCGCGGTGGGCAGCATTGCCGGGCAAATCGCCAAACTCAAGGGCTGCCGCGTGATCGGCATTGCCGGCGGTGCCGACAAGTGCAAGTTCCTGGTGGATGAACTGGGCTTCGACGCCGCCATCGACTACAAGAACGAAGACGTACCCGCCGCCCTCAAACGTGAATGCCCCAAAGGCGTGGATGTGTATTTCGATAACGTCGGCGGCGACATTCTCGACGCGGTGCTCAGCCGCCTGGCGCTGAAGGCACGGGTGGTGATTTGCGGCGCCATCAGCCAGTACAACAACAAGGAAGCCGTGAAAGGCCCGGCCAATTACTTGGCACTGCTGGTCAATCGCGCGCGCATGGAAGGCTTTGTGGTGATGGATCATGCGGCGAACTTTGCCGCTGCCGGGCAGGAGATGGCCGGTTGGATGGCCCAGGGCAAGCTCAAGAGCAAAGAAGACATCGTAGACGGGCTGGAGACCTTCCCGGAGACGCTGATGAAGCTATTCAACGGCGAGAACTTCGGCAAGTTGGTACTCAAGGTCAACTGAACCACCCTGGAACCTCTCAACAGGGGAGCGGGCTTGGCTCGCTCCCCTGTTTTTTTACCGCGTATGCCCCAAGGTCAGGCGATCTCGGCCACTACCGCCGCCAACGCCTTGGCCGGATCGGCCGCCTGGCTGATCGGACGACCGATCACCAGATAGTCGGAACCCGCGTCCAGCGCCTGGCGCGGGGTCAGGATACGGCGCTGATCGTCGTGGGCGCTGCCTGCGGGACGGATACCCGGCGTCACCAATTGCAACGACGGGTGAGCGGTCTTCAGCGCCTGGGCTTCCAGGGCCGAGCACACCAGGCCATCAAGGCCGGCTTTCTGTGCCAGGGCGGCCAGGCGCATTACCTGCTCCTGGGGCTCGATGTCCAGGCCGATCGCCGCCAGGTCTTCGCGTTCCATGCTGGTCAGCACGGTCACACCGATCAGCAGGGGCTTGGGGCCGCTGCGCTGTTCCAGCACTTCGCGGCAGGCACTCATCATGCGCAGGCCGCCTGAGCAGTGCACGTTGACCATCCACACGCCCATTTCGGCGGCAGCCTTGACCGCCATCGCGGTGGTGTTGGGGATATCGTGGAATTTCAGGTCGAGGAACACTTCAAAGCCTTTGTCACGCAGGGTGCCGACGATTTCCGCGGCGCAACTGGTGAACAGTTCCTTGCCGACCTTGACCCGGCAAAGCGCGGGGTCCAACTGGTCAGCCAGCTTCAGTGCGGCGTCACGGGTGGGGTAATCCAGGGCGACGATGATAGGAGTCTGGCAGACGGACATTGGGATGGGCTCTCAGGCAAGTCGAAATCGGCGCGGATTGTAGCGCAAGCGGCGCCGTTGCGGGATCCGATGATCGGTAAATACTGACCAAGCGCTACCCGGCGGGCATTGGCGGGCATTATGTCAAAGCCGATACATTCACGACATGCCCCCAACACGCCCCGCCGCTAGCCTCGCTCGCACGACCTACCGACCAGCACTTCCAGCCATGGGGCTGGGCGCCTATGCTGACCGCAACAACCAGGCAGACGATCGCACTATGCAGACCCCCTTTGTCCCAGTGAACGGCGAACAGAAAGGCGCGGTAATCGCCGATGAAAAACGTTGGAACACCCGCGCGCTGATCGTCGATGACGATGTGCCGATCCGCGAATTGCTGATCGACTACCTGGCCCGCTTCAATATCTTCGCCACCGGCGTCACTGACGGCACCGCGATGCGCCTGGCCATGCAGGCCGAAACCTTTGACGTGGTGGTGCTCGACCTGATGCTGCCAGGCGAAGACGGCCTGTCGCTGTGCCGCTGGCTGCGCGCGGAGTCGGATATCCCGATCCTGATGCTCACCGCCCGCTGCGAGCCCACCGATCGCATCATCGGCCTGGAGCTGGGCGCCGACGACTACATGTCCAAGCCGTTCGAGCCGCGCGAGCTGGTGGCGCGTATCCAGACCATCCTGCGCCGGGTGCGGGATGACCGTACCGAGCAACGCGCCAATATCCGCTTCGACAACTGGCGCCTCAACAGCGTGCTGCGCCAGTTGGTGGCCGACAACGGCCTGGTGGTGCCGCTGTCCAACGCCGAGTTCCGTCTGTTGTGGGTGTTTATCGAGCGCCCGCGCCGGGTGCTGAGCCGCGAGCAATTGCTGGATGCGGCCCGTGGGCGTTCCATCGAAGCATTTGATCGCAGCATCGACCTGCTCGTCTCGCGCCTGCGCCAGAAACTGGGGGACGACCCCAAGGCCCCGCAGTTGATCAAGACCGTGCGCGGCGAAGGCTATCTGTTCGACGCACGGGATATCGGTTGATGCGTGCGCCCTTCAACACACTGTTTGGTCGGTTGTTCGGCGTGTTGCTGGTGGCGATTGTGCTGGCCCATGCGCTGGCGTTCTTCTGGTTTCACCACTACGGGCAACCGCCTCCACCGCCGGAGCGTTTTATCGAGCAGCCGGGCGCGAGCAGCATGCCGCTGCGCGAAAAGCCCCCCCGCCCTTGGTTCGGCGGCCCGGTCGTGCCCCTGACCTTTCAATTTTTCTCGCTGATTATTGCGGCCTGGTACGGTGCCAAATTGTTGAGCCGACCGATCCAGCGCCTGAGCGAAGCGGCAGAACGCTTGAGCCTGGACCTCGACAGCCCGCCCCTCGACGAATCCGGCCCACGGGAAGCGCGCCAGGCAGCCTCGACCTTCAACCTGATGCAAAAGCGCATTCGCGAACAGGTCAGCCAGCGCGGGCGCATGCTCGGCGCTGTCTCCCACGACCTGCGCACTCCGCTGTCACGCCTCAAGCTGCGCCTGGAGCAGATCGACGATACAAAATTGCAGGGCCAGATGCGCCAGGACCTGGACGACATGATCGGTATGCTCGACGCCACCCTGAGCTACCTGCACGAACAGCGCACCAGCGAAACCCGACACTGGCTGGACGTGCAAGCCCTGGTGGAGTCGACGAGTGAAAACGCCCAGGACCAGGGGTCGGATGTGCAATTCACCGGCACCTGCGCCCCACTGCAGGTGCAGCCCATGGCCTTGCGCTCCTGCTTGAACAACCTGATCGACAATGCGTTGCGCTATGCCGGCACGGCACGTATCGAGCTGGCGGACAGCAGCGAAGCCTTGGTAATTCGGGTGATCGACCAGGGCCCGGGCATTGCCGCCGACAAGCGCGAGGCGGTGTTCGAGCCGTTCTATCGGCTCGAAGGCTCCCGCAATCGCAATTCCGGCGGCGTGGGTTTGGGCATGACGATTGCCAAAGACGCCGTGGAACGCCTCGGCGGCCGCCTGAGCCTGGAGGAGACCCCAGGCGGCGGCTTGACGGCGGTGATGTGGTTACCCCGCACCTGACCCGGTAGCCACTACGACGGTTTGTCTTCGCGGCGCCCCTGCGCCTGGGTGGCGCTCCAATCCGTCAGCAGGCTGTACGCCACGGCCAACAGGGTGGGGCCGATAAACAGGCCGATAAAGCCAAAGGCGATCAAACCGCCGAATACCCCGAGCAACACGATCACCAGCGGCAGGTTGCCGCCACGGCTGATCAGGTACGGCTTGAGCACGTTGTCCACGCCGCTGATGATGAACGTGCCCCACACGCCCAGGAACACCGCGTAGGTGTAGTCGCCCTTCCATGCCAGCCAGGCCGTGGCCGGGATCCACACCAGCGGCGGGCCCATGGGGATCAGGCTGAGCAGGAACGTGACGATCCCCAGCACCAGCGCGCCCGGCACACCGGCGATCAGGAAGCCGATCAGCGCCAGCACGGCTTGGGCGGCGGCGGTGCCGATCACGCCGTTGACCACCCGTTGCACCGTACCGGCCACCAGTTCGATGTAGTACCCCGCGCGGTCACCGATCAGGCGCTCCAACAGGCGGTGCACGAACATCGCCAACCGTGGGCCATCGCGATAGAAAAAGAATACGAACACCAGGCTCAAGGTCAGTTCAAGGATGCCGCCGCCGATCTGCGCACTGCGCGCCAGCAACCAGTTGCCCACCTGGCCCAGGTAAGGCTTGAGGCTGACCATCAACGCCGCGCCCTGCTGATCGATGCTGTTCCACATCCCGACCAGGCGCTCCCCCACAAAAGGGATCGAACCCAGCCAGGTCGGCGCCTCGGGCAGGCCGTCGACCTGAATATCCTTGATCAATGCCACGGCGTCGCGCACATGGTCCGCCAGGTTGAACCCCAGCCACACCAGCGGCACCGCCACCAGCAGCATCCAACCCAGGGTCAGGATGCCGGCCGCCAACGATTCGCGGCCGCCCAGCCAGCGCGTCAGCAGCACCATCAGCGGCCAACTGGCAAATGCCAGTACCGCGCCCCAGAACAGCGCCGACCAAAATGGCGCCATCACCCAGAAGCTGGCACCAAACAACACCAGCAGCAGGATTTGCACCAGCAGGCGATCGTTATTGAGCATGGGTATCTCGAGAAGAAGACTGTAGGAAGAGAGCTTAGGCGAACGGCGCGGGTCCGTTCGCCTGGTAGCGGTCAGCGTATCAGATGCAGGTGCAGGCCTTTGGTTTCAGCGGTACCGGTTTCCAAACGGGCGGCGCGCACGCCTGTGTCGACCAAGGCCTGGCGCCAGGCCTCGGCATGCGGGCCGGCCAGGCTGACGCGCAACGTGGTGTCGAGGTTCAAGCCACGGGAGATCAAGGTCAGCCAGGTGGCGTCCGGCTCTGCGCCGAGTGCGGGAAAGTCCAGCTCGCCGGTGCTTTTCAACTCGCGCAACAACGTCGCCGAGGTGGGCAACAGAGCCCCCAGCGGCGCGCTCGCGTTCATTTGCTCTACATGCAGATAGGCGCGGCGGTTACCGCGGGTGATGCCGTACAACGCTACCAAGGCATTGTCCTGCGGTGCGGCCAGACGCAGCAGCAGGTATTCCTGCTGGCCATCGGCACCCACCAACTTGGCGTTGCCGAAAATCTCGTTGGCCCACAGGCTGCTTTCGCCGCAATCGCGGGCCTGGCACCAGAACAACAGTTGCGCGCCGTTGGCCTGCAATGCCTCGCGGGTGGCGGTAAACGCAGCGCTGGAGCTGTGTTCGGCGGGCATTTCATAGGTAATGGCGGTGGTTTGGCCGCGCGCGGTGGCCTGGCCTTCATAACGCAATTGGCCGCTGATCTTGCGGATCGCGCCCATGGGGTAGATACGTTCTTTTTCTTCGGCGGGGCGGTAATCGACGATTTGCGCATCGACCTGACGGGCCACGGCAGGCAGGTCCTGGCTACCCGGTACGTCGGCGGCAAACACCCAGGGGCTGAGAAGGCTCAACCCGAAGATACGGATACATCCGTTACGCACGCTCATAAGATCAACGCGCCTTGGCCATCGTAGGTCGCAGCGGTGTTGAGATTGTTCATGGTTGACTCCCTTTCAATCCGCCCAGCCTCGGCAGTTGACCGCGCCAAGTCAAGGCGCGGAGAAGAACCGATTGAAACAGTCTGCAACAAGAACCGCACCGGGCTCATCATTCAGGTGCAAATGATGGCCACCTGGCAGCGTCGTCACGCTAAAGGGGAGCTGGGAAAGCAATTCCGGATGTTTCGCCAGCATGCCGTCGGCTGCCACCACCAACTGCGCAGGGCAAGCGACACGACGCACGAAAGCCATGGCCTGTTCGTCGGTCAGACGCATCGGCGAAGCCAGGGTCAAGCGGCTATCGGTGCGCCAGGTATAACCGCCCGGCACCGGCATCAAACCACGCTGGGCCAGCAGTTCGGCGGCTTCACGGCTGACGGCCACCAAGCCTTTCATCCTCGCCTCGACGGCGCGATCCAGGGTGGTGTACACCGGCTTGCGCTTGCCTTGCAGGTTCAATTGCGCCTGCAACGCCATGCCCAGGCGCTCGGCCGCGTTCTCGCCACTGGCCGTCGGAGGGATCACACCGTCGATCAACCCCAAGTGCGTGACCCGTTCCGGCAAGGCACCGGCCAGCACCAGAGAAACGATGGCGCCGAGGGAATGGCCAAGTAATGCAAAACGTTTCCAACCCAGTTGCTCGGCCACTTGCAACACATCGAAGACGTAATCCCACAATGCATAACCGGCGCCGGTTGGACGGTGCGCCGAATGCCCATGGCCCGCCATGTCCAGCGCCACGATGCGCAAGCCTTCGAGCTTGGGCGCCAGGCGCGCAAAGCTGTTGGCGTTGTCCAGCCAGCCATGCAGGGCGATCACCGGCACGCCATCCTCCGGGCCAGACAAATGCGCGGCCAATTCGATATGCGCCAGGCTCAGGCGGACTTCTTCGACCGGCGTGCTCATGCGCAACTGCGCTCGCGGGCCTGCCAGCGGGCGAACAGGGTCTTGATCAAGGTCGCCGTGTCTTGCGGACGTTCAAGCGGGAACATATGTCCGCCCGGCATGGTGAGCATCTCTCCCATCGGCAGGCGGTCTACGCCGCTGGCATGGTGACGCATCACCACGCGGCTCTGGCGGCCGCGCACCACCGCCAAGGGCACCTTCAACTGGCGTACCTGGCCGGGGCTGGTGTGGGGCACACCACGGTAAATGCTGATTTCAGTGGCCGGGTCGAAACGCAAACGCAGGCGATCACCCGCCTGGTACAGGCCATGTTGCAGGTAAGCCTCGAAGCAATCGGGGTCGAAGCCACGAAACAGTGTCTTGCCGGCGAAGTAACTGCGCGCGGCGTCCAGGTCGCTGAACTCCTCACGCCGGCCCAGGGTGCGCCCCGCCGGGGTCAGGCGGTCGATAAAGCCGAAACGCTTGGCCGCGCGTATCACCCAGCGGTCCGCACGGGTCAGTACCGGCGAGTCGAGCATTACCACCCCGCGATACAGTTGCGGCCGGCGCAGGGCCGCGTGCAAATGCAACACGCCCCCCAAGGAGTGGCCCACGCCCCATACTGGTTCCGGCCGTTGTTCCAGATGGTGGATCAATTCATCCACCAGGTTCTGCCAGTTATCGTCCACGGGAAACCTGGGGTCGTGGCCGTGCTGCGGCAAGTGAGCCACGCTGTATTGCGGGGCCAGGGCGGCAAACAGCTTGCCGTAGGTGGCCGATGGGAAGCCATTGGCGTGGGCAAAAAACACGTGCTGCGACATACCGGCCCCCTCTCCAAAACAAAAGTGGATTGTCACAACGCCAGGTCGGCACAGCAATGACTGTAACTGCCAGGAATGATGACACTCACGCCACGCCTATCGCGCCGGCGGGTTCTCGCCCAGGGGCACCACGGCCATGGTCAGGCGCGAAACGCAGTTGGCCTTGCCATCCTCGGTGGTCAGGCGAATGTCCCACACCTGGGTGGTGCGGCCGATATGGATCGCCTTGGCCACCGCCGTCACGCGCCCGCTGCGCACGCCGCGCAAGTGGTTGGCGTTCACCTCCAGGCCCACGCAGTAGAACTTGCTGGGGTCGATGCACAAGTAGGCGGCCATGGAACCGACGCTCTCGGCCAGCACCACCGAGGCGCCACCGTGCAGCAGGCCGTAGGGCTGATGGGTGCGGTGATCGACCACCATGCTGGCGGTCAGGGAGTCGTCGTCGAAGCTTTCAAAGCGAATATCCAGCAGTTCACCGATGGTGTTTTTCTGCGCGGCATTGAGCTGTTCGATATTCGGTTGGGTGCGCCACAGGCTCATGGGGGTAGTCCTTGTTGGTTTTATGATGGGCCTAATCCTGCCACACAACGGTCTCGGAACGCTCGCTCCAACGCTGCAATTGCGCGCCGTAGGTCGACTCGATGACGTTGCGCTTGATCTTCAAGGTTGGCGTCAGGAAGCCGTTTTCCACGCCCCAATTGTCGTTGACCAACACCAACTGACGCAGGCGCTCGTGCTTATCCAGCGCCTGGTTGACGTGTTCCAGCCAGCGCTCAAGGCTAGCGCGCAACGCTTGTCGGTCATGGCCTGCCGCCGACAGCACGCACAGCCCTATCGGCGCCGCGAGGCCATCACCCACCACGCACACCTGCTCGATGCTCGCATGTTCGGCCAGGCGGTTTTCGATCGGCGCCGGGGCCACATATTTGCCTTTGCTGGTTTTGAAGATCTCCTTGAGCCGCCCGGTCAGGCGCAGGCGGCCGTCGGCATCCTGCTCGCCTTTGTCGCCCGTGCGCAGGAAACCATCGGCAGTGAGTGTCTCAGCGGTTTTTTGCGGGTCTTTGAAATAGCCGAGCATGGTCGCGTCGCTGCGCACCTGCACTTCTCCCGACGGTTCGATCCGCACCTCGACGCTCGGGCACGGCGGGCCGATCCAACCGATTTTCTGCGCGCCCGGGCGGCACACATGGGAATAACCGCAGCTCTCGGTCATGCCATACACCTCAAGCACGTCCAGGCCCAGCCGCCAATACCAGCGCAGCAGGGCTTGCGGCACCGGCGCCGCGCCGGACAGCGCAATACGCAACGCATCCAGGCCCAAGCCGGCAAGCACCTTATGGCCAACGTACTTGCCGATAAACGGCAGGCGCAGCAAGGTGTCGAGGCGCTTCTGCGGGATCTTGGCGTACACCCCCATCTGGAATTTGGTCCAGATACGCGGCACGCCAAACAGCGCGGTCGGGCGTGCCCTGCGCAAGTCCGCCAGAAACGTATCCAGGCTCTCGGCGAAAAACACGGTTTGCCCGGTATAGATCGCGGCCATCTCCACGAACATACGCTCCGCCACGTGGCACAGCGGCAAGTACGACAGCAAGCGGTCACCCTCCCCCAGGCCAAACAATTCGGCGCCGCGGGTAGCGGCGAAGCCCAGGGCACCGAAACTGTGCATCACGCCTTTAGGCAGGCCGGTGGTGCCGGAGGTATAGATGATGGTTGCCAGGTCGGCGGCCGCAGGCGCGGGGTTGTCCTGGATCGGCGGGCAGGCTTGGAGGTCGGCCCAGCTGAAGTCGAACGCGCCACCCGGGCACAGCGGCAGGCTGATGGTCGGCAAGCCGCCAGGTACGCCAGGGGCCATGGCGGGCCAATCGTCGAGTTTGCCGACAAACACCAGCGCCGCTTCGGAATGCCTGAGCACATGGGCAACCGAGTCAGCCGTGAGGTTGGGGTAAAGCGGCACCGAGACATGCCCGGCCATCCAGATCGCCAGGTCGGCGATGACCCAGTGCGCACAGTTTTTCGAGATCAGGGCAATGTGCGAACCCGCCGGCAATTCCCGCTCGCGCAGCCAGCGCGCAGCGCAACGGGCCTGGTGGCCTACTTCACTCCAGGTGAGCGTCTGCACCTTGCCCCCGCGAAGGGGCTGAACCAGAAAGCGCTGGCGCGGATGGCGCGCCTCACGTTCGAAGAAGACGTGCAACGGCAAACGAACAGCGACGGGCATGGGACGCGCTCCTTTGTGATCCGACCATAGCCAACCAAGCACTTGCTTGGTCTACGGTATAGCACACACAAAGCAGCGCCAGCGCCTAGGGGTTCTTCACGCTCACCAGGCTCATCAGCCCCGCCAGCGGGAAGTCGCCCTCCAATTCCGCCAGGCTGGCGGTGTACATCGGCTGCGGCTGGCGTTGATGGCCATGCTGCAAAAAGCTGATCAGGCTGCCGACCAATGGCTGATGGCTGACCAGCAGCACAGTGTCATCGGTCTCGAGTTTTTGCAGCACCTCCAGTGGGTTGCCCTCCGGGGTCAGCCACGGCACGGTGCGGACCTGAGGTTCAAAACCAAGGGCTTCGCGCACCAGTTGCGCGGTCTGCTGCGCCCGTACGTAGGGGCTGGCGATGATCGCCGTGATCGGCTGGCCGATCAGGTGCGCGGCGCTGCGCAGCACTTCGGCGCGGCCATGCTCGGTGAGGTTGCGTTCAGCGTCGCTAGGGGCATGCCCCTCGGCCTCACCGTGGCGCAAAATCCACAGCTTCACAGTTTCGGCTCTTCATCACGCACCGGGTGCGGCGCCGGCGGCACGCTGTGGGCGGCCTCGCCCTCCGGTGCGCGCGGGGTGGGCCAATCGGCGAAAGGCCAAGGCTTTTGTTCGCTGTGAAAGCTGCCGAAGCGGCCGATCTGCGCCAGGAACTGGCTGAGGCTGTCGCCGAAGTTCATCAGGCCCAGGCTCGGCGCGCCGTACACCAGGCGGTAGATCAATTGCACCACGACCAGCGCGCCAAGGAGGAACTGCGCCACTTGCCACACCAGGGCAAACACCAGCATCCAGAGAATGCGCAGAACAATGGATTCGTATTGGGGGGCTGCTTTCGGATCGTTCATGACGCGTTCCTCAGTTGAAACCACTGGTGGAAATAAAGTCGACATCGGTTTTCGGCTCGGCGCGCATCAGCAACTCGATGACCTGATTCAAGGTGCGCCCTTCGAACAGGATCGCGTGCAGCCCGGCGACCAGCGGCATATACACGCCCACTTCCTGAGCCTTGGCCTTGAGCACCTTGAGCGTGTTGACCCCTTCGGCCACTTCGCCAAGACGCGTCACCGCGTCGTCCAGGCTCAAGCCCTGGCCCAGGGCGAACCCCACCTGGTAGTTGCGGCTTTTCGGCGACGAGCAGGTGACGATCAAGTCGCCCACGCCCGCCAGCCCCAGGAAAGTCATCGGGTTGGCCCCCTGGTTCACCGCGAAGCGGGTCATCTCCGCCAGCGCCCGGGTGATCAGCATGCTCTTGGTGTTTTCGCCCATGCCCAGGGCCACCGCCATGCCGGCGATGATCGCGTAGACGTTCTTGAGCGCGCCCCCCAGTTCGACGCCGAAGCGATCGCCGCTGGCATACACCCGGAACGTACGCCCGTGCAACACCGCCTGGACGCGCTCGCACAAGGCCTCATCTTCACTGGCGACCACGGTGGCGGTCAGCGCATGCTCGGCCACTTCCCGTGCCAGGTTCGGCCCCGACAGCACACCAATGCGCGCCTGGGGGGCGATGTCTTCAAGGATTTCGCTCATCAGCTTGAAGGTCTGCGCCTCGATGCCCTTGGTCAGGCTGACCAGCATTTTGCCCGCCAGGCGTTCGGCGTGAGGCGCCAGCACTGAGCGCAACGCGCTGGACGGCAGCGCGACAAAACACAGCTCGCAGTCGGTCAGGGTGGCCAGCAGGTCGGTAACCGGTTCGACCGCCGGATGAATCTTGATGCCTTTAAGGTAACGAGGGTTTTCGCGATGCACGCGAATGGCCTCGGCTTGCTCGGGATCACGCATCCACTGGCGCACCGCGTGGCCGTTCTCGGCCAGCAGGTTAGCCACGGCGGTACCAAAACTTCCGCCTCCCAGGACCGCAATAGGGCGCTGTTCAGTCATATGCAATCCGTTAATCCATACCAGTGGCGATGGCGGCATTATACGGAGCGGCCCGTTTGCGGCCAGCCCCCGTGTCAATTCGTGCGCCTGTCGGAAAATGCCATGTCTGTGTGAAGTAATTGCAAGGGCGACGACTGGCAAATGGCCCCGCCTCGGTTAACATGGGCGGCTACCCGTCATTATCAAGGCCGTGTCGTGTCTCTGGGCCCTCCTCCCCGTTCATCTGTATTGCTGATGCTGCTCTGCAGTGGCGCCGTGCTGGCCGACGACCTGTTCCTCGACAGCCAGCCGCTGCCGCAGGTCTTGACCGCCACCCGCCTCAAGCAGTCGGCCGCCGCCGTGCCCGGCAGCATGACCGTGATCGACAGCGAATTGATCAAGGCCAGCGGCGCGCGGGACGTCAGCGAACTGCTGCGCCTGGTGCCGGGGATGATGGTCGGCTACACCACCGGCAACCAAGCGGCGGTGAACTACCACGGCACCAGCGCCAGCGATGCGCGACGCATGCAAGTGTTGATCGACGGCCGCTCGGTGTATCGCGCGGGCCTGGCCACGGTGGACTGGAGCGACATTCCGGTGGCCATGGAGGATATCGAGCGCATCGAGGTATTCCGTGGCCCCAACACCGTCAGCTACGGCGCCAATGCGCTGATGGCAGTGGTGAATATTCTTACGCGCTCGCCGGCCAACAGCCATGGCTCGCGGGTAAAAGTCATTCGCGGCGAACGCGGAATCAACGACTTTTACGCCAGCCAGGGCGTGGGTTGGGAAACCGGTGATTTGCGCCTGACCTTGTCAGGGCAACAGGACGAGGGCTTTGACAGCGATGCCGCCGGCGCCGACCGCCGCGACGGCCGCCGCCTCAACCGCTTCAGCCTGGCAGTGAGCCAGACGTTGAATGCGCAGCAGAGCATCGACTGGCAGCTGGACGCCAAGGAAGGCACCAACCAACGCCCGTACACCTACACACCGGTATTTGCGGGGATTAACGAAGGTGGCGACAACTCCGACGTCAGCGCCAAGGACTACGCAGGCTCCCTGCGCTGGAACGTCGACTTCAACCCCGAACACAGCCTGTATGTGCAAGGCTCGGCCCAGCAGTGGGACCGCCGGCAAATCTGGAAAGCCTGCGACGCCAAGGTCTCGTTCAGTCCCGAGCTGACCCAGTTGTGGCAGCTCAACCCCAACTACGCCGAGCTTCTGGCCCGGCATATGGATACCTTCAGCAGCGCCCCACCCGGCAGCGCCGCCGAGCAGGCCTTGGCCAACCAGGTGCTCGATCAATGGCGCAACGGCGCCAACCAGAGCGTGTGCGGTGACATCGACCAAAGCACCCGCGAAAGCCGATACGACCTGGAGATCCAGGACACCCTCAGCCTGTCCGACAGCCTGCGCCTGGTCAGCGGCATCAACTACCGCTACGACCGCGCCGACTCCGACACTTACTTCAACGGCACCCTGGACGACACCACCTGGCGCCTGTTCGGCCAGTTGGAATGGCGTGCCAGCGAGCATTGGTTGCTGCAAGGCGGCGCCATGTATGAAGACACGCACCTGAGCGGTCATTCCTTGACGCCCCGAGTGGCCGTCAACTACCTGATCAACCCGCGCCACGGCCTGCGCGCGGTGTATTCCGAAGCGATCCGCTCGCCGGACATGTTCGAGAACAACGTCAACTGGAGCTACCGCGTCACCAACCTCAGTTCCCCCACCTATGGGCAGAACACCGGGCAGTACTTCGTGAAGACCCGCGGCCCGGGCAACCTCGACAAAGAACTGATGCGCTCGCGGGAACTGGGCTACAACGGTTTTTTTGCCGACATCGGGCTGAACATGGACGTGAAGCTGTTCTACGACGAAATCACCAACATGATCAGCTCGCCCCTGCGCAACAACCAGTACATCGCCAGCAACGCCAACCGTTCGCGGTTCACCGGGGCGGAGTCGCAGTTCGACTGGCGCCTGAGCAACGCCGACCGCCTGCGGCTGACCTACGCTTACGTGGACGCCACGACCAGCAACCCGCTGGACAAAGCGCAAACCGCGCGTAACAGTGGCTCGGCCGGCTGGTTGCGCGAGTGGGGCCAGGGTTGGTCCAGCGCGCTGTTCTACTATGGCGACGACGCACTCAACCAATATCGCTTCGAACGGGTCGACCTGCGGGTGGCCAAGCGCATTGCCCTGGGCAAAGCCAATGTGGAGCTGGCCGGCATGTTGCAACAACGCCTCGATAACCAGCCCACCACCTGGGCCGACAACCATTACGACCATCGCCATGTGCTCTACTTCAGCGCGGAGTTAGAGTTCTGACATGGGCGACTCGTCACGGATGACCTTCTTCTTTATCCATACGCTGTGGCGACGCGCCGTGCTGCTCGCCTGCCTGCTGCTGGCCACGCCCGCGTGGAGCGCCGACATCCTGCTGACCGCCGCCGACGACGCTGCCGGCGTGCAGGCCTTTACCCACGCCCTGGCCGCGCAGCGCCCTGAAGACCGCATCACCTTTACCGCCCTCAAAGACTTGCCGGCACCCAACCGGCTGCCTGCCGGCACGCGCCTGATCCTGCTGGACCTGCCCGGCCTCGACTGGCGCCTGCAAGACCCCCAAGGGCCACCGACCCTGGTGCTGCGTATCAGCCGGCTGCAAGCCCATCAGCGGCCAGGTGTCGCGCAGCACGCGCGCATCAGCCTGTTATGGAGCGATCCACCGCTGGAACGTCAGTTGCAGCTAATCACCAGCATCCTGCCCCAGGCGCGGCGCATCGGTGTGCTCTATGGTGCCGAAAGCGAATTCCTGCTGCCCGAGCTGCGCCACCGGGCGTCGGCACTGGAGCTGGAGATAGTGCCCCAGCGCTGGGACAACACCAGCGACAGTCGCCCGCTGCAAACGCTGTTCAGGAACAGCGACGTACTGCTGGGCCTGGACGACCCGCAGTTATACAACCCGAAAACCGCGAAAAACCTGTTGCTGAGCAGCTACGCCCAGCAATTGCCCCTGGTGGGGCCCAATGCAGGGTTTGTACGGGCCGGCAGCCTGGCCAGCACCTACAGCGACCAGACCGACTGGCTGGCTGTGCTCGACCGCCTGTTGGATCACCCGCCGGCCAATTGGCCACGCACGCTGTACCCGGAACACTTCAAAGTCGTGGCCAACCCACAAGTCGCGCGCTCACTGGGCATCGAACAGATAGACGAAGCCGGCGTCGCCGCCCGCCTGGCCGAAGGAGAAAAACGCCCATGACCTTGCGCCGTCGTTGGGACATCAATACCCGCACCCAGCTCATCACCCTGGGCCCGGCGCTGTTGCTGACACTGCTGTTGATCAGCTTCTTTACCTTCGTGCGTATCCAGGACCTGCGCCAGGAACTGGACCACACCGGTCAATTGATCGCCAACCAGTTGGCCCCCGCCACCGAGTATGGGGTGATTTCCGGCAACAACGAGGTGCTCGAAAGTTTGCTGCGCGCCACCCTGGCCACACCGCACGTGCGTTTCCTGGAGATTCAGGACAGCACCGAAAACATCCTGGTGTACGTGGAGCAACCGTCGGAAAAACACGACCGCTCGCTGTCGGTAAAAGTGTTCCAGGCGCCGATTCGCCTGCAGCATATCCAGTTGGGCAATGACTTTTTCCAGGACAACCTCAACGAACCCAAGGCGCCGCGCGCCGATTACCTGGGCCGGGTGATCGTCGGCATGTCCAACGATGCCTTCAGCCAGCGCCAACAGGAGATCCTGTTCAAGGCCGGCATCCTCGCGCTGTTCGCCCTGCTGTTTACCTTCCTGCTGGCCCGGCGCCTTGCCGCCAGCCTGTCGCAACCGATCAGCGCCATGGGCCATGCGGTCAAGGCCATCCAACAAGGCGACTACAAGACGCCGCTGCCGATTGTGGATGACTCCGAGCTGGGCGACCTGTCTCGACATATCAATAACCTCGCCGAAGGCCTCAACCAGGCCAGCCGCGAACAGCAGCAGGCCATGGCCCAGTTGATCCAGACCCGCGAAGAAGCCGAGCGCGCCAACAATGCCAAGTCGGACTTCCTGGCAATGATGAGCCACGAACTGCGCACGCCGATGAACGGCGTGCTGGGCATGCTGCAGTTGCTGGAAACCACCGAAATGACCGAGGAACAGGCCGAATATGCGGCGCTGGCCTCCGAGTCCACCGAACACTTGCTCAAGGTCATCAACGACATCCTCGACTTTTCGCGCATCGAGCGTGCGGCGCTAGAGCTGGAACACATTCCGTTCAACCTGGCCGACCTGATCAACAGTTGCGCCCAGGCCTTCCAGCACAGCGCACAGCAGCGCGGGCTGGAGCTGAAGCTACCGATTCCGCCGGGCATGGAGACCTTGCGGGTGCAGGGCGATCCGACGCGCATCCGCCAGATCCTGGTGAACCTGATCGGCAATGCGCTGAAATTCACCGAGCACGGCAGCGTCAGCGTCGAGCCGCACTGTCAGCCCCTGGATCATGAGCTGGTGTGGTTCACCTGTACCGTGCGCGACAGTGGCATTGGTATTTCCACCGAACGCCTGGAGTTGATGTTCGATGCGTTCCAGCAGGCCGACAGTTCCATTTCAAGACGTTACGGGGGTACCGGCCTGGGCCTGCCCATCGCCCGCACCCTGGCCGAACGCATGGGCGGCACCCTGCGCGCCCAGAGTGAAGAAGGCCGTGGGTCAGTGTTTACCCTGGAAATCCCTCTGGCCATCGACCAGCACAGCCTGCCCGCCATTGCCTCGGATGCCGAGGGCAAAACCAGTGCCGGTGATGGCCGCCATGTGCTGCTGGTAGAGGACAACCCGGTCAACCGCGCGGTGGTCGAAGCCATGCTACGCAGCCTGGGTTTTGAAGTGAGTTTGGCTACCGACGGCGCCGAAGCGATCCGCAGTGCCGAAAGCCTGATTTTCACGGCCATCCTGATGGACTGCCGCCTGCCATTGATCGACGGCTATGAAGCCACTCGGCAGATTCGCCAGTTGCCGGGCTGCGCCGACCTGCCGATCATCGCGTTGACCGCCAATGCCTTGCAGGGCGACCGCGAAGCCTGCCTGGCAGCGGGAATGAACGATTACCTGGCCAAGCCGTTCAAACGCACCGAGTTGCAGCAAATCCTGCAGCGCTGGGTACAGTAGCGCCGCGCCATCAGCCAACTGCGACTGGCGTGAAAGACGAAAGTGCGGCAGTCTTAGGCACCCGAACGGGCCTATAAACAGACCCGGTTTAAAATTTCAGTGAACAAGTGTACATTCAGTGCCTTGAAGCTGTGACTTTCACTACAACGCAATAGTCTATGTGTAGGCTGCCGACATGAGGCATGAACGCTTCATTCGGTTCGGGAAGATTTGCCCTACCCTGCCGCATGGGATTATTGAGGAGCTCGCATGACCAAACAAAACGCCTTTACTCGGGAAGACCTGCTGCGCTGCAGTCGCGGTGAGCTGTTCGGCCCAGGTAACGCGCAATTGCCCGCCCCGAACATGCTGATGGTGGATCGCATCACCCATATCAGCGAAGAGGGTGGCAAGTACGGCAAAGGTGAATTGGTCGCCGAGCTGGATATCAACCCGGACCTGTGGTTCTTCGCCTGCCACTTCGAAGGTGACCCCGTGATGCCAGGCTGCCTGGGCCTCGACGCCATGTGGCAACTGGTCGGCTTCTACCTGGGCTGGCAAGGCCTGCCGGGCCGCGGTCGCGCCCTGGGTTCGGGCGAAGTGAAGTTCTTTGGCCAGGTCTTGCCGACCGCCAAGAAAGTCACCTACAACATTCAAATCAAGCGCGTCCTCAAGGGCAAGCTGAACCTGGCCATCGCCGACGGTTCGGTGACTGTCGACGGTCGCGAGATCTATACTGCCGAAGGCCTTCGGGTCGGCGTATTCACTTCCACTGACAACTTTTAAGGGTTATCCGCATGCGCCGCGTCGTTATCACTGGTCTGGGCATCGTTTCTTGCCTGGGCAATGACAAAGAGACCGTCACCGCTAACCTGCGTGCAAGTCGCCCTGGCATCCGCTTCAACCCGGAATATGCCGAAATGGGTCTGCGTAGCCAGGTTTCCGGCTCCATCGACCTGCCCCTCGAAGAACTGATCGATCGCAAGATCTATCGCTTCGTCGGCCACGCTGCCGCCTACGCCTACCTGGCCATGAAAGACGCCATCGCCGACTCAGGCCTGAGCGAAGACCAGGTTTCCAACGTACGCACCGGCCTGATCGCCGGCTCCGGCGGCGCATCAACCCTCAACCAGATGGAAGCGCTGGACATCCTGCGCGAAAAAGGCGTGAAGCGCGTTGGCCCCTACCGTGTAACGCGGACCATGGGCAGCACCGTTTCGGCCTGCCTGGCCACGCCGTTCCAGATCAAGGGCGTGAACTACTCGATCTCCTCCGCCTGCGCCACCAGTGCTCACTGCATCGGTACCGCCGTAGAGCAGATCCAGTTGGGCAAGCAGGACATCGTATTCGCCGGCGGCGGTGAAGAAGAGCATTGGAGCCAGTCGTTCCTGTTCGACGCCATGGGCGCACTGTCCACCCAGTACAACGAAACCCCGGAAAAAGCCTCCCGTGCCTACGATGCCAAGCGTGACGGTTTCGTCATCGCCGGCGGCGGCGGCATGGTGGTGGTTGAAGAGCTGGAACACGCTCTGGCCCGTGGTGCCAAGATCTACGCGGAAATCGTTGGCTACGGCGCAACGTCCGACGGCTACGACATGGTTGCGCCAAGCGGTGAAGGCGCCATCCGTTGCATGCAGATGGCGATGTCCACCGTCGACACCCCAATCGACTACCTGAACACCCACGGCACTTCGACTCCGGTCGGCGACGCCAAGGAAATGGAAGGCGTGCGTGCGGTATTTGGCGACAAGGCTCCGAAAATCAGTTCCACCAAGAGCCTGTCCGGTCACTCCCTGGGCGCCGCCGGTGTTCATGAAGCGATCTACTGCCTGTTGATGATGGAAGGCAACTTCATGGCCGGCTCGGCCAACATCGACGAGATCGACCCGGTCGTCGCCGATATGCCGATCCTGACCAAGACCGTTGAAAACGCGAAAATCGACACCGTGATGAGCAACAGCTTCGGCTTCGGTGGCACTAACGCCACCCTGGTGCTGAAACGCTGGCAGGGTCAGTAAGCCCTGTAGCCCCATGAAAAAGCCCCGACTGGTTCGGGGCTTTTTTATGGGTGAGCCCATGTGGAACCGCCTGGCCTTTACCGCACCTTCATTGCATTCAGCGCTTGGGCAGGATGGCCAGGAAGTTATCGCGGGCCACCTTGCGGGCGATGTCCTCAGGCAAGGCGTCCAGGAAAGGCTCAAAGCGGCGCATTTCCTTACCCAATTTGTTGAAACGCCCCACTACGTCCGAGCCCAACATAAACCGCTCCGGAAAGCGCTCCACCAGCTCGACCCACTCCGCACGAGGCACGCCTGCGTCATCAAGCAAATACGGCGTGAGCATGCTCCAGGACAGGTCGATGTACAGATTGGGGTAAGCCTCCAGCAGGCGACTCAAGGTGGGCAGCAAAAAATCCATCTGCACCTGATGTCGATGGATCTCTTTGCTGGTACCCGCGTGCGCCCAGATAAACCGTGTGTGCGGGTGGTTGCGCAGTGGCTCTTCGATTTCGGCCAGGTACAACGGGTTGCGCTCGCGCTTGGAGGTGATGTTGGAGTGCAGCATCACCGGCAAGTCGTTTTCGGCGGCCAGGTGGTAAATGCGCGTCATGGCTTCGTTGTTGGCGCGAGGGGTGTCGCCGGACGTCAGGGCCGTGAGGTCATCGTGGCGGGTAAACACCTCACCGATGCCCTGCCACAGGCCTGGGTTAAGGTCGAGCATGCGCTGGATATGCGCGTCGGAATTCTTGTCGTTGGGGTTGAAACCGCTTAGAAACGGATGAAAGTGCTGGCGCTGTTCAGGCGTCAGCTTATTCACGGCCGCGGCGACAATAACGTCGGTGGCGCTGTACCAATAGGCATCTGCGTCATCGCCCGCGTAGTAGCGCGGGCGCTTGGGTTCGTCTTCGTGCCACTTTTTCGCCACGGGGATGCCGGAAATCATCACGTGCTCAATGCGATTTTCGTGCATGGCCTTGAGCAATTTTTCCATGCCCGCCGTTTCCTGGAAAAAATCCACGTAATGCAGGTGCGCGTCGCTGTAGGCATAGTCGCGGGCCTGCACGGCAAGGCTGCTGGCGGCGAACAACAGGGCAACACTCAGGCGGGTCCAGAGCACGATACAACCTCGATCAGGGCGAGTACGAGTAGACCTTGCCTTGCGCGCCGAGGTTCATCATGCAAAAACGTGGAACACCCCAAGGCCCGCATGCTCTATAACTGCATGACCTACATCCTGCCACCCTGTGAGGTTTGCCATGCCTGTTACCGTGAATACACTGAACGCTGAAAATTTTCGCCACAGCGTCAACATCAATAACCACGAGTTGTTTACCGACCTGCCCAAAAGCCTGGGCGGCGACGACTCCGCGCCCTCCCCCCACGATTACTTCGACGCGGCATTGGCGTCCTGCAAAGCCCTGACCGTCAGGCTGTATGCGCAGAAGAAAAACATCCCGCTCACCGGCGTCACCGTGGAAGTGACCCACGACGCCGCCGAGGAACAAAAGGGCAAATACAAACTCGGCGTCAAGCTGACCCTCAAGGGTGTGCTCACCGACGCACAGCGCGACGAGTTGCACCGCGTTGCCGACAAATGCCCGGTGCACAAGCTGATGACCACCGCCGAGATCAGCATCGAGACCACGCTATCGGAAGGTGCGTTCAGCCAATAGCAGCAACCTCTCGTCGAGCGGGTTATGCTCACGGCCAACTAACCCGCTCAGATTGGGACGCACCATGACCCTCCTCACCGTGATCCGCCCTCGCCAGGAAGAGGTTGAAGGCCAGCCGATCCTGCGCCCGCTGCCCTCGCGCGAATGCCGTAGCGTCGGACCTTTTGTATTTTTCGACCATATGCTGTCCACCCGCTACGCACCGGGCAGCGGCATGAATATCCGCCAGCACCCGCATATCGGCCTGTCCACCCTCACCTACCTGTTTGAAGGCGCGTTGCAGCACAAGGATAGCCTGGGCTCCGACCAAGTGGTGCAGGCCGGCGATGTGAGCTGGATGACTGCCGGCAGCGCAATTGCCCACGTCGAGCGCACACCAGAAGCCCTCAAGGCCAGTGGTTTCAGCCTGCATGGGTTGCAAGTATGGCTGGCCTCGCCCAGGGACCACGAAACCGGACCAGGCCATTACAGCCATCACCCCGCCAACAGCCTGCCGGTGAGCGACAACCTGGGCGTGTGGACTCGCATGATCGCGGGAACGGGTTCTGCCTCGGAATCACCGGTGCCGGTGCTGTCGCCCACGCTGTATGCCGAGGTGCGCATGCAGACGGCCACCACCCTGCCGATCCCGGACGAGCATCAGGAACGCGCGGTGTATGTGCTGGAGGGAGAAGCGCAGCTCGACGGCGAACTGTTGCAGGCACATAGCCTGGTGATATTGCCGAGCGGCCAGGCGATGACGTTGTTTGCCGAGTCCGATTGCCACCTGGTGGTGTTTGGCGGCGCGCCATTGGATGGACCGAGGCGGATCAACTGGAATTTTGTCGCGAGTGATCCCGCAGTGATCGAGCAAGCCAGGCAGCGTTGGGCGGCTGGGGATTGGCCGACGGTGCCGGGGGAATCCGAAAGAATTGAGTTGCCTGCGAGATAGCCATCGGAAGCAAGCCCCCTTCCACATTTGAAGGTGTATACCAATCAAGTGTGGGAGGGGGCTTGCTCCCGATGGGGTCGGAACAGGCGCTAGAGAATCAACCCTTGAACACTTCATCCAACAAGTTATGCATCGAGCGGAACGCCCGTGCAGCAGTCTTCGCGTCGTACATCATCTTGCCCGGCACATTGGCGTGCGGGTCGGTGAAGGAATGCACCGCGCCACCGTAGCTCAGCAGTTGCCAATCCACACCGGCGGCGTTCATTTCGTCTTCAAAGGCCGGCAGTTGCTCTTTGGGCACCAACGGGTCGGAGGCGCCATGCAGCACCAGCACCGAACCCTTGATGTTATTGGCATCTGCCGGGTTTGGCGTGTCGAGGGTGCCGTGGAACGATACCGCTGCCTTCAATGGCGCGCCCGTGCGGGCCAGCTCCAGGGAGCAGCAACCGCCAAAGCAGAAGCCGAAGGTCGCCAGCCTGGACGTATCAACAGCCGCTTCAGTCTGGCTTTGCAGTTGCTCAAGGGCCGCCTGCATGCGCTTGTTCAACAATGGGCGGTCATTTTTCAACGGCATCATCGCCGCACCGGCCTCATCGCCATTCGATGGACGCACGGTTTGCCCGTACAGATCGGCAATCAGCACCACGTAGCCCTTGCTCGCGACGGTCTTGGCGATTTCTTCCGCGCCGGCACTCACGCCCATCCAGTTCGGCGCCATCAGCAAGCCCGGCAACGGCCCTTTTTGGCTCGCATCGAACGCCAGGCGGCTCTCATAAGACTGGCCATCAATCTGATAGACCACGGAACGCACAGTGACTTGGCTCATCATTCTCTCCAGTTGAGGTGCACTAGAACGAAAAAACCCGCCGAAGCGGGTTTTTCTACAACGGTGTTAAACCGACAGTTCAACCAACAGCTTGTTCAGTCGGCGCACATAAGCGGCCGGGTCTTTGAGGCTGTCGCCAGCGGCCAGGGCCGCCTGGTCGAAGAGGATGTGCGACAGGTCGCCAAACCGCTCTTCGCTCTGCTCGCCGTCGAGTTTCTCGATCAGCGGGTGAGCCGGGTTGAACTCGAAGATCGGCTTGGAATCCGGAACCTTCTGCCCGCTGGCTTCGAGGATCTGACGCATCTGCATGCCCAGGTCCTGCTCGCCGATGGCCAGGATCGCCGGGGAATCGGTCAGACGGTGGGAAACCCGCACTTCGCTGACGGCATCGCCCAGGGCAGTCTTGATCCGCTCAACCAGGCCTTCTTTGGCCTTGGCGACTTCTTCGGCTTCTTTCTTCTCTTCTTCGGAGTCCAGGTTACCCAGGTCCAGGTCACCACGGGCCACGTCGACGAAGGTTTTACCGTCGAACTCGCTGAGATAGCTCATCAGCCACTCATCGATACGGTCGGTCAGCAGCAACACTTCAATGCCTTTTTTGCGGAAGACTTCAAGGTGCGGGCTGTTCTTGACCTGGGCGTAGGTTTCGCCGGTCAGGTAGTAGATCTTGTCCTGACCTTCCTTGGCGCGCGCCAGGTACTCGGCCAGCGACACAATCTGCTCGCCCTCTTCGCCCTGAGTGGAGGCAAAACGCAGCAGGCCGGCGATTTTCTCTTTGTTGGCGAAATCTTCCGCCGGGCCTTCTTTCATGACCTGGCCGAAGTTTTTCCAGAAGCCTTTGTATTGCTCAGGCTCGTTCTTCGCCAGTTTTTCCAGCATGTCGAGGACGCGCTTGGTCAACGCCGACTTCATGGAGTCGATGATAGGGTCTTTCTGCAGGATTTCCCGCGACACGTTCAGCGACAGGTCATTGGAGTCGACCACGCCTTTGATAAAGCGCAGGTACAGCGGCAGGAACGATTCCGCCTGATCCATCACGAACACGCGCTGGACATAGAGCTTGAGGCCTTTGGGCGCTTCACGCTGGTACAGGTCGAACGGCGCACGAGCCGGCACGTACAGCAGCGAGCTGTACTCGAGCTTGCCTTCGACCTTGTTATGGCTCCAGCTCAGCGGGTTCTCGTAATCGTGGGCGATGTGCTTGTAGAACTCCTGGTATTCCTCATCCTTCACTTCAGTGCGAGGACGGGTCCACAGGGCGCTGGCGCGGTTGACCACTTCCCATTCCTGGGCAGGGGCCTCTTCGCCTTCGGCGGCCGCTTGTTCTTTGGGCAGTTCAATCGGCAGCGCGATGTGGTCGGAGTACTTTTTGATGATGTTGCGCAGGCGCCAGCCGTCGGCGAATTCGTCTTCACCGTCTTTGAGGTGCAACACGATACGCGTACCGCGGTCGGCCTTATCGATGGTGGCGATTTCAAACTCGCCCTCGCCCTTAGAGGCCCAATGCACACCTTCGCTGGCATCAAGGCCGGCACGACGGCTGAATACTTCGACCTTGTCGGCCACGATGAAGGCCGAGTAGAAGCCCACGCCGAACTGGCCGATCAGGTGCGAGTCTTTCTTCTGGTCGCCCGACAGGTTTTTCATGAAATCGGCGGTGCCGGATTTAGCGATGGTGCCCAGGTGGGTAATCGCATCGTCACGGCTCATGCCGATACCGTTGTCTTCGAGCGTGACGGTCTTGGCGTCTTTGTCGAAGCTCACACGGATTTTCAGTTCGGCGCCACCTTCCAGCCACTCGGGCTTGGACAGGGCTTCGAAACGTAATTTGTCGACAGCGTCAGAAGCGTTCGAGATCAATTCGCGAAGGAAGATTTCCTTGTTGGAATACAGCGAATGGATCATGAGGTGCAGCAGTTGCTTCACCTCGGTCTGGAAGCCCAGGGTTTCCTTTTGAGTTTCCACACTCATGGTCATCAAACTCCAATTGGATGGCAGTGGCCGCCCCCGAAAGGGTTAGCGGCGGGTTGTCATCAGAGTTGGGGCCTAAGACCAGGATTTCAAGGGCGGCTCGTTTCCTCAATCTTGAAATGCGCACGGGCGGTGGCAATGGGTTCCGCCGGCGTGCTTTGCCAGGCGGTGATCGCCACATTCGCCACCCGGCGGCCTTGGCGCCAAACCTGGCACTTGGCGTAGGTGTCGCGGAACTGGCCCGCACGCAGGTAATCCAGGGAGAAATCGATGATCTTCGGCAGGCCGGGGGCGCCGGTAAACACCAGCAGGTGCAGCGCGGCCGACAGCTCCATGAAGCCTGCAATCACGCCACCGTGCAGCGCCGGCAATATGGGGTTACCGATGTTGTCCTTGTTGGCGGGCAGACGAAACAGCAATTCGTCGCCCAGGCGCGTGCATTCGATGCCGATCAGCTTGGCATAGGGGATCAGGTTGAGCAGCGCCTCATAATCTGCGCGTTCATGGGCTTGTTCGAGGCGGGTCTTGAATCGGTGCGTCATGCCTGCTCTCCCTTGATCGTGCTGCGAAAGCCTTGGGTGCCGCTGAGACGCTTACCCATGCGTATGAACGTGCCGACCACATGGGCGATGGGTTGCTGCGGGTCGTCCTGGTAGGCGACACCACGAGTGAAGATCACGTCGGTGGTCACCCGGTAGCACTGAGCGAAACCGTAGACCGGTTTGTGCGGTTCAGCGGGATGCATGTAGTCGATGCGCAGGTCGAGGGTCGGGCACACCTCGAATTCCGGCAGCACGCACAAGGTGGCCATGCCGCAGGCGGTATCCATCAACGAGGTCAGGGCGCCGCCGTGGATGACGCCGGTGGTGGGGTCACCCACGATCGCCGGGGTGTAAGGCAACACCAGCGTCATGCCCTCCTCGCCAGCCTCGTGCACGTTAATACCCAGTACCTGGCAATGGCGCAGGGCCGATACAAATCGCGTCGCACGCTCTAACAATAGGTTTTCGGTCATTCGATCCAGACTCTTATTAGTGTTGATTCGCGCAGTAGGCGGTGCGCGAGAAAGTTCCTTGAACAACGCGGTTTATATATCTGCGTCATAAAAGGAACTAAAACTGAGCCCTCGGGCTCGAAAGGCCAGTAGATATCTTCAATAAGGAGAAACACCCCATGCGCAAGACTTTAGCTATTTCCATGATGTTGGCCGCTGCCCTCGGTCTCGCTGCCTGCGACAAAAAATCCGAAGACAAAGCCCAAGACGCTGCGGCACATTCTGAGCAAGCTCAGAAAGACATGGCCAAGGCTCAGGATAAAGTGAACGACGCTGCGAAAGAAAACGCCGATGCTGCCAAAGCTCAGGCTGAATCGAACGAAGCCGCCGCGAAAGAAGCAGCACCTGCTACCCCTGCCACCGGTTCTTGATACCGCGGCTTGAAATAGCTTGGCTGCAAAAAGAAAGCCCGCTTAGATAGCGGGCTTTACTTTGTCTGCCGTTTTTATTCGCAGCGTTAATACGCGCAAGTGGACTAGGCCGTCTCTTTGACGGTATCAGGCGCCGTCGTATCCGTTTGCGTATACACCATCACTTGCAAGACGTCGGAATGAAACTCGCGGCGATACAGCACGAACACCACCCCCGCGCTCATCAACATGAACAACCAAGGGCTGACGAACCACGCCAGCATGGTCATGCCGAAGTAATAGGCGCGCAGGCCAAAGTTGAACTGGTTGGCCGCCATGGAAATCACCCGTGCCGCGCGCAACGCAAACGCCCTGCGCTCCTGCTCCGACACCAGCCGTTCACCGATCATCGGCGCCGACCCCACCAGCACTGCCGCAAAGTTGTATTGGCGCATGCACCAACTGAACGTGAAGAACGCGTAGACAAACACCAGCGCCAGGCACAATAGCTTGATTTCCGACATGCCCTGGGATGCCTGTTGCACCATGGGAATGTCCGCCAGCAACGACACGGCCCGCTCGGATGCACCGAGCACGGTGAGAATGCCGGCGAGGATGATCAGGGTACTGGAGGCAAAGAACGAGGCATTGCGCTCCAGGTTACCGATCACACTGGCATCGGCGATACGGTTGTCCCGCAGCAGCATGCGACGCATCCAGTCTTCGCGGTACAGATGCAACACACTGGCCAGGCATGCCGTGTCGCGGGCCTTCCAAGTGGCATAACGGGTATAGCCGCCCCAGCACAGCACAAACCAGAGGGCGGCAAGCAGATTGATCTGATTGGTTTCGACGAATGACATGCGGGTCCTTTTTACACGGTGTTGGCTGGCGGAATGCAGTACGAATGTGGAAGGGAGTTTGCCCCGATGGCGGTGGGACAGTTACAGGTTTATCCACTGACACACCCTCATCGGGCAAGCCCCCTTCCACCTGTTGAAAGCGTGCCAACTCTAGAAGGTTGTCGCCTCTCAAACATAAAATGCCCCGTATCGATTGATACGGGGCATTTCAGTACTGCGCGAAACCGGTCGTTACGCGATCGCTTCGCTGCGCTTGCCGAGCATACGGTCAATCCCCACCGCTACCACCAACACCATCACCGACGGTATCAGCCAGGCCAGGCCTTGCTCGCTCAGTGGCAAGTTCGCCAACTGCACCGGCATCCAGCCCGCCAGCCCTGCCCCCTTGAGCGCGTCGATGCAGCCCAAGATGAACGACACCAGCATCACCGGGCCAACGATACGGCCCTGCTCCTGCCAGAAGTCTTTGCAGAAACTCAAGGCCACCAGCACGATGCACGGCGGGTAGATGGCGGTCAGTACCGGGATCGAGAAGGCAATCAGCTTGGTCAGGCCCAGGTTGGATACAAACAACGAGAACAACGCCAGGATCACCACCAGTGTCTTGTAGGACAGTGGCAGCACACGGCTGAAATACTCGGCGCAGGCGCAGGTCAGGCCGACGGCGGTCACCAGGCACGCCAGAGAGATCAGTACGGCGAGGAAGCCGCTACCCAGGGAGCCAAAGGTGTGTTGCACGTAGGCGTGCAGCACAGCGGCGCCATTCGCAGCGCCGGCGGCCACTTCATGGCTGCCCGAACCCAGGCGAAACAGGCTCACATAGACGAGGGCCAGGCCCATGCCAGCAATCAGGCCGGCGATGATCGCGTAGCGGGTGATCAGCTTGGGCGATTCGACGCCACGGGAGCGAATGGCGTTGACGATCACAATGCCGAATACCAGCGCGCCCAGGGTATCCATGGTCAGGTAGCCATTGATAAAGCCCTGGGAGAACGGCGCGGCGACGTATTCCGGAGTGGCGACACCCACGTCACCGGCCGGCAAGGCAAACGCGGCGATGCCGAGGATGGCCAGCGCAATGATCTTCAACGGCGCAAGAAAACGACCCACGGTGTCCAGCAGTCGACCCGGGTACAGCGAAACGAAGAACACGACCAGGAAGTAGACCGAGCTGTAAAGGAACAGCGCCAGCGGGCTTTCACCCGTCAACGGCGCCAGGCCGACTTCAAAGGACACGGTCGCGGTACGCGGGGTGGCGAACAGCGGCCCTACCGCCAGATACGCCGCCGCCGCGAGCAGGCCACCGGCGATCTTGCCGATCGGGCTGCTCAACGCGTCCATGCCACCGCCGACCTTGGCCAGGGCGATTACGGTAACCACCGGCAAGCCTACTGCGGTGATCAGAAAGCCCAGCGCCGCCATCCAGACGTCAGGCCCTGCCTGCAAACCCACGATAGGCGGGAAGATGATGTTGCCGGCGCCCACGAACAGGGCAAAGGTCATAAAACCCAACGCCAGGATGTCCTGGCTTTTCAACACTTTCATTTGAGGAAATACCACACTACTGAATCGGAATTTAGAGAGGGATTCCCTATGGATGAGGGAAATACTGCCGGCCCTTGTGGGGACCGACCGGTCTGGCGCGCAGCGGCCTTTTGGGATGCGGGCGCATAAAGAGGGGGCTAGGGTACAGAATTGAGCTGACAAACGCACTGTTGCGGGGCGCACTGTCCGATAAGCGACAGCTCGATGTCGCGTTTTCGTACTTAATTCGGCAATACGATCCAATGCGGGAGGGGGCTTGCTCCCGATAGCGGTGGTTCAGTCACATCATCAGTGGCTGGCTCACCGCTATCGGGAGCAAGCCCCCACATTGGATTGAGTACATTTCAACCCAAAACGCACAAAGGCCACCCGAAGGTGGCCTTTGTGTGGTGAAGCGTCAGTTAAGCGCGAGGCTTACTTGACAGCCCAACCGGTCAGCTCGGCCAGGGCCTTGCCGATGTCTGCCAGCGAACGCACGGTTTTTACACCTGCGTCTTGCAGTGCAGCGAATTTCTCGTCTGCAGTGCCTTTGCCGCCGGAGATGATTGCGCCAGCATGGCCCATGCGCTTGCCCGCAGGGGCAGTCACACCAGCGATGTAGGAAACAACCGGCTTGGTCACGTGAGCCTTGATGTAGGCTGCCGCTTCTTCTTCAGCCGAACCGCCGATTTCACCGATCATGACGATCGCTTCGGTCTTCGGGTCTTCCTGGAACAGCTTCAGGATGTCGATGAAGTTGGAGCCTGGGATCGGGTCACCGCCGATGCCGACGCAAGTCGACTGACCGAAACCGGCGTCAGTGGTCTGCTTCACAGCTTCGTAGGTCAGGGTGCCGGAGCGCGAAACGATACCGACTTTGCCTGGCAAGTGGATGTGACCTGGCATGATGCCGATCTTGCATTCGCCTGGAGTGATCACGCCTGGGCAGTTAGGGCCGATCAGGACTACGCCCAGCTCGTCGCACTTAACTTTAGCGTCCAGCATGTCCAGGGTAGGAATGCCTTCGGTGATGCAGACGATCAGCTTGATGCCGCCGAATGCCGCTTCCAGGATGGAGTCCTTGCAGAAAGGAGCTGGAACGTAGATCACGCTGGCGGTGGCGCCAGTGGCAGCTACAGCGTCTTTCACGGTGTTGAACACTGGCAGGCCCAGGTGCTCGGTGCCGCCTTTGCCCGGAGTTACGCCGCCAACCATCTTGGTGCCGTATTCGATGGCTTGCTGGGTGTGGAAACTACCTTGCGAACCGGTAATACCCTGGCAGATAACTTTGGTGTCTTTATTGATCAGGACGCTCATTATTTGCCCTCCGCAGCTTTGACAACTTGTTGAGCAGCGTCGGTCAGGCTGGTAGCCGCGATGATGTTCAAACCGCTTTCTGCCAGTACTTTAGCGCCCAGTTCAGCGTTGTTGCCTTCAAGGCGAACAACAACCGGGATTTTAACGCCGACTTCTTTCACTGCACCGATGATGCCTTCGGCAATCATGTCGCAACGAACGATGCCGCCGAAGATGTTGACCAATACTGCAGCGACGTTGGAGTCGGACAGGATGATCTTGAACGCTTCGGTAACGCGTTCCTTGGTAGCACCACCGCCCACGTCGAGGAAGTTGGCTGGTTTGCCGCCATGCAGGTTGACGATGTCCATGGTACCCATGGCCAGGCCGGCACCGTTGACCATGCAACCGATGTTGCCTTCCAGGGCTACGTAGTTCAGTTCGAACTTGGCAGCGTGCGCTTCGCGCGGATCGTCTTGCGACGGATCGTGGAAAGTCTTCAGCTTAGGCTGACGGTACATGGCGTTGGCGTCGATGTTGATCTTGGCGTCCAGGCAGTGCAGATCGCCGTCAGCCTTGATCACCAGCGGGTTCACTTCCAGCAGGGCCAGATCGTGATCCTGGAACAGTTTGGCCAGACCTACGAAGATCTTGGCGAACTGGGCAACTTGCTTGCCTTCCAGACCCAGCTGGAAAGCCAGCTCGCGACCCTGGAATGGCTGAGCGCCAACCAGTGGATCGATAGTGGCTTTCAGAATTTTTTCTGGGGTTTCTTCGGCGATCTTCTCAATGTCCACGCCACCTTCGGTGGAAGCCATGAACACGATGCGACGGCTCGAACGGTCAACGACAGCGCCCAGGTACAGCTCTTTAGCGATATCAGTGCACGATTCAACCAGGATCTTGGTGACTGGCTGGCCATTGGCATCAGTCTGGTAAGTCACCAGACGCTTGCCCAGCCACTGCTGTGCGAAGGCCTTGGCGTCTTCTTTGCTGCGAACCAGCTTAACGCCGCCCGCTTTACCGCGACCACCAGCGTGGACCTGGGCTTTGACAACCCACTCAGTGCCGCCGATTTTGTCGCAAGCTTCTGCTGCTGCTTCCGGGGTGTCTACTGCGTAGCCCTTGGAAACTGGCAGGCCGTATTCAGCGAACAGCTGCTTACCCTGATACTCGTGAAGATTCATGCTTTTTACCGTCTTCGTTAGGTACTGCGCATTCGGCGCTGCGCTCATTATGAGTGCCGCGCCACCTGTGACTGCTGCTTGCGCAACTTGCGGGGCTTATGGCCCGTAAAGCTGCGCAAGGCTGCGTCCAGCGGATATTCCGCGGTGAGTCTTGCGCGCAAGGCTCACGACGGGCAACTCCGCCGTGGTTTCTTATTATCTCGCTTAGCGCTTCTTGCGGTTGGCGATGTGGATGGCGCCGCCATTCACTGCCAACGCAGCTTCGTGCAACGCTTCGGACAGGGTCGGATGGGAGAAG